>ERZ795060.2199-NODE-2199-length-20395-cov-5.676155_pt1 | contig 20395 bp, 12 predicted proteins | sample MGYA00375144_ERZ795060 | MGnify/ENA primary metagenome ERZ795060 (study PRJEB30189, sample SAMN05720157) | activated sludge metagenome | isolation source: anaerobic digester from wastewater treatment plant | place: Japan | collected 2015-05-15 ...
GATGTAATAACTAAACGCAACCTTCTCATTCAATCTATGCAAGGAAAATCAAAAGATGAAGCGTTAGCTGCAGCACTGATGACAGGTCAACAAGTACTTGGGATGAGCCGTGAAGGTATTCTAGCATTACTATCTGTGTCTGAGGATCAATTAAAGGATTCTTCAGTGATGTCGAAGTTACAAGAAAAAATACTACCTGCAGATCAACAAATTGCAGCCAATACATATAAAGTAGCTGGTTTAGCTGAAGCAAATCAGAAAATACAAACTGCTATGCTTAACCTTGTTGCAGGAATTGCTGTTCAAATGGTTGCACTTCCTGTTTTAATAGCTGGGGGGTTTAACGCAGTAACGTCCTGGTTTGGTAGCGAAAGACGTGAGTTAGGAAAGAAACAGATAGACGAATCACTAAAGGTAATGGAGAAAGGAGCAAGCCTGATTGGTGACAGTTTAACACAAACAAAATCGGCAATTCAGGCGGTAGGATCTAAAGCTATTGGAGGACTAGGTAAAGGTGCAGAACTTACGCAAGCAGGAATTAGTTTATGGAATATAGGTTCAAAGTCTCCTAGCAAAAAACATACAGGAGCAACAAATGTAGGATTAAATGAAGGTGTAATTGCACAAGTGTCTGAGTATATTTTACCTTCTTTGAAATCTGATGAAATGTTTATGTTAGGTAAAGGTTCAGTAGATATTTTAACACCTTCTCAGGTATCCAAGAAAGAAATAGCGTATCCAGATTTAACTTCTGTTGTAAAACCAACACCTCCCCCACAAGTAAATATTGAAACAAAACCGCAAGTTGTAATTAATATAACTACAAATACAATGAATAAACAAGTAATATTTGATGCAATAAGAGAAAAACTATCTAAGGAGCTACCATAACTATGGCTGGATTTACTCCTTTTCAATTTTCATCAAGAAAGCTACAATATGCAACAACAGGCTTCTTAGGAAAAACTGTTAATAATTTAGTAGGTGAACAGCTCAATGCTTTACTTTCTTGGTATGAAATGTGGATCAACCCACAACAGCTAACTTTAAAATATAACTTTCAACAATCAGTACAGTATACAGCAGGAAGTGTTGTAACATTTCATTATGGTCGTACAATTATGGAAATGAGTGTTAAAGGTGTGTGTGGTTGGATTGCAATACAATCTGAAACAAGTATACTTGCAAATCTTGCTATGCAAGGAATTATGCAAGGTAGTTTAAAAACTTCTAAATCATTCGCTAGAGATATGAAGAAGCGATCTGCTAAAGGTAAAACACTCATGCAAAATTATTCAACATATGCAGGAAAATCTGTTTCATTTAATAATTCACCTCGTCAATTTCTTGAAAGATTACAAAACCTTGCGAATGAATCAATGTATTTTGTTGATAAAGAAGGTATCGAACATTACAATACAAAATATATTAAAATCTTTACAAAACGCTATCCAGAAGGGGTTATATGTGAAGGGTATTTTACAAGTTTTGAAATACCTGAATCCTCAGATGATGTACAAACAATTAACTATTCTTTTACATTCAATGTTGAAAACATCAAGCCAGTAGGACTAATAGAAAGGTCACTTGGTATGTTTGCTGGTTTAGGTTCTGGAGCTGGTGACTTAATTAGATCATTAGGTTTATAACATATGGATATAATTAAAGCTGTTAAAGATAAAGTTGATAAAATGTTATCTGATAACAGTGGTATAGTACCAGGTACATGGGCTGTACCAAGTGATTTAGCGTATCTTGGAATAGAACGGTATGATACAGATAATAGATGTGTTATTGACTTGAATCCTGCATGTAGAGTTTTTATTGCAGGGTGTGAAGTTACAAAAGATGTTATATCTGTAGAAATGACAAATTCTATGGAGAGTGGTGGTTCTTGTACTATTACACTTGCTAATCCTAGAGGAAGATATTGTATCTCAAGATCTGATTTAAGAAAAAAATGGCGGGAAGATAAAGATATACTTTATTTTTATGACTATGAATGGTATCAGCAAAGAGAGCGAATTGGTTTTAATGTTGATTCTATACTTGAGAAAGTAGGCGGTGCTTCACTTGTACAAACAGTTAAGTCAGCAGTTTCTATAGGTAAACAAGCATGGAATCTTGTTTCATCTAGTACTTCACCCATTCCTTCAGTAAAAGGTGTTACACGAGTTATTTTTGAATTAAAACATTTTAGTGGATTTAATAAGTATGTAAATGATACAGTATTTGATTATAGGGATACTGTACATGTATTTATGAAAGGTCGATTTTCTAATTTTTGGTATTTTGCTTTCACTGGTACAATTTCTGGAATCAGTGAAACATCAACATATCCTGTGCAAGATACTATTACATTAACATGTACTGATGTTTTAGCTACATTACAGCGATCCCAGATCAATGATAGAAATGCTATATTATCAGCTGCTAATATGGAGATGCGATTTACAAATAGCAGCTCATCGAGAACATTTGCAATATCTGATACTATCCTTAATGAACCAGGGTTGTGGAATGCAACTAAAGCTATAATATTTGGACCTGATTATATGCTAGTTTCACAATCTTCTTATTTAAGTAATGGTAACCTTACAAGCATTAGAAGCAAGATATTTCAGGAACCAAACATCACACAACAACCTACAGGTGACCCAAAAGGTTCGGATCCATATACAGATGCTAAGAAAGCTCTTATAAATCAGTACAGTTTAGATGAAATGTTCATGTTTACTAGAAAAAAACCTGGAACTTCAGGTTCTTCCGGTGTTTGGGGTGCGGTGAAAAGTGCTGCCACAGCTGTTGTAAACTATATAACAGGTTCATCAAATATTGAAACATTAGTTGATGTACAAAGTGTGTTTGGAACAGATGTTGAAGCATATCCATTAAGCCCTTTCAGTTTAGTATATTTTCAATATAATGAAATAAATATGCCTTCTCTACTGAATATAGATGCTAAAAAAGATTGTTTATCGGTTGAGCAATTTTATAACTTAAGTGTTAGATTTTGGAACTACGGTTCACTTGTTCTAGATTCTAAAACTAACCTTCCAAGATATATAAAAAGTCCTGAAAAGATTGAAGGAACTGGTTGGTTTTCTAACAAATGTTTTGGTGTTGCAGGAATTCACCCTGCACTAACATTTGAATTTGTTAATAATTTCAATATTGGGGAGTTAGTTTGGGAACAGTGTTATATAGGAGGAACTAAAGCTATAGATAACCTAGTTATTTCCCCTATTGAAAAAGTTAGAGAATCAGTATTTGGTTCTCCGGTAGAATTTAGAGATGCTAATAATAGTGAACTTAAAGGAATTAATATTAATATGTTTCGTCCTAGGTTATTTTTACTGCTACCTAAACGATATAGGCAAGAAAGGGCAGCAGTTGCTGGACTATTTGGTAACTTTTCACTTAGTGCAGCTAATCCTACAAGTATTTTAGATGCACTTAAAAAACTAGCACAATCAGTTGAATATTGTGTATATAGCTCACCTATGGGGGATGTTTTTATTGAACCTATTCTTTATGATGCACACCCTTTGGATTTTCATAAGAAAGCTGATACACAAGATATATATTATGCTAAAACTGATATACAAGTAAGTGAATTTGGTGAGGTTGGAAAAGACAAACAAAATAGTTTAAAAACACTTACCGCTTTTGCGTACAATAGTAAAGCAAGTCATCCATACTTCATAATGGAAAAAGACCGCATAACAATAACAAGACAGCTTAAACCAGAACACTTGAAAACGTCTGTAATAGTTTCAGGTGGTAGAACTGTTTCTGGCTATGCACCATTAGAAGCTGCCCTTAAAGAATCAGATGATTTTCTACGTACAATGATGGCATTAGATAGTCAAGGTGGTAGCACATCAGTATTAGGATATCAAGCTTATGTTGCGGATGGCTTTCCACCTGATTTATTTAGTAAAATAGGAACTGTATATCTTCAGAAAAAAGAAAAATATGAAAAACTAGCAGTTTCTTATAAACAAGTTTATTTACCTCTAGCATTCTTTAACAAATATAAAGATCAAACAATACAGCAGTTACTAGATGATGTTATATCTAGATTAGATAGTTATGATAAGAATGTTAAAGAATGGAGGTACTTATCTTACAGTTCACTTCTTGGTGGTACTACTATTGATAATTGGAAAAAACTATCGAAAGATAAGAAAGAACGTATTATTCTTAACTCTGATTTAGGATTACCTTTGAATAGTATTCTTCAATCTACTCCTAACAAAGGTGCAGTTTATACTAAATCTACACCTATATCAACAGTTCTTGCTATCTCTTCTGATACTACTTTGAATTCTGAAAGCATGCCTAGATATTTAAGGAGCGATTCATTAGAGATAACACTTGCAGGTTCATACACAAGAAAAGACATATTTAAATCTTTTTTAGCTTTAAGTGAATTTAGTTTATTGTTTGAAGATAGCGGATTACTTTCAATCAAAGAAGAACTAGCAGAAGGTTTACCTGATGTGTTAACAAAGCCTACAACACTAAAGGATTTAAAAGAATTTGCTAAGCTAGGATTATATGCACCCTATAAAGATTTTGTACGTATGTACGGTTACAATAGTGGACCTAAGATAGAAAATTTATTTATCAAATCGGGTGAGGAAGGTTTACAATATGCTGAAATAGTATTCAAACGTTATCTTGGTATGGCAAGCCAGTGCTCTACGACAATTATTGGAAGACCTGAATTATTTCTAAATCGACCAGTATTTGTAGAAGCACGTGATATCATTGGAACTGTATCAGAATATACACTAGGTTTTCGAGTTCCTGATGCTTTTACATCTAATGTGCAGTTAATGTATATCAGACATAATATTATTCAACATGAGTATGGTAGAGATAAAGATTTAAGCTATATCACTCAAAGTAGTACTAAAAAACTAATTGAAGCTGAAAAGAAATACTTTGATAGTATAGGTTTTGGTCATAGTTCTTCTTCTCCTGTAGCATCCGCCCTTAAAGCAGCAAGCAGGGCTGTACTACCTGTAGCAACACAAGCTGGTGTATTGTTTGCAACAGGAAAACTTTTAGGTGCACCATCTGATAGTATGAAGTATCAAAAAAGGTATGTTAAAAATGCAACAGCAATTATATCAGGTTGGCAAAATAGTAGCAAAGTTTTAGGAATGCTTACAAGTGTCTTACCTGGGGCTGACGGCAGCAGCCTTAGTTTTAGATTTACTCGAAATTTACAAACAATAGGTTATTTAGATGGATTTCATAATAGTTTTATTAGTACATTACATATAGATTCTAATCTTACAGGATTATTAGATAAAGATAATGCTATTGTGCTAGTAAGTAATCAAAGTGAAACTGTAAAAATAACGAAGATAAAAAATGATTCTGTAGTTGAAATAACACCTAAGTTATTATATTCTTACAAGAAAAGTACAGTTCAAATACAAAATAACTTAGGGTTTACATATCAACCTGTATTTCCTCTTTATTCTAATTATACATACATAACATTATCTAACGATAATGGTACTATATCCGATCTAAGAAAGAAAACAACACTAGTATTCAGTAAAAATAACCATGATACTGTAAATATTAAGAAAGTAACATCTTATGGAGTATTCTTATCAAACCCATTAGACAATACATATGTTTATTCTTCTAGTGCACCTTATCAGTTATATGATAATAATAACACATATTATTCTTGTATCTCTTCATTAACTAAAGGGTCTACATTTATACCAGTAAACTTATCCAATACTAGTTTACCTAGGCAATTAGCATTTGTTTTTTCAAGAGTGAAAACTGAATCTTTTAAACTTGGTGCTGTTATAGGTACTAAAGTTAACATCAATGAAAACCCTTTGTTAGAGTATCCTCACTTAAAGAGTAAGAAAGGGGTTTCATACATTGAAAACTTATTAGGTGAGCGTTACTACTTAAAAGAAGATATTAGTGTTACAGGTTTAAATTATTTTTATATTACACCGAGAGATTTAGAACAAAAGCTTACATTAGTGTTAACAGAAGGTTCAACACAAGTTATACTCCGAGTAGCAGGTGTAGAAGGTCAAACTGTAAGATTGGAGTCTCCTCTACTTTATAGTTTTACAACTTCGTGTACTGTAACAGATAACCAAGCATCACCTGTTACATATCAATTACTTGAAGATGCAAATATAGGTTCATTAACAATTCGATTAGTTGATACTAGCAATTTGATTAATTTAACTACAGTAACACTTTATTCTGTCTTTGAGGAAGAAGCTCAGTTTAATGGATGGGCAGATTCAACATCTTTTTACATCCAATCACCGTTAATTGATTCTTATGATGGTCAGATTACTGATAAAGATTCACATGTATATGATCTAGCATCTCCAGTATCTGCAGGTTCTAATCTGATTAGAATAAATACTACAGGTGATTATCAATTCCTATGTGATATAACAACACTTAATCTTGATTTACAAGTTACTGAAACAACAACAGTTAAAAGCGTTGGAGTTGAAGGATCAGAATATTACATACAAATACATACCCCACTGCGATATTCTTATCCTGCAGGATATGTATTTTCTGATTCACAAGATTCACCTGAAACGTATACATTAAGCCAAAACTATGAACCTTCAGGTACAATATTATATACATCCTCTTACAAAGATTTAGATAATTTACTTACATTACATATTTCAGGAGAGAATGAGTCTACATATGTTGTTTCTAATGTTGTTGTATCTGGAACGCAATCAACTATTACACTCACATCTTCTACTAATTGTCCATATCCTGATGATACAGTAGTATATAGAATTGATAGCACTATTGAAGTAAAACAAGGTTCTGATATTATCAAATCTTCTACAGGTCGTATTACTTCAAATTCTGATGATCCTCTAGGAATTATTTATCAGACTAAAGAAGCTTTTAATTCGTTAGCGCACTTAAATGTTACAAGTAATTGGTCTTCTCCTTTTGATAAAACTAGACCAGTAGAACCTGTTTACTCTGAGACTTGGGTGCAATTTACTGGAGGCGTTACTGTACCAGAAAGACGAGTTACAAATAAGAAATCTGTACTAATTGGTGCGCCATTAGCACAACTTGCAGGAGAGAAAGTTAAGAAGTTACTACAGCCTTCAATATCCGGTGGATTATTTAGTGTGCATCCTCCAATCGGTCATATTAACTATGATGATACACCGTTTACATATGAATCAGTGGAAATTGTAGAAGGACAGTTTGAAACATTTTCAAAAGTTATTAACTCAATAACAGAAACTATTACTACATTCAAAAACCAATATATAAGTATAGGGGATGAAAAGAAGGATGGTTCTAAACTAAAAACAGCAAGTGATAATCGAGAAAAAGTACAAAAAGAATTGGATGACCTTAAGGCGAAGATAGACAACCCAGAGAAAGGTGCTGACATAAATCAGTTAGTAAAACAATATAATCAGAAAATGGGGCAGTTACAAGGTTATATCAGTCAAATCAATAGCTACAAAAGAACAAGAGAATCAATTTGCATGAGATTATATGGTTCAATTAACTATTTATCGGGTGAAAATTCGGAACCATCACCTGAAAGCTATTTTGGCCAGTTGTTAAGTGTACTAAGTAAGTATGATAGCAAATCAACTTGGGTAAGAAAAGAAAACGAAAATGATACAAGTAAAGAGAAGTTAACATTTGTAGTGAATGTTACAGATTCTAAAACTAACAAAACTGTTGAAAAATCATTTACAATTGAAACATATGCAACAAGACAAAAGGGAGGAGGAAAATAATACACCCTTCGCTACATTTTAAAGGAGTTATTTATGAGAACAGACTTAATCTATGATGCATTTTTAAGTAATGTAGAGAGTGATTATATAAATGCACAAAACTCTTTAAATATAGTTGTAGGTAGAATTACATATGTCAACCCTAAAACAATGAAAATGCATGTGGATGTACCTGTTTTAGGAAATAATAGCAGAATACGAAACATTGATATTAATATGCCTGTTTCATTAGTAGGTGGAGGTGTTAGGTTCATGCCTGTACCTAATGTTACGTATGCAGTTTTACAGCAAGGATTAAAAGGATGGGTTCATATAGGTTATTATCTTGAAGGTATAGATAATGCAACACTGTTTAAAGATGCTCGTGAAGTTACAGAACATAAACCATTTCAATATTTAGAACCTGGAGAAGTTGAAATTTCTAGTATTAGCAATGGTAGATTATATTTATCAAAATTAGGAAATGTACTAATAGAGGATGGATATGGCAATTATTTACTCTTGAATGGCCTTTCTTCATTGTTAGATGTTTTTGTAAGTACCGGTAAGTTTGAGTTTTCAGGTGTTAGGGTGCGTGGAGGTGATATTTTACGAAATAGTAAAGAAGATCCTAAAGAAGAAGAATACCTTGCTAAATCTGATGATCCGAAAGAGCTTAAAGAATTTACTGTTTTTGTAGGAACGACTGTTGATTCTAATACAGGCTTAGATCCAGAAATCACTAACCCAGATACAGGTGTTAATATGTATCCTACTGTAGGTGTTCTTTCATTAAGTACTGAGGTCACAGATGTAAAAGGAGACCAAGAAAAAATACAAGATAAATTATTACAATTTCTTTTGCGAATGGCATCTGGTATAGGTCTTGCAATAACAGAACAAGGGGAATTATTAATTTATGATTATGCAACAAGTAATTTTATTTCATTTGTTACAGGTAAGTTAGATAATAATCCTAATACATCTTTCAGGATGAAAATACAAAATTGTGATATTCAAGTTACAAGCCAAGAAACAATAACAATCAAAAATGCTAATTATACATTTTTCATTGATAAAGAAAACATATTAAAGATTTCTAACCAGAAAAGTTTTATACATATTACAAAAGAAAATGAGTTAAAAGTAGCTAATGATAAAGGATCTGTTACTATTGCTAGTGATGGTACTATTACAATCAAAGGGGGACAGGATAAGGTTACTATAACATTATCATCTTCTGGTCTGCAAATTGAAGCACAAGGAACAGTGCAAATACAAGCACAATCTGCTATACAATTACAGTCATCAGCGGGTGTAAACATCATGGGCTCTCCTGTTAATATCAATGGTGCTTTAACAGTCTCATAAAAGGTATGTTATATGGGTATTGCATTTGCAACGGATAAGTTACAGATTACATTCACACTAATCGCAGGACCGTGCGCTCCTACTGGTCCTGTTACTATACCAAGGACCGGTGTAATATATACTGCATCAACTAAGTGTACATCACCTGGAGGTTCTCTCATGATAGATAAAATACAGTTTGCATGGAACCCTGGTGCACCTTGTCCTTTTGCTCCTATTGGCCCGCATCAATTTATTGCAGGTTCAGGTATATTAATGGGGACATCTGTTAAGTGTATAGTAGAAGGAAAACCTGTTATACGACTCAATGATTCTGGTACATGTAGTGGACAATGGTTAAATACTGTTACAGGTTCACCTGTACCATGTTCATGCACTATGGCTGTCACGAATGCAGGACAAACTAAAGTAGTAGGGGATTAAGTAATGGCTTTAGATTTCAATGCACAAAGCATAAAAGATTATTTAAAAGAGTTTAGTAAGCATACTTTCATATTAGATAATGCTTCACAAAAAGGTACTGTTGCTATTGAATCTGCGATTGATTCTGCTAAAGAACAAATTGATAAAATGATTGAATTGTATATACATTTAAGAAACTGCAAATCTAAACAATTGATTCAAGTACAGAAAAGAATTGAAAGATTGCAAAGTAAAATAGCATCTGATGATAAAGATATTAAATTTAACATATTTGTTTCTACATGTAAGGAGTTACAAATACAAACACCCCAAGATGTGCAAACAATTCATAGTATTATTAATTTACTTGGAAGTAGTGAATACACTACATTATATCAATTAAAAGTTAGTGAAATGAGGTTATCTGCACAGATTGGAACCATTAATAAAGTACTGGATTACTTAGAAAATAACAAGGGTGATTTAGATTCCTATAAGTCAGTGGTGCAAAGTATATAATTCTTAATAAGATACAGAGTATTTCTATTATTTAATAGTAAGTAATATAATCAGATAAGATAGTAATTAAGTTATTTAAGGAGTGTATACTCTAATATGGCTGTTGGATTAAAAATACAGAATCAAGATTTTGTTTTATTAGGTTCAGGTCAACTTGAATTTATTACTGGAAAAGAGAAATGCAGTAGAGATTTCTACAAAATGCTTTGTACTGAAGTTGAGTCTGAATCTAATTTAACAGGATTGTATAGATATAACCCTACATATGGAACCGAACTTTATAAAAGAGAATTGTTTAATGATCTTACAGATAAAGAAGTCTTACAAGTAGCGCAAGTACTTGTAAAACAAGCTATTCAAAACTACATCCGTTTGCAAGAATCCAGAAAAAACTTGAGCTTAGGGGAAATTATTACAGGTGTAGAGCATCGTGCGTATATTGTAACTGACCCTACATATGGAAGGAAAGTTGTTGTTAATATTAATCTATCATTAGCTTCAGGCGAACAGTTTAATCTTGGAATGTTTGAGGAGTATGTATAATGTTAGGAAAAACGTTAGATTCCCTTCGCTCCGATATAGTTGCAGCTTATTTAGAAAGATTACCACAACTTGATTTAACTGAAGGTACCCCAGAGAGAGATTTATTTGTAGAAGCACCAATCGCAGGTTCGCTGTACTACTTGCATCAATCCCTTGATTACTTATATAAATTACATGCTCCTTTTATTTATTATGATGAATTAAGTGATGCAGATATAGATGAATTTTGTAGAAATTTTGGTGTTGAACCTTTAGGACCAACAAAATCTACAGGTATTGTAACATTTTATACATATACTGAACCTACTGATGATATTGTGATACCGAAGGGCACAATTGTTACAACATCTGGTGATCAACCTATTGAATTTCAAACTGTTTCTACTGTGACACTATACAATGCAACGAAATCTGCGTTTTTCAATACACAATTGAATAGGTGGGAAGTGAATGCATCTGTTGAATCTATAAGTGCGGGTACAGATTATAGAGCAGGAAGTAACACAGTTAAAGTAATATCTTCTAGTATTACTGGTATTGATGGTTGTACTAATGCAAATCCTATCTCAGGTGGAACAGATGGTGAAGATAATCTCTCTAAACTACAGAAAGTTTTAGATAAATTTCAAGGTAGAAATTTAGGAACACTATCTGGTTTGAGAGCTTTTGTAAAACAGTTTACCCCATCTTGTATCATTGTACCTAGTGGTGACCCGTTGATGTTAAGAGATGGCGGGTTTGGTGGTTGTGTTGATATTTATGTTGTAGGTGAACAGTTGGCAACCTATACAGAGAGTGTTGAAATTACATCCCTGGGTTTACTAGATCCTGCTAATACAAAATATAGTACAACATCAATTCGGTTTGAAAAACAACCTACATTAACAATTGTTTCTTGTTTAGTTAATGATACTCCATTACCTCCTTCATATTTTCAACTAGTAAAGGATGATAATATCATATCAAGAAATTCTACTGCTAGTTTTGATAAATTAGAGCTTACTACAGAAGGTATAAACAACTTTGGGTACTTTCAGAGTGGGCAAGTTGTTACAGTAGTATATATATACAATGCATTATTACATACAATAACAGATGCTCTAACATCAGATGCTTACTATTATCTTAATAGAGATTATCTTGTTAGAGGATTTACTAAAGTAACTATAGATGTACAAATTTCTGTTGCTTTTAAGAAAGGGTATAGTTTTGAAACATATATGCCGTTAGCACAGCTTGTAATAGCAGATGCAATTGATAGGAATGCACTTTCTGGTTCAATAGAAAAATCAGATATTGTAACATCCCTTGGAAAAGAAAGTTATGTTGATAATATCAACCTTGCAAGTTGTGTATTAACTCCATCAGGAGGTGGCACACTTACAACATACGGTGATGTACTTTTATCTAAAAATGAATATGCTGTTAGTGGTGTAATTAGTATTACAGAATGGGTATAATATCTTGTATAAGAGGTAATATGATATGAAAAAAATATGTGTTGTTAGTCCTAGCACAGTTCCGTTGCCAATTAAAGATTCATATCTTTCTACATTAGAGGGTTCTCAAAAAACTAGTTTTCTTGAAACATTCTGTCATGCAACTTCACATGGATTAAGACCTTGGCATATTGCAAATGTATTAAGCCGTGTGAAAGGCCTAGATGTTACACTCTTTGTTCCTGATATTTTCTTCCCAGAATCAGAAGCGGTTGATCAAACTAAATTACCTTTTCAATTACAAATATACAATCTGAAAGCTGCAAAAGGTATTTGGTCTGAGGAACTTGATAGAAAATTTAAAAAGTTTGATTTTGTTATTTTGCCTACTATAGATTTAATTGGAACATTAAATGGCGCAGTATTATCATATGATACTAATTTAATAGTAGATGGCTGGAATTTTACACCAAGTGAAGAACCTTGTAATTTATTAGGTCATAACAGGACATACAAGAAAGTTATTTGGGATAGGTTTATACAGCAATATGTGCCTTTACTAAAAAGGGCAAATTGTATATTATATGCAACAGATTCACAACGATTTGGATATGAAGGGCAGTTTTTCATGATTGAAAAGCAAGATTGGAAAGCTTTTCAATTTTCTACATTACTTAAAGTTCCTTATGGGGTGGATGCTATTACTCCTGTAGATAGGGGGAAAGTTCTCTCTTCAACAGCGTTAAATCTAGTTTGGTTTGGTGAGATAAAACCTTGGCACTATCCTGAAGTATTATTTTCAATAGATTCGAAAGATTTAAAAAGTACTTATATACACTTTCTACACGCTTTCACATCAAGAAATAAAAAATCTTATTCAACATACTTTTACAAGTATTTTGAATCTATTGAAAGCTCAAATAATTTTGTAGTTGAAAATAATTATGTTTCTGATCTATTTAATATGTTTACAGGGTTTGATGCTTCTATAGTATTAACTAAACCATGGATTATTAATAACTACAGTATACACTCTCGTATACTAACATCATTATCATATGGTGTACCTGTAATTTGTAATGTAGGTATACAGTTTGTTAAAGAGTTGAAAACATTTGCTAAAGATTATATTATAGAGTGTACGTATGATGATCTTCCTACTGTATTTACAAATCTTCGTGACTTGAAAAGTTCATTAACATATGATGCAAAGCAACTAACTTTCTTACAAAAAGAGCTATCTTGGACTAAAGTATGTGAACCTTTGATAACATACATTAATGAGGTGTGATATAAATGATTGGGTCTATTACAGATCTTCATGTATATAGTAAACTGCAAAATCTTGATGATTCTACAACCTTTGTTTTCTCTTTTACAAAAGTTTCAGGGGATGTAGGTGGTTATGTATTGCATTACAGCGAAGATAATGTTACATACACACAACTTGCAGTTCGTATAGATTCTATTCATAATCCGGAAGACCCAAGTTTATCTACATATACAGATGGTGCATCAGTTTATTTTAATGTATCCTTAGATGCATCTCATGCTGGTAAATTGTATTATTTTAAAGCTAAAGTAGTTTCAACAACAAAGGAAGAATCAACTTTTTCCAATATTGTTATAGCTACAACATTTCCAACTAAACCTAACGGACATGTAATATATGATGGATTAAGTGTTAAATTACAATGGGAGATACCAACTGAGGGTGGAATAAACTCGATTGTAGATAATGTAAGTGTAGAGAGTATATTAGGTACAGAAATTAATGTATCAGAACTGTACCTTACAGATTTTACATTATATTGTACAAAATTTGTTGTAGGTGAATATGCATATGTAGAAGATAAATCAAATCATATTTTCTGGTTTGGTCAGATAACAACTGAAGGTTTGTTTGTATTAGATTCGAATGTACTTATCTCTGATAAACATAGTATCTCAGAGGACTATGTAATCAATGTAAATAACTTAGGTGTGTTTGTAACAACTAGTAGTAGTTTAGTACATACATATACAATATCAAATCTGAATTACTTTGAGGTTAGTGATTATATAGAGAATACAATGTATTTCTTCAGGATTCGTTGCATTAATATAGATTCTACATATGGAAACGCATATGTTTATCCTATATATACATTGGGTTTTGAATTATCATATCCTTATTTAAGACCTATTTATGCAACTACAGATGAAAACATGTCCCAACCAGATTGGAGATTGATGAAAGAAGCTTTAGTAGATGAAAATTACTATGATAAAGCACCTTTTACTATTCCTTATTTTCAAGATTACTTATATACATTTCAAGGCTATTTAGGTATTGCAAATGCTAAAATTGATATATTCGTAGGAGATTCTATATATACAACAATTACAACTAATGATAATGGTGAATTTATATTTACATATATGTTACCATATGGGTACACTTACTTTAAGTTTCAAGCTCGTAGTGTTAATAATGAAAAGTTTTCAAGGACTTCCAGTTATTATAAAATACACACAGTTACAATGTATACATTTCTTCAAGTATTTGGTAAAGAATTAAATTACTTGAGAAAATCTCTTAAGGACATGACTTCATACATTTCACTTAGAAAGAGCCCATATCAAAGTTTTAATGATATATTTGTTCCTTATACTGGTTTATATAAACTAAAAGGTGAATCAGATGAGTCTTTCAAAAATATAACACAACAACTATTTAGTGTATTTGAGTTTTCAAGCTTTCATAAAGGTTTAGAAGATTTATTGAAAGCTTTTGCTGATAATGTTGAAACACTAGATCATTTCAATGTTTATTATAATTACCAGATATATCAAACACTAAAAACAGGCTACACGTTTGTTTCTAAAGAACCTAAACTTGATAGAAAGAAATGGTATTATGGAATTTCTTCTGGTACACTTTCAGGAGAGGAAACTGATATATCAACGATAGTTGTTGATACACGATGGTGGCCTGTTGATACAAAGCGGTTCATTACATTACAATGGAAGCATTCTATAGGAGCAGAATGCTATAATGTGTATAGAGGTGAGAGCCTTTCTTCTTTAGCATATTTAACCACAGTTAGAGGTACAGTTTTTTGTGATAATGGTGAATTACAACCTAACAGTAGTATACAACCTATTTTCTATAATTTTACTAGCATACGAAAACCAGAGAATGTAGAAGAGTATATTAATATAGCATTGAGTAAATTTGAAACACGTCTTAAGAAAAACAATTTTATTGTTATTATTTTATATGCAATACCTGGTTCTGAAGTTTCAGATGATCATTTACAAAGAATTAAAGAAATGCTCCTATTTGCTATTCCACCAGAAATTGCATATACACTTATATATGCAAGTGATACTACTAGTGAGATTCTTTCGTAAGGGGGATGTATGGATAAGCTCCTTTTTCTAGGGAAAGTTATAGATTTATATGCAGAAGATTATCAAAGATTACAAGATACAATTGATTCTAATCTTAAAACATTATTTCGTGTAACTGTTAACAATCCTGATGAACCTGCTATTATTAGGGGCTTTAATCTTACTATTAATTCTACAGATCCTACGAAGGTTGATATTTATCATGTAAGTTCCCCAGGTGCGATTGTAAATGGAGATAATGAAGTTGTAGAAACTGATAAGACATATATCAGTTATGCGTTACCAAGTTATACTGATAATCAGGTGTATAGAATTTATGCTAAGGTAACTAAATCATACAAATCATTTGATCCACAAACAGGTACATATCTTACACAACCAAAACGATTAGATCTTGCAACATATACATATGTATATGATACAGAAGTGTATGATTACGAACCTGCAATTTATACAATAGATGAGTATAATGCTCTAACTGCAGAGGAAAAGAAAAATCTTGTTGTGCTAGGTGCAGTCACAGCACATGGAGATGGGCAACCTTTAACTGACCTTGATTTAGATATACGTGTTTACTCTGCAGCAAGACAAACATCAGGTGCGATTACAGAAGAGAATATTTCTGATTCAATACGAATGCCACAGTATTGGGTTAGGTCTACATCAGCTACACCCGGTGTTTCTGAAAATGATAATTTCTCAGGTACAAAGCAAACACTTGTAGATGATCTAAATGACTTACGAACACATATTAGAAAGATTAAAGGTACACTAACATATCAAGATGACGCCTCTGGTTCCCTTGCTAACTTAGATCCTTTAGCAGATAATCTACATGTAAGTGGAATAGATTATCAATCTGCTAATGCTTTAAAAGTTGTACCTAAGCTTTCTTTCACAGTTAAAGTTACAAGTGGTAAATGCTTAATCAGTGGAAAAGTTGTAACAGCAACTGCTACACCAGAAGTTACTGTTACATTGTCACCTTCTGAACTTACATTAGTAGAAGAGCAAGAACACTCTACTTATCTAATTCCATCTCCTGAAGAAGATCCAAGTATGCCCGGATGGACATATCCTGTTACATTGCTTAATAATGCTTCTACAGGTGCGATTATAGGACCACCTGAAGGTTATGTAAAACCTAGAGTATGGGAAAACAGAGGTGGAACATGGTGGGAGCTTAATTCTGATCAAATACTATATTATCCAGAAGGACAAGTGCGTTTTGATACAGCAGCTGTTGAAGGTGGGAATTATTTTAAGATTACATATCGGTATGGATATACACGTTATGATTTGATTTATGCAAACTCTCAAAACCAGTTTTTATCAGTACAAGGTACATATACTAATTCTTCAAACACTACACCTATTATTCCTAATCCTCCGGATAACAACTGTTTATTGCTCGGTGCTGTAAAATTATATCCTTTCCAATCGTCTATTAGTACTTCAGATATTGTTGATTTAAGAGTATTTTTACAACCAGTACGTGATATTATTGCACTACAATCTAATTCTTACATACAAGAGAAAATATTTAAACCTAATTCATTTGTATATTTATCTCCTTCAGAAGTTACTGAAAATCCTACTAATCCTGCAGCTTCTTGGAAGTTAGAGTTAGTTGATGGTGAATATAGATGCTCCAGTAAGCAAGCTAGTTGTATAATGTATGGATACATGTATTTTCCAGAAAATTCTGAATTGTGGTTATTACGGGAAAAGAACTATCAAACTACTACTATTACACTTTATTTTCAAGATAACCCAACACAAGACACACTGACATCTTCAGTAATTACATTAGATAAACTAACTACAGCCTCTCAAGGTCCTTATTTACAAAAAGTAAAAAGTGGTATTACACGAGGGTATCATAAGTTTATCATTGTAACAAGTACATTACCTTTTGGTTTATATGGAGTTGTTGCTGGAAACTTAAGTGTTTTCTATAAAGGATTACAAGCAAGTGGTTCAGGGGAGACTAGTTCAAAAGTTGTCCTGTTTGATTCCCTACAAGCTACAATTCAGGTAGATGATAACAGAAAAGGTACCATTCTTATTGAACCAACATCTTCTAGCACATATAAACACTTTTGTAAGTCTTCTGGGGATTACTTAGAAAGAGTGGATTGTGAAAGTGTATATCCTATTGCAAGAAGGTGTGCTGGTAGGTTAACTACAGCTAGCAATACTTATGCTGTGCCCTTCGGTACAACACCTACAGAAACATCTGACCACATGTTAAGTATAAATGTATCCACATCATTTGGTTCCACTGTGAAATTGAAATGGGTTCGATTTAAGTTTACAGATAGGGGTGAAACTAATAAAACATTTCTTGTGATCCTACATGATAGTTCAAATAATGCAGTGATACAAAAAACATGCAATACGAATGATATCATACTTAATGATTATACATATATTGAATTAGATAATATAGAAATATTTACAGGTGTTAGTTATCATTTTCATATCATTCGTAATCAAGTTTCAGGTGTATCAACACTTCTACAGAGTAATGTAACTAACAACTTTAACACAGCATTATTTGCTTTATATAATACACCTTTAGGTGGGTTATACCCAACTTCTGATAGCATACGTTTTTACAAACTTGATGGTACATTACTTATTCCAGAAACACAATCTTTAGATAATGCATTAGTTGGAAATGTTCCTCCAGATGAAAGAATGCTATTTCCGATGGCAGTTGATTTTTCAAATACTAGTATATGGGATAGTTGGGATTATGAAAATGGGTATGCAGTTGGAATTGATTATATAACAGGTCGTATTAAGTTTAGTACATTAGCATTCAATCTAGTGAATACATAATATGTGAGGTCTATATGGCTTTTAAACTCGCAACTAAGTTCTATGTTAAAATCTCATTACAGGAGCTTTCAACAAAGTTTTTACCTGTGTATGGACAGAATGGTATTAACTTGCATGATTGGTTGAATTCTAACATAGAACTTGAAGGTTCAAAACACATACTTGATACAACTGACTTAACTGCACTAGAAGTGGATGGTGGAGCAACTATACATAAGAATCTTAAAGTAGATGATTCTATAGAGATAACTAACAGTATTAGTGCGGATTCAGCTACAATTTCTAATACATTAACACTTCAAAATACTACTACACCACCAATTAATATTGCATACACAGGTGTTATTCCTAACTTGAATGCAGAAAAATTAGGTGGGGAACCTATTGAGACATTTTATGCATTAGCATTCTTCTTTGGAGGATAATATTTATGATAGCTCAAGCATCAAACATAACAACAGAACAGACTATATACACTTGTCCTACAGGAAAACGGGGAATGGTAGAAGTATATATGTATAGTAGTGATTCTCCTTTAGTAGAGTTAAAAGTTAACAGCATTACAGTAATAAGTATGCCATTATCCGGTACACTTTCAATCAAGCTTGTTTTAGATCAAGGGGATACAATTGCAGCTAGCTCTGATACCTCATCCCCTGCTAATGTTATTGTGTCTGGTATGCTATTATAAGGAGTAGTATATGGGTGTTAAATATATCCCTAAAAGTATAGAAAACGCAGAAACAATTGAAGGTTTTCCACCAAGCATTACACCACAGCCCGCATCAATTCCTGTTTCGGATGAGAATGGAAAACTCAAAGAAGGGTGGTTTGATACTCCTTATCTTAAGCTTGACCACAAGTATAAAATAACAAATATACTTATACCAATGTATATATACCCAACTGATATTTATAATAATACAGATTATAACACATTATTTGATATAGCTAAAACATACAAAGATGTAGGGTTTGTTGTTATTGTTAATCCTGATTCCGGTCCTGGAACTGATGTTGATACTAATTATGAAACTGCAATTAAGCGTATGGTAGCTGCAGGTATTACACCTATCGGGTATGTTGCTACAACATATGCTAATAAACCTATAGATGATGTTAAAGCTGAAATAGATACATGGCTTTCATTATATCCACAAATACAAGGTCTTTTTTTAGATGAAACACCTACAAATAGTAACAAGATTTCATATTATGAAGATATTACTAATTATGCTAGATTGAAAAACTTATACCCTATAGTTTTAAACCCTGGTACAGTAGTTTCAAAAGCATGGTTTGATTCAAATGCTGGTGATGTGTTTGTTATATACGAAAATGAAGGAGTACCCTCTGAGGAATTTTTAAGAGGTGAATATACAAACCCGAGTGGTTTCTTAGATTCATTTTATAGAAAACGTGCAGTATTATGTTACAATGTAACATTTGGATCAGATATAGTTTTACGGCTGAAAAAATATACAGGGATGTTTTACATAACTGACGATACATTACCTGATCCTTGGGATAGTCTTCCTTCTTATCTATCCCAAGTATTAGATACATGTACAATTGGTTCAGGTATCACAACTGATGCAGACTTGCTTGATGGGCACGATTCCTCAATTGAACCAGATCCAGACACAGTAGCAGTAAGGACAGATGATGGTGCATTGAAAGCAAATCAAATCATACTAACTGCACCAGATGGCACACCACCAATTTCAATAACATCAACTACAGTTATAGAGAATTTAAATGCAGATTTGCATGAAGGGTATCATGCTTCACCAGTACCAGCGCCAGACACTATCCCAGTAGCTGATGTTAATGGAAAACTTGCAATGGGGTGGTTACCAGAAGAAGTCATATCTGACCAGTATAGAAAAACAATTGTACCTGCGGATATAGGTACATTTGAGTATGTGTATACAGATTACGGAATGCGAAAGATTACAGTAACTGTTACACCTAGTCCATACTTTGCTCCAGCCTCACAAAATACTTGGATTACAAATGCTGCATGGAACCTGGTAACAGCAAGATATGACCTCGCCGGAGCTGGCACGCAGAATGCAGCATTATCATTTG
>ERZ795060.2200-NODE-2200-length-20391-cov-7.740264_pt1 | contig 20391 bp, 16 predicted proteins | sample MGYA00375144_ERZ795060 | MGnify/ENA primary metagenome ERZ795060 (study PRJEB30189, sample SAMN05720157) | activated sludge metagenome | isolation source: anaerobic digester from wastewater treatment plant | place: Japan | collected 2015-05-15 ...
CGCGATGGCCTGCCAGATGTTTGGCCTCAACCTCGAAGTCTACATGGTCAAGGTCTCGTACCAGCAAAAACCCTACCGCCGCATCTTGATGGAGACCTTCGGCGCGCAGGTCTTCGCCAGCCCGACCGATCGGACGAACTACGGACGTTCGGTCCTGGACGCCGACCCGGGCAGCCCCGGCTCGCTCGGCATCGCCATCTCGGAGGCGGTGGAGGTGGCGGCCGCGTCGAACGGCGCGAAGAAGTACAGTCTCGGCTCGGTGCTGAACCATGTGCTGACTCACCAGTCCGTCATCGGCGAGGAGTCTCTCAAACAGATGGACATGGCCGGGGAATACCCAGACGTGGTCATCGGCTGTGTCGGCGGCGGATCGAACTTCGCGGGCATCGCCTATCCCTTCCTGCGCGAGAACTTGAAGAACGGACAACGCGCCCGCCTGCTGGCGGTCGAGCCGACCGCGACGCCCTCGCTGACGAAGGGCGCATACACCTTCGATTACGGCGACACGGCCAAGATGGCGCCCGTCGTCAAGATGCACACGCTCGGACATTCCTTCGTCCCGCCGGGCATCCACGCGGGCGGACTGCGCTATCACGGCATGGCGCCCTCGCTGTCCGCGTTTTGCGACGCGGGGCTGGTGGACGCGGTCGCCGTCCCGCAGGTGGCGACGTTCGAAGCGGCGATCCAATTTGCCCGTTCGGAGGGAATCGTCCCCGCGCCCGAGTCGGCGCACGCCATCCGCGTCGCGATAGACGAGGCGCTGGACGCGAAGGCCAAAGGCGAGACGCGCGTCATTCTGTTCAACCTGTCGGGACACGGCAACTTCGACCTCGCCGCGTACGAGAAGTATCTGCAAGGCGAACTCGAAGACTACGAGTACCCCGCCGAAGCGGCGGAGGAGGCGTTGGCGCGTCTGCCGCGGGTGACGATCCCCGCGTAAACGATCCGCCTGGCTTCGCGCGGCGGGCGGCGGTCTCTTACATATCGTATAAGTCTCATTATCGGTTTTCTTACAATCGGGCGATAAGATATGCCCAACGAACCAACCTGATCGGTAAATGGAGATTAAATTATGACTTTCTACGTCCAACCTTTCCCGCACCGCCATTCCATGCCGCGCCGCTGGATGCGCATGGCCGACGAATCCATCGAACGCCGCCTGGCCGCCAACGTCCGTGACGAGGAGGACGCCTTTGTGTTGACCGCCCTTGTGCCGGGCCTCAAAGCCGACGACCTGACCATCAATATCCTCGAAGAGGTCGTCTCTGTGGAGGGCGAGTTCCCGCAGGACGAGAACGAATACCTGCTGCGCGAACTGCCCAGCGGAAAGTTCAGCCGCTCGCTGCGCCTGCCCGCCCCCGTCAACGCGGACAAGGCCGAGGCGAAGATCGCCGACGGCGTGCTGACGCTCCGCCTGCCCAAGGCCGAGTCGGCCCGCCCGAAGAAGATCAAGATCGCCGCCAAGTAAGCCGGGCGCGGCCCATCCGCCGCCGAAACAACGTCCAGACTTCCGAAGCCGAAAACTTCGGAAGTTTTTTTAACCGTGACATTCGCCTGAAAACGTGCAATAATTGCGCCGTTCAGCCGATCATTCACAGAATTGTGAAAAGGAGGAGAAGATGTCCGCGTCAAAAATCTGGATAGGGATCGTCATCGGCATCCTGACCTTCAGCCTGCCCGGATGCCAGGCTGGGAATCAACCCCCGGCCGGCGGCGGCGCGGCCGACCAGTCGGCCGTCGTCATCGTTGTGGCGGAGGAGCCGCCCTCGTTCAACCCGGTCATCACCGACGCGGGCTACGACTCCCTCGTCATGGAACTCGTCATGCTCGGGCTGACGGATATTGACGCCCAGGGCAACGTCTTCCCCGAACTGGCCGCGGAATTGCCCACCGAGGAAAACGGCGGCGTGACGATCGATCCCGAAGCCGGCACGATGGACGTCACATGGAAGATGCGGCAGGACGTGAAGTGGAGCGACGGAACTCCCGTCACCGCGGACGACGCGCTCTTCACCCTCGCCGCCATCCAGGACCCCGACACAGGCACCTGGATCCCCGGCGTTGACTACATTGACAGCGTGGACAAGGTGGACGATTACGCCTTCACCATCCATTACAACGGCATCTTCCCCGGCTACCTGACGCAACTCGGCGGCGAGCAGGTCGTCGTCTGGCCCGCGCATTACTGCGACGCCTCGCAGGGGTTCTCGGCCTGGGACTGCTCCCGAGAACCCCTGAGCAACGGCCCCTACATCCTGAAAGATTGGATGGCCGGCGACCACCTGACCTTTGTCCGCAACGAGAACTATTACGTCAAAGGCAAGCCCGCGATCGACCGCGTCATCGTGCGCGTGGTCCCCGACCGCGAGGTCCGCAAGACGATGCTCCTCAAGGGCGACGCCGACCTCGACATGTGGACGACCGAGCCGGTCATCGAAGACCTGAAAGACGCGCCCAACGTCAAGGTCAGCATAAGCCCCGAAAACCGCTGGGTGATGCGCATCTTCTTTAACCTGGCCGCCAAAGGGACGACCGATCCCGCCGCCTCGCCTCACCCGATCCTTTCGGACCTGCGCGTCCGCCGCGCCATCCGCATGGCGATTGACGTGGACGCCATCTCAAAAGAATTCTACTTCGGCTACGCCCAGCCGGTGTGGACGGAATTCTTCCGCCCGCCGTACGCCTGCAACAACATCCCGCGTCCGGTCTTCGACCCGGCCGCCGCGGCTGCCCTGCTCGAAGCGGCCGGCTGGACGGATACGGACGGCGACGGCGTGCGCGAATGCCATGGATGTAAAACCGCCGAAGAAGGCTACAAGATGGAAATGGAGTTCATCACCTATTCCGAATTCGGCGAGGCGCTCGAACTCACCCAGCAGTTGATCGCGGAAATGCTCGGCAGGATCGGCGTCAAACTGAACCTGTCCGTCGTGGAGGGCAGCGTGCTGTGGGCGGCCACCGCAGACGGAGGCATCGAACAAAGCGGCAACTTCGACATGGACATCTGGGACGACGGCTACACCGGCTTGGATCCCGCCGAGTACCTGCAAAGCTACTATTCGGCCGGCGCGGCCGTCCCCGACATGGGCTACAATTACGGGCGCTGGGTGAACGCGGACTTCGAAGCGCTGCTCGACGAGACCTCCACCCTCGACCAGTCGGCGCGGCAGGAGGTCTTCTGCAAGATGGCGACCCTGCTCGACGAAGAATTGCCGGAACTGCTCCTCTTCACCGTTGTCAACGCCGACGCGCATTCCGCGCGGCTGCTCGGCGTACAGACCTCCGCCAACGACCTCGTCACCTGGAACGCGGCAGACTGGACGCTAACCAAGTAATCTTCCATGACCGCCTACATCGCCCGGCGCCTGACCCAGACCATCGGCCTGCTCTTCCTGCTGAGCGTTGTGTTCTTCGCGCTGGTCAATCTCGCGCCGGGCGGACCGCTGGCCGGGCAGGGACAAAGCCGCCATGTCCGCCCGGAAAAGATCGCCATCCTCAAGCGCCAACTCGGGCTGGATAAACCCCTGCCGACCCAATATCTCATCTGGCTGGCGGGCAACGACTGGATGAAAGTGGACGCCGACGGCGACGGACTCCTCGAAAGTTACGGCACGCGGCGGGGAATCCTGCGCGGCGACTTCGGCTTCTCGTTCCGCTCGCGCCAGCCCGTCCTGGCCGAGATCGCCCAGAAACTGCCCAACACCATCTACCTGATGAGCGTCACGCTGCTGACCGCGCTCCTCATCGCCGTTCCCATCGGAATCCTTTCCGCCATCCGCCAGTATTCCAGCTTCGACATCGCCGCCACCACCTTTTCGTTCGCGGGGCAGGCCATCCCCGAATTCTGGCTGGGACTGATTCTCATCATCGTCTTCTACGGCTGGCTGAAGAATCCGTTCACCGGCGAGCCGCTCCTGCCCGCGGGCGGGATGATGTCCATCCACGCGCAGGGACTCGCGCTCGGCGACCGCCTGGCCCATCTCGTCCTGCCGGTCGCCACCGGCGCGTTGGGCTGGATCGCCTGGTACTCGCGCTTCCTGCGCTCCAGCATGTTGGACGTGATGCACAAAGACTACCTTCGCGCCGCGCGCGCCAAGGGCGCGTCGGAGCGGCTGGTCGTCTTCAAACATGCGCTGCGCAACGCGTTGATCCCCCTCGTCACCATCCTGGCGCTGGATGCGCCATACATCTTCAGCGGGGCGGTCTTCGTGGAGTTTCTCTTCGCCTGGCCGGGCATGGGACGCCTGTATTACCAGGCCGCGCTCAACCGCGACTATCCCATCCTGCTGGCGGTATTAATCATCGGCGCGGCGCTGATCATCCTCTCCAACCTGCTGGCCGACATTCTGTACGCGCTGCTCGACCCGCGCGTGCGCTACGAGTGAGAGACGCGTTGAAGGAAACCGCCTCCCCCGTTCAGAACGAAGCGGCCCCCCCCGCCAGCGCGGGACAGGCCGTGTGGAAGCGCTTCCGCCGCCACCCGGGCGCCATCGGCGGATCGATAGTCCTCGGATTGTTGATTCTGCTGGCGCTGCTCGCGCCGCTTTCCCCATACAGCGCCACCGCCTCCAACACGCCCGAAAAATACCAGCCGCCCTCCTGGTCTCACCCAATGGGAACCGACGCCATGGGCCGCGACCTGTTGACGCGCGTCCTATACGGCGGGAGGATTTCGCTCATGGTTGGGCTGCTGGTGGTCTGCATCTCGCTTGCCATCGGCGTCCCCATCGGCGCCATCGCGGGCTATTATGGCGGCTGGCTCGACAACGTCCTGATGCGCCTGACCGACGCCTTCCTCTCCCTGCCCTCGTTTCTCGTCCTGATCCTGTTGAGCGCCATCCTGCGCGAGACCAACGCGCCGCTCCTCGAGCGCAACAGCGTGTTCACCATCAGCCTGGTGATCGGCGTCTTCGGCTGGATGACCTTCGCGCGGCTGGTGCGCGCCGCCTTCCTCACGCTGCGCGAACTGGACTTCGTGTCGGCGGTGCGCGCCCTGGGAGGCTCTGACCGCTGGATCATCCTCCGTCACATCCTGCCCAACGCCATCGGCCCCATCATCGTGGAAGCCACGCTCGACCTGGGCTACGCCATCATCCAAGAATCGGGACTGAGTTTTCTGGGTTTCGGCATCCAGCAGCCCACGCCCTCGTGGGGCAACCTGCTTGACAACGCGCAGGAACACTTCACCAAATACCCCTGGCTGGGAATCTTCCCCGGACTGATGATCTTCCTCGCCATCATCTCGGTCAACTACATCGGCGACGGCCTGCGCGATGCCTACGATCCCTACAAAATGCTCGACCTGGTGGGAGAGCGGTAACCGAGCGTCGTCTCCCCCGGCAAAAAAGGCAGGGAAAAAGCCCCTTACAAGAACGCAAGCCACAGAAAGCGGGAATTCGATATACTCCAGTTACGCGCAACGCGTAGAGGTGAAGATGCCTAAACGACGCGAAAGCATCGCCGAATTGCAAGCCAAGATCGCCAGCCTTGAAAACCTGCGCCCCGAACTGGGCGACGACATCGTAAACCAGAAAATTGACGAACTGCGGGCGCGAATCCAGGCAAGCGGCGCCTCCGCCAAAAGCCGCAAACGCGCCAGCCAGCGCGGACAGAGCCTCCACAGCGGGGATTCGAGCGTCGCCGTCCAGGGAGACATAAACGACAGCGCCATCTTCCACGCCCAGACGATCGTCATCGCCGACCGCTTCTGGCGCGGCCAGACGGCCTCCCTGCCCGTCCCCGACCTGAAACAAGCCACCGCATCCTACCTCGCCTACCTCGTAGACCGTCACAACTACCTCAGCCTGAAAGGTATGGGCGTGGCAGACCGCATCCCCCTGCGCCTCCCCCTGCTGGATGTATACGTGCCGCTCAAGGCCCGCCTCGAACTGCCCGAAGGCGAGACCTGGAAACGCGATCTCAGCCTGGCCGGGCGCCTCCCCACCGACGAAGACTCCCAGCCCCTGCGCCTCAGCGAACCCCTGCCCCTGCTCAACATCCTCAGCCAGCGCTCCGGCCTCATCATCCTCGGCGACCCCGGCGCGGGCAAGACCACCTTCCTGAAATACCTGGCCCTGCTGCTGGCGCGCGGCGAGGGCCGCCTCGTCGGACTCGAAGACCGCCTTCCCATCCTCCTGCCGCTGGCGGCCTACGCCAACGCCCTCCAGGAGGCGGACGTGCGCCTCGACGACTTCATCGCCGAATACTTCTCAGACATCGGCGCGGACCATTCCATCGGTCCCATGCTGGCCGAGGCCCTGCGCGCCGGCCGCGCCCTCATCCTCCTCGACGGCCTCGACGAGGTGCGCGACCTGAACCTGCGCAACACCGTCGTCGAACGCGTGATGGACTTCTTCGCCTTCCACCGCCGCCCCGGCAACAAATTCGTCCTCACCAGCCGCATTGTCGGCTACCGCGCCGTGCGTCCCTCCGCGGAGGGACTGCTGGAATGCACCCTCGTGGACTTCGACGACAGCGAAATCGAGGAATTCGTCCAACGCTGGATGGCCGCCATCGAAAAACAGGCGCAGGGCGACACCGACGTGGCGCGCGGCGACGCCGACCAGGACCGCCGCGAACTGCTCGACGCCATCTACCAGAACGCCGGCGTGCGGCGGCTGGCCTCCACGCCCCTCTTGCTGACCATCCTCGCGCTAATGAAACGCCAGGGCGTGACCCTGCCCGAGCGGCGCGTCCAACTCTACGACCAATACGTGACGACTCTCCTCTCCACCTGGAACCGCGCCCGCTCCCTCAGCGGACGCGCCCCCAGCCGCGACCTCGACGAACTGCAAACCGTGCGCGTCCTCGCCCCGCTGGCGCTGTGGATGCACGAGATCAGCCCCGGCGTAGGACTGGTCAAGCGCGAAGAACTGGGGCGCAAACTGGAGGAGATCTTCAAAGAACAGGGCAGCCCCTCGCCCGCCAACGCGGCCCGCCAATTCCTGCAAGACGTGCGCGAACACGCCGCGCTCCTGCTCGAACGCGGCCCCGGCGAATTCGGCTTCATCCACCTCACATTCGAAGAATACCTCTCGGCTGCGGCCCTGGCCCTGAAAGGCCAGGGCGAAGCCAAACCCATCGCCGAAGCCCTGCTCCGGCATGTGGGCGAGCAGGCCTGGCGCGAAACCACCCTGCTCACCATCGGCTACATCGGCGTCCGGCAGCAACTCTCCAAAGTGGCCGGCGAAGTGGTCGAATTACTGGCCGGCTCCAAAGACGGCGCGCCGGGCGAGGCCGCCGTCCTGGCGGGCGAAGCGGTGCTGGACACCTGGCCGGGCGGCGTCCCGCTCCAGAGCAAGGACCGCGTCCTGCTAGCGCTCGCCCCCACAATGCAAAAAGCCGAAGTCCACCCCGACCTGAGACGGCGCGCCGGGCTGCTGCTCGGACGCCTCGGCTGGCGTCCGCCCGACCTGGATCGGTTCATGGAGATCGCGGCGGGAGAGTTCCTCTTCGGCGCGAAAAAAGACAAGGTCAGAATCGAGAACCGCTTCTGGATCGCCAAATATCCCGTCACGAACGGACAGTTTGCCCGCTTCGTGCAGGCCGGCGGCTACCAGACCCGCGCCCTGTGGAGCGACATCGGCTGGGCCTGGCGCACAGGAAAATACGACGAACGCACGCTGGAGACGATAGAACGCGACTGGCTCGATCATCGTCCGCAGACGCGGCGCAACGCGCCCTACTTCTGGTACAACATCGAACTGGGAAATCCCATCTTCCCGGTGGTGGGCGTCTCGTGGTATGAGGCCGAAGCCTACTGCAACTGGCTCGCCAAAAACGTGGTGGCCGTGCCAGACGGCTACACCGTGCGCCTGCCCAACACCACAGAATGGGAATTTGCCGCGCGCGGCCAGAACGGACACGAATATCCCTGGGGCGACGGCTTCGACAAAACCGCCGCCAACACCTGGGACAGCGACATCCAGGACGCGGGGCTGGGCGGCACAACGGCGGTCTGCACCTTCCCGCAGGGGACCAGCCCGGCGGGCGCCTGGGATATGAGCGGAAACGTCTGGGAATGGACCTGCTCGTGGTATGATGACGACCGCCGCTACCGCGTGGTGCGCGGCGGCTCGTGGATCGGCTACCAGTGGTTTGCCCGGGCCGCGTTCTGCAATTGGTCCATCCCGCTGACGTTCAACGACGACCTCGGCTTCCGCGTGGCGATCGCCCCGCTGGAAAGCCTGTAAATGGGACGGAGCGAGGCGCCCGGCAGAGACGGGCGCTTCGCGGCGAGCGCGCAACACGCATTGCGTAAAAGACGTTCTCTAACGTCGGCTGACTTATGCAAGATGTCATGTAAACAAGGAGAGAATATGCCCACAAACAAACCATCCCGGCGCGCGGACCGCGTCGTCTCCGGCGGCGACGGAAGCATCGTCATCGGCGGCGACGTCAACAGCAGTGTGATCGTCTCCGGCGACCACAATCGCATCAACATTAAGTCCAAATTCAGCGAAATCTACAGACAGGTGGACGAGCGCGCAGACCTGCCCGCCGCCGACAAAGCCGATCTCAAATCCGAATTACAAACCTTCGAAGACGAAGACAAGAAAGGCCCCGAGTCGAACGAAGGCTTCCTGGCCCAGCGCCTGCGTAACGTGAAACGGATCGCGCCCGACATCCTGGAGGTCGCGCTTGCTACCATCGCCAACCCGGCCGCGGGGTTTGGGGTGATCGCGAAAAAAGTGGCGGAGAAGATGAAAGCGGAGAACGCGGCCGCGGCCAGATAAAGACCTTTTGAAACGGGCGCTGGCGCGGCGCTTTCTGCAGATCCTTCAAGCCGCGCGGCAGGCTGTCTGCCTGCCGCGCGGCTCTTTTTGTTGTATACTTATTGCAACTTCTTGCATTAAGGAAATCCATGACCTGCGGCTCCTATCTCATTGACCGGCTGCACGAACGCGGCTTCCGCATGACCTCCCAGCGGATGGCGATCCTGCACGCGCTCCGTCAGGCGGGCGGACATCTCCCGCCCACCGAAGTCTACGCGCGGGCGCGGCGCGCCCAGCCCGGGTTGACGGAGGCCACCGTCTATCGCACGCTGGAATTTCTCGTCGAGAACGGATACGCTTTGGCCGCGCACGTCGGCGGCGGGAAATTGGTCTACGAATTGACGGAGGAAAACCATCATCACCTGATCTGTCGAAAATGCGGAAAGACTGTGGCGGTGGAAGCCGCGGCGTTGACGGGACTCTACGACCAGTTGAGCGCGTCCACGGGCTTCCAGTTGGACGCGAGTCACATCGCATTATTGGGCATTTGCCCGGACTGTCAAAAGTAACGCAATTTTCGAAATTGCGCCCGGCAAGTTGAAACCTGCCCTACAATTGGCTTGTCGCAAGAAAGGAAAATCCCATGTACTTCTCTCCTGCTCCCCTCCACATCCCGGACGGGTTTCTCAACCTGGTCATCTCCCTGATTTTTTGGGCGCTCACCGCGGTCACCGTCGGGGCGGCCATCTCCAAAACGAACCAATCGCTCGGAGAAAAACAGATTCCCCTGATGGGCGTCATGGCGGCCTTCATCTTCGCCGCGCAGATGCTGAACTTCCCGGTCGCGGGCGGGACGTCGGGTCACTTCCTCGGCGGCGCGCTCGCGGCGATCGTCCTCGGTCCGTGGGCCGCGGTACTGGTGATGACCGCCGTCATCGCGGTGCAGGGATTGCTCTTCCAGGATGGCGGCCTGCTGGCGATGGGCGCCAACATCTTTAACATGGGACTGCTGACCGCCGCCGTCGGCTACGGACTCTACCGCGCCGCAGCCGGACTTGGCAAGGGAGCGCGTTACGCGGCGGCCGGCGCCGCCGCGTGGATCGCGGTGATGGCGGCCGCGCTGACGACCTCCCTGCAACTTTGGCTGAGCGGGACCTCGCGCCTGCAGATCGTCCTCCCGGCCATGCTGGGCGTTCACGCGCTGATCGGGATCGGCGAGGCGCTCATCACCGTCGCCGCGCTGGCGTTCATCGAGCAGACGCGTCCCGACCTGCTGAGCGAAAAAGCGACCACGGAAAAAGGCGGACGCGGCTGGGTGGTCGGCGGCGCGCTGGTCTCATTGATCGCCGTGCTTCTCTCCCCGCTGGCTTCGGCGCACCCCGACGGTCTGGAACGCGTGGCCGAGAACATGGGCTTCCTGCACCTCGAACAGTCCGCGCCCTATCAAATCCTGCCCGGCTACACCATCCCCTTCCTCGGCGAGACGCCGCTGTCCACGATCGTGGCGGGCGCGGTCGGCGCGGCCGTGGTTTTGGGATTGGTCGTGGTAATCGGGACGAGTCTGAAAAAGAAAAGCGCGTAGGCCCGGCGACTCTCCCTGGCGCCGGTTACAATTCCCACATGATGCACGTCAACGCCTTTGACCGCTTTCACGAGGCCGACAGCCGGCTCCACCGCCTCGACCCGCGCGTCAAAGTGGCGTTGACGGTCCTCTTCATCCTGTCCAACGCGCTCCTGCCCGACGGCGCCTGGGCCGCCTTTGGCCTGGCGTGGATCCTGCTTCTCTGGGCGAATCATCTCTCGAACCTCGGCCTGGACTTCACCTTCCGCCGTTCGTTCCTGGCGCTGCCGTTCGCGCTGGCAGCGGTCTCGGCCATCTTCTCCCCGCTGGGAAATCCGCTCGCGAAGTGGCGCGTCGGCCCGTTCGCGCTGACGCCCACCGACTACGGGCTGGTCAAATTTGCCAGCATCCTCCTCCGCTCGTGGCTGTCGGTGCAGGCGGCCATCCTGCTGGCGGCGGTCACGCAATTCCCCGACATGGTCCACGCCTTCGAGCATTTACGCGTCCCGAAAATTTTGACCACGATCGTCGCGTTCCTCTACCGCTACCTCTTCGTGCTGACGGACGAGGCGATGCGTCTGCTTCGGGCGCGGGACGCGCGCAGCGCAACCTTACCCCCCTCCGTCTCCCTTTTGCAAAAATGGGGGAGGAATAAGAGGGGGGTGGCGTGGCGCGCCAAAGTCACAGGCAACATGGCCGGTCAACTCTTCCTGAGAAGTTACGAACGCAGCGACCGCATCTACAACGCCATGCTCGCGCGCGGCTACACGGGGCAACTCCGCACGCTCCGCCCGCACGTGATGAAGCCCGGCGACTGGCTGTTTGCCGCGCTGGCGTTCGGCTCGCTCCTGCTCCTTCAATTGATCGGAAGACTTTAATGCCTGTTTCTCATCCCGCTCACAAATACGAAATCCCCGAATGCGAAGGAGACGTTTTGCAGGCGCGAGATCTGCGCTTCGCCTATCCCGACGGACATGAAGCCCTGCGCGGCGTTTCGTTCCGGCTCTGCGCGGGCGACAAGGCCGCGTTGGTGGGGCCGAACGGCGCGGGCAAGTCCACGCTGATGCTGCACCTGAACGGAATTTTGGAGGGCCGCGGCGAGATCGAAGTGATGGGCCTGCGCCTCACGCGCGACAACCTGCCGGTCGTCCGCTCGATGGTGGGACTCGTCTTCCAGAATCCCGACGACCAGCTCTTCTCTCCCACCGTCTTCGAGGACGTGGCCTTCGGCCCGCTCCACATGGGACTGCCCGAGGACGAAGTCCGCGCCCGCGTGGACGAGGCGCTGACCGCCGTCCACATGAGCGCCTACGCCGACCGGCTGTCGCACCACCTGAGCATGGGCGAGAAGAAACGTATCTCCATCGCCACCGTCCTTTCGATGCGCCCGTCGCTCCTGGTGTTGGACGAACCCTCCGCAGGCCTCGACCCGCGCGCCCGTCGGACGCTGATCCATTTGCTGCGCGACCTGCCCATCACCATGCTCGTCTCTACGCATGATATGGCGCTGGTGAAAGAACTCTTCCCGCGCACCCTCGTCATGGACGAGGGACTCATCGTCGCGGACGGGTTGACGGGGGAAATCCTGGAAGACGAGGCATTGCTGGAAGCGCACGGGTTGGAGAGAGGGTAATGTTTTTAGCGCGCACAGGGATTTGAGCGCCCGGCCGCAGGCGCGGCTCGGCAGGCCGCTTTAAGAAAATCGAGACTACTATAATATCGTTGTGAGTTCTCCCGAATTGTTCGCCGAATCGATCGAAGAAAGCCAGTCTCTGGAACGCACCGGCAAGCTTGCGGCGGCTTTACAAAAGGCGCGCCAAGACGGTCGAAGTGGCTAGGCAGGCTTGCAAACGTTCGGTGTGGATGAGCGTCATGCTCAAAAGCATAGCTCACAGATTGGGCCGGTTGAATGTTCAGGTATAATGCGACCGTAAATGACGATCTCGCATACCGAAACTTATAAAAATGTACGGCCTTGGGCAGTATTGCTCAAAGGTGGCTTGCTCTTTGTGGCGGTTAATCTCCTTTTTGCCTTGCCGTGGTCACAACAGTTGGGGAGGTGGACGCTGTACAATCGTCTGGTGCCTGGGTTGCCGCGTTTTTCTGGGACAACCGACCTGGATGCCCTGTTTTCGACCCATGCCGTTGCTGCGGAAAAGCAGGCCGATGAATTTCGCGTGTTCCTCATGGGCGATTCGGCCACATGGGGCTTCCTTTTAGATTACCGGGATACGCTCGCTTATCGCCTCGATACAGCCGGTTTGCAGACTTGTTCGGGAAAGCGGCTGCGTGTCTACAACTTGGCATCGCCATCCCCCTCCGCCCTGAAAGACCTGATTCTGATGGAACGGGCAATGGCTTACCAACCAGATCTATTCGTCTGGTTTGTCACTTTGAAAAGTTTTACCGACTTTAACAAGAGAGGCGCCATAGACCAACCCTTTCCTTATGGTATCACTGAGGTTGGCGAGCAAATTGCTTTTCCTCTTGTGTTAAATAACCTCGATGAAGTTTCAAGTTTGATAGACAAATATCACATCCAGTATCCCTTACCACGGGTTGCGACAAACCGAGTTTGGGATAAGACCCTGTTGGGCCAACGATCTCATTTGGCTGATTTACTGGATGTGCAGTTGTCCAGTTTGCAGTGGGGCGCGACCCTCCTGAATTCGGGGACCAGCCTACGAGACCCCGGTTGGGATAAGCCGATTTCCGAAAAACCCATCAAAGCAGACCTGGCCTTTAGGGAATTGAAGTCGCCTGTCGATATCAGCCAACATATGCGGCTGGACATATTTAACGCAGCTCTCAAAGCGCAGGGATATCCCCCGATCATGGTGGTGAATAACCCGATGTATGTAACTGACAAGCCTGTTAAGCGGATTCGCTACAACGAAGTGTACCCGCGTTGGGCATATGACCAGTACCGAAAGCTTATGCTGGATCGAAGTCAAAAAAATGGCTGGGCATACCTGGATTTATGGGATATCGTACCCAGTGAACATTTTTCAAACTCTTCATTCCATCGAGATGCAGTTGGGGATGAAATTGTTGCCAAAAACATTGCCCCGGTTATATTACAGATGACTTGCCCCAACCCATGAATCTCAAAGCCGGAGGATGTTTGCCGCAATGAAAAAAGTCTTGTCGAAAATCTTTACCCTAGAAAACCTGTATGCGCTTATTTTCTGTCTCATCCTGGTCGCGTTGGTGATTTTCACCGCTAATTACAAGGATTCGTGGTTCCTGTACGAGGGCTTCTAATGTCACTTGTCAATATTCTTCTAGCCCTTGGCTTATCAGTCGCGCTCGGGTTGGCATTCCGCTCAAAGGGCAGGGTGTATGCCCTGGCAATAGTCAGCGTGGCGGCCCTATATTGGCTCCAGCCTGATTTGAAGATCAATGGACATGAAATTTTCCTGCCAACCCTTGTACTGGGTTTGGTCCTGCTCAGTTGGGGACTCGTGACAGACGCCGAAGCCCGCGCCCACCGCGAAAACCTGCTCGCCGGGCTGGGAGTAATCGGCCTGGTCGCCATTTTGGAAGCTGTGTCCCGCCTGGACATGAATGTTGCCTGGTTCAACCCATCCCCGGTGCCGGGCCTACCGACAGCCTTGCTCGTCCTAGCAGGAATCGTTTCGTTGGCTATCCTGTCTGCGCCGCGCCTGAAACCTGCAGGGATTTGGGTTTTGCTCGTGACCCTGGTTGCTCTTTTTGTACTCATCAAACTCCCTGCTGTATCATCGGCTATGGCCTTGAGTCTCCATAAAATCAGCCTGCATCTGCCTGGCCTCGAAGCGTCGTTCCTGCCTCGCTTTGACCTACGTTGGTTCGGGTTTTCGTACATCGCCTTCCGCCTAATCCATACCCTACGCGATTGCCAGGCGGGCCGTCTGCCGCAGGTTTCGCTGGCCGAATATGTGACTTATGTGGTCTTTTTCCCCGCCTTGGCCGCTGGGCCAATTGACCGCGTGGAACGCTTCGTCAAGGACCTGCGCCAACCCCTGGCGCTGGATTCCGCTGGTTGGTTGGAAGCTGGCCAAAGAATTATGCTCGGATTGTTTAAAAAATTCGTGCTGGCCGACTCATTGGCCGTGTTTGCCTTGTCTGCAACCAACGCCAGTCAGATCCGCACGGCGGGCTGGATGTGGCTCTACATTTACGCCTACACTTTCCTGATTTATTTCGATTTTAGCGGTTATACCGACATCGCCATCGGTCTGGGCCGCCTGATGGGGATCAAACTGCCCGAAAATTTTAACGCTCCCTACTTGAAACCCAACCTGACCCAGTTTTGGAACAATTGGCACATGACCTTGACTCAGTGGTTCCGGGCCTATTTCTTCAATCCGCTTACCCGCTGGCTGCGCAGCGAGATCAAACTTCCAGTTTGGAGCATCATCTTTGTCGCCCAAATCGCCACGATGATCTTGATTGGCCTGTGGCACGGCATCGCCTGGAACTTTGTGATCTGGGGGCTTTGGCATGGGCTGGGACTCTTCATCCAGAACCGCTGGAGCGAGTCCATCCACCCGCGTCTCGCGGGGTGGCTGCTCACACCCGTCCGCCAGAAAATCATCGAAGGGCTGGGCATCCTGGTCACATTCCATTTCGTCTCCCTTGGCTGGATCTTTTTTGCTCTGCCCAAGCCGGGACAAGCGCTTTCGGTTTTTGCAAAGTTGTTTGGGGTTAACTGAAAATAGTGGCAAACCTGTACACCCCCGGGCTGTGGCGCTGAAAAGCGGCCTGCGGCTCGTGGCGGCCAACCCGTTATTTTCCTTACACTAGGGCGCAACCGGGGTTGACCAACCAAACGCGCTTTTGAACCGCGGCGAGATCGAAGTGATGGGCCTGCGCCTCACGCGCGACAACCTGCCGGTCGTCCGCTCGATGGTGGGACTCGTCTTCCAGAATCCCGACGACCAGCTCTTCTCTCCCACCGTCTTCGAGGACGTGGCCTTCGGCCCGCTCCACATGGGACTGCCCGAGGACGAAGTCCGCGCCCGCGTGGACGAGGCGCTGACCGCCGTCCACATGAGCGCCTACGCCGACCGGCTGTCGCACCACCTGAGCATGGGCGAGAAGAAACGTATCTCCATCGCCACCGTCCTTTCGATGCGCCCGTCGCTCCTGGTGTTGGACGAACCCTCCGCAGGCCTCGACCCGCGCGCCCGTCGGACGCTGATCCATTTGCTGCGCGACCTGCCCATCACCATGCTCGTCTCTACGCATGATATGGCGCTGGTGAAAGAACTCTTCCCGCGCACCCTCGTCATGGACGAGGGACTCATCGTCGCGGACGGGTTGACGGGGGAAATCCTGGAAGACGAGGCATTGCTGGAAGCGCACGGGTTGGAGAAGGCATGATCGAAAACGCCAGTTCGGTCAGGGCGGAGGCTTCATTGGTTATAATCAAACCGAGGGTCAATCTGTATCATGGACGACTCGGCTGCGACTCACGGCCATCCCTGGAAAGTTTTCCTCCTCGGCGGCTTACGCATCTTTCATCGAGGCAGGCCCGCCGCGCTGCCGCCGTTCCGCGCCCAACTGCTGCTGGCGCGGCTCCTGCTCCATCCGTCCGAGCAAAAACGCGGCCAACTAGCGGGCGCGCTCTTCCCTGATTCCCCCGAAGACGCCGCCAGGGCCCGCGTAAGCGACCGCCTCTGGCTGTTGAAGAATAGCCTGCCGAAATTCCCCCTCGTCGCCACGCCCGCCGAAATCAGCCTCGCAGAGGGACAAGTTTGGCTGGACGTGAACGAGTTCCGTCTCCTCCTCCGCAAGGACGACCCCGCCTCCATCGCGCAAGCCATCGAACTCTATCGCGGCGACCTGCTCCCCGAACAGGACGCCGACTGGCTCCTGCTCGAACGCGAGAACCTCTACATCACCTACATCCACGCCCTGCAATCGCTCGGACAGCGCCATTTGCAAAACGGCGACCCGCTTCAGGCCATCCCCCTGCTCGAAAAACTCCACGCGCACGAACCCTTCGACGAAGCCAGCCTGCGCGGACTGTTGCGCGCCCGCCAATCCACGGGCGGACGCGGCGCGGCGCTCGCGGCCTTCGACCGATTCCGCCTCCGACTCAGAGACGAGTTGGGACTCGACCCCGAACCCGCCACGCTCGAACTGGCGGAGGCCATCCGCGCGCAGGGACTTCCCCCTCCGTCTCCCCGCGCGGAACTGAAACTGCCCGCGTCCGTCCCCGCTCTCTTCCAGCGCGGACAGTTCGCCCTCTGGCGCGGCGACGTCCCGACGATGAACGCCTGCGCGGACGCGCTCCGCCAAAAGTCGGGACAGACCGAGGCCGACGCGCTCGAATCCGCTTCCGCCATCCTGCGCGGCGATTTCGAGTCGGCCAAAAAAATTCTCGGCAGGCGCTCGTCCCCGTCCCTTTTGATCCAAGTCCAGCAAATTCATCTCGCGGCAGAACTTAAGGAATTTACCAATGTAGTCGAGCGATGTAAAATCGCCATCCTCGAAGCGCGTCGCCGGAAGAATGTGATTGCCGAGGCGCTCCTGTTGGCCGATCAAGGCTCCGCCTATCAGCGCACAGGCAACGCGCTCGAAGCCATGCGCTGCGCCAACCAGATCATCACGCAGGCCGAAAAGGAAAACCTGCCCTACCTGCTGGCGCGCGGACTTTTGCTCAAAGGCATTCTGCAAATCAGCCAGGGATTTGAGCGCGACGCGCTCGAAACCTTTCATCACGCCGCGGCCTACGCGGGCGAACACGGATTCCTGCCCCTGCTGGCGCGCGTGGAAGGCAAACTGGGCATCGCCTATCAACAGACCGGGAAATTTCGGACGTCCATCCAGCATTACGAGCGCGCCTTGCAGATCGCCCGCGACCTAAATATGAAACGCGACGAAGCCGAGACGCTTCACAATTTCGCCATCTCGCTCGCCTCGCTGGGACGCAACGACGAGAGCGTCCACTACGTCCGCCAGGGACGCGACCTCTTCGCCACGCTCCACGACGAGCAGGGCATGGCGCGCAACACCTACCACCTCGCCTTCGGGCTGGCGCTGGCCGAAAACGGCGACCTCGACGAAGCGCTCGCCCTCGGCCAACAGGCGCTGAAGATCTTCCAGAAGCGCCAATCGCAAGGCTGGATCGCCTCGGTGTACGCCATGCTCGGATACATCCACTGGCAGAGAAACGAACCCGACGCCGCCATCGCCATGTGCGGGCAGGCCATCCCCATTTACCAGAAACTCGACGAGCCCGACTACATCCCCGAACTATACGGCTACATCGGGATGGCGTATCTGCAAAAGGGGAATCCGCGCAAGGCGCTGGAATTCACGTCCGCCGCGATGGATGAGATGACGCGCAGCGAACTGTACGACATCGCCTCCGAAATCTACTACGCCCACGCCTCCGCCCTCGACGCGCTGGGGCGCGCCGGCGAAGCCGAAGACTACCTCCGCCGCGGCTACGAAAACCTGCTGACCTACGCCTCCGAGATCGAAGACCCCGACGCGCTGGCGGCCTACTTCCGTCGCGACCCCACCGTCCGCGGCTTGATGGAGCAGGTCTACGCGCGCGGACTGGCTTCCCCGCCCAGGAAGGAGACGCACCTCGTCTCGTCGCGCGGACGCGCCCCCATCCGCGTCGCGTGGACCGTGGACGCGGGCGCGCCCGACGCGGCGTTGAAGAACGCCTCGGGCGCGGTCGCCCTCCGTCGGACGCGTATCCAGCGTCTCCTGCGCGAGGCGCGGGAGCAGGGCAGCGACCCGTCCCTCGAGCAGATCGCCGCGCTGATGCAGGTCAGCCTGCGGACGGTCCAGCGGGACGTCCGCGAATTGGAAGGACGGTAGGGGCGAACCTGCGTGTTCGCCCTGCCGCGGGCAGACGCGCAGCGGGCAGACACGTAGGTCTGCCCCTACGTGGTTTCGTGACGTGATGGTTTAACGACAAATCCACGAGAGCGCGACGAGAGGGGTTGGGTATAGTGGGGATAATGACGATGCCGATTTCCCCCCATTTCAGTTTCATTGTCCGCTGCTGGCGCGGCGCCGACGGGACGCTGCACGGCTGGGTGGTGGACGCTCTCACTCAACGCGCCTATCCTTTCGCCACAGAAAGGGAAATGGCCGCGCATATCGCTCAACTCTCACAGGATACGGAAGCGAAGCCCGTCGCATCCGCCTTGCCGCATCCTGCCAATCGAAAAGGAGAACGCCATGAAAGTCCGTAAATTTTTCATCGCCGCCGCCATGGGCCTGTCCGCGCTTCTGCTCTCGGCCTGCAAGGTCAACTTCATCACCGAGATCGACTCCAACGGGGCGGGGAAATACGTTCAGGAGATCGGCTTCCAGGGCGACGAGGCCTCGATGGCCGGGCTGGGCAGCGCGGGGGAGGATTTTTGCGCCAGCCAGAACGACGAGGTCCCGCCCGGCACGATCATCCGCCAGGAGACGCGCGACGAGAACGAGACCTGGTGCATCTATGAAACCCCGTTCGCTTCGCTGGATGAACTGAAAGCCATCTATGGCGCGACCGACACGTCCATCCACGACATTTCCCTCGCCGACGGGAAACTGACCTACGACATCACCCTCGACCTGAGCGGCGACAGCAACGCCCCGATGGGCGCAGACATGACCTGGTCGGTTGTGATGCCGGGGAACGTCGTCGAACACAACGCCGCCGCCCAGGAGGGCAACACGCTTACCTGGAAGTTGCTCGGCGGCGCGGCCAATGAGATCCGCGCGGTCAGCGAAGTCGGATCTTTCAGCGACAATGCGCTCTGGTACATCCTCGGCGGCGGCGCGCTACTCGGCTTTTGCTGCCTGGGATTGATCGCCGTCGGCGGCGCGGTCTTCTTCCTCGTCCGCCGCAACAAAAAAACCGCTTCAGCGGAATCCCCCGCCGAATCCAAATCCAATTGACAGTTCAAAATCCAAGGAGAAATCTCATGAAACTCATTCGCCCATTCCTGGTCATCTGCCTTATCGTCGGCTTGCTGGCGGCCTTCCCCGTCCGTTCAGTCCATGCGGATACGATCGGCGTCTCCAACTGCGACGACAGCGGAGCGGGATCCCTGCGCCAGGCCATCGCCGACGCGAACAGCGGCGACACCATCAACTTTTCGGTGGATTGTCCGGCCTCGGCGCCGATCACGCTGGCAAGTTCCCTTATCATCTCCAAAGCCATCACCGTCAGCGGCGCGGGGCGCGACGTGGTCATCAGCGGCAACAACGCCGTGCGTATTCTGGAAACCCTGGGCGCCGACGTGGCCCTGGAATACCTGACTCTCAAAGAAGCCTCCGTCAGCGATGGAGGCAATGGCGGCGCGATTTACGATAGCGGCAACCACCTGACGATCTCTCACGTGACGTTTGAGGGCAACGTCGTCAGCAATGCGGGAGACGGCGGCGCCATCTATCATTATTTGAACGGGTCGCTCGCCATCCAGAACAGCGTTTTCCTGGGCAACTCTGCCGATCTGGGCGGCGCCATCTTTTCCATGGCAAACACCACCGTCGCAGACACAACTTTTTTAAACAACAAAGCCTTCCGCGGCGGCGCGTATACAAATTACAGCGGCACAACAGCCACATTCGAGCGCGTAACCATGAGCGGCAACACGGCCACCGGCCCGGGCGGCACATTTGGTCAAGGCGGGGCAATTTACTTCGGGTTTGGGACGTTGAATATTTACAACAGCGCCATCTCGGGAAACGGCTCTGCCAGTTATACAAATGCAGGCGGCGCACTGTATGTCTATGACGCCAATGTGACCATCAAGAACAGCGCCATCGCCGACAACCTGATGGACACATCCGACCCAGGGTATCACGGCGGCGGTATGCTTATCAACAATTCCACCTTGAGCCTGTTCAACTCCATCCTGGCGAACAATGCCAAGGATGATTGTTACACAGAAGAAGGGCTGACCATCGCGCAAAATGTCAACAACCTGGTGGAAGTGAGCGTCGGATGCGGGACCCCATCCCTGACCGCCGACCCCAACCTCGGTCCGCTGGCCGATAACGGCGGCCCCACCTGGACCCGCGCCCTGCTTCCCGGTTCCCCGGCCATTGATGCCGGGGATGCCTCTTCCTGCCTCGCGACCGACCAGCGCGGGATCATCCGTCCGCAGGGCG
>ERZ795060.2208-NODE-2208-length-20325-cov-4.635816_pt1 | contig 20325 bp, 18 predicted proteins | sample MGYA00375144_ERZ795060 | MGnify/ENA primary metagenome ERZ795060 (study PRJEB30189, sample SAMN05720157) | activated sludge metagenome | isolation source: anaerobic digester from wastewater treatment plant | place: Japan | collected 2015-05-15 ...
GTGATCACCTTTTCCATCGGTGACATCGTCCTCGGCAGGACGAGGGGCGACCGTATCGTCACCCCCGTCACCCTCGGGGGAAGCCTCGCGGACGTGACGAATACACGCGTCATAAATATCGCAAGGCTCCTCCAGTCCCTCGATGCGGACCGGAACCCGGCAAACGGCATAACCATAACGCCATCCGTGAAGCAGGCGCTCGCTGGCATCAGGATCGACCTTGCGCGGCCTGACATAGACAACGACGCGGGCATCGCGGAGCTCTTCGAGAGGCTCAGCGGCATGGGCATCTACCCCGAGGAAGCGGGAGAGTTGGGCCTGGTCTCCGCAGAAGAGGCAAGGCTCCACCTCGAGGACACGGTCACCAGGATCGAGCTCGAGGAGGAAGCGGCCCAGGAGGCGCTCAGGAGCATCCCGGTCCATGCATTCATAACCAACGGCTACACCGGGGTGATCATGATACCGGGCCAGAAGATCCGACTTGTCGCCTATGCCTTCGGCGGGACACCCCCTTACGTGTACTCGTGGTCCCTTGACGGCGCATCACCCTTCTCGACGCGCCAGGACGCCGGGAGCTACACCGCCCCAAGCCCGTCCGATCCCGTTCTCTCCCTGAGGGTTGCCGACAGCCTGAACGCAGCCTACACGGCCTTCAAGCGCATCCACGTCCAGCCCTCCCAGTCAGCCACGGGCTTGTCGTATCCCGAAGACTCGATCCCGACGGCGAGGATCATCTCCCCCAGAGACGGCGACACCTTCGCCATGGGCGAGGTCGTCACCTTCAAGGCGCTCATAACGGACGGGGACCTCCCCATCCATTACGGGTGGCTCTCGAACAAACCGTCAAACGTCATGGACACGGCCCACGAGAGCGTCTCCAACGTCGCGCCCAGGGCATACCTCGTCTCCATACCCGTGACGCTCAAGGCGCACGGGGATCATTCCATAGGCATAGCGGTGCAGGACACGCCGGTAAAGGGCAAGGGCCCGGATAACCACGCCTCCCTCGTGTCCATCAGGGTGTACTGATTTTCCTGAGGGCTGTGGGACCTCGTTGAAGTCGGACGCCCGCCCGACTGGCCTTTTTGGCAGTGGAGCTCGTTCTTCGAGGAACCCTTCCTGGGTGAAGACAGCTGACCATGCCGAAGGCGTCCGTCCTCCCCTTCGAGAGTGATGCCAACCATGCCATGACTGGGGCGCCGATGGGGCAACCGTGACCTTGACCGCGCCACGGTGTCAACCCATGCACGGGCAGGGGCGCCGGTCTCGAAGATCATCCGAGGATCTCGCATAGCTGTCAACCCGTGCCCAGGCAGGGGCGCATGCAAGGAGGATGACGATCCTGCAAGGGCGGCCCGATGAAGACCTCCTCATGTGCAAGGCATCGGCCCCGGCGTCCACCGTCATCCCTCAGGCCTACATCTGCGGGCAGTCTCTTTGTCGCTCGTGTGCACGAGCCGACCCGAGAGGCCCAAGGCTTCAGCCACGAAGAGGCAGCCGAAGCGACGATGATACCCTTTCCCGTGTTGCCGATATCGGCCTGTGGTGTATAATCTCCAAGGTGGACGATCGGGAGACATGGGGGGAGTCAGCCGCCCTCCATCGTGCCCGCCGCATGCATCTTGAGGTGCGTCGCGGCCGGTTTCCATCCTTGACAAGAACGCGCTCGGTGCGGTAGATGACTTATAGTTTAACTTTAATCTTTACATCACAGGGAAGGAAGCCGAGACGCGCTCTGCAATAAAAAACTAGAGGAGCAGCCAATGAAGACACGTATCACCGAGCTCTTGGGCATCAAGCATCCTATCGTTCTCTCCGGCATGAGCTGGATCAGCGTCCCCAAGATGGTCGCTGCCGTATCCAATGCAGGCGGCCTCGGGATCCTCGCGACCGGGCCTCTGGATGCGCAGCAGACGAGGGCCGCGATCAGGGAGATCAAGTCGCTGACGAACAAGCCTTTCGGGACCAACACCACCCTCCTCTTCCCCGGTGCGGCCGAGAACGCCATGGTCGCCCTCGAGGAGAAGGTCCCGGTGATCAACTTCTCTCTCGGCAAGGGTGACTGGATCGTGAAAGCCGCCCACGAATACGGCGGGAAGGTGATCGCGACGGTGGTCAACGCCAGGCACGCCAAGCGCGCCCAGGATTACGGGTGCGACGCCCTGCTCGTGACCGGCCACGAGGCGGCGGCCCACGGCGGGGACGCCACCACCTTCTGCCTCGTCCCATCGATCGCCAACGCGGTCAACATCCCCATCATCGCGGCAGGGGGGATCGCAGACGGCAGGGGCCTGGCAGCTGCGCTCGCCCTCGGAGCGGACGGGGCGGCCATGGGCACCAGGCTCATGACCACGAAGGAAAGCCCCCTGCACGAGAACTACAAGCAGCTCTCCATCCAGAAGGAAGTGTACGACACCATCTACTCCACGCGCTTCGACGGCCTCGGCTGCAGGGTGCTCGACACGAAGGCCGCCAGGAAGGCCATACGCCAGGGGCTCAACCTCAGGAAGCTCATCGAGGCGATCCCCAACTCCATGATCATCTCCAAGCAGCTCCACCTGCCGTACTTCAAGCTCTTCCTGGGCGTGCTCGCATCCGGCTGGAAGAACGCACGCCAGCTCGCCTTCATGGCGAACGCGTTCAAGGCGATCCGGATTGCGACCGAGGACGGCGACACCGTCCACGGCGTGCTGCCGGTCGGGCAAGCCACGGGCCTCATGAGGGACATACCCACGGTCGCCGAGGTCATCGAGCGGACCGTTGCCCAGGCAGAGGCGATCAGTTTCGAGCTGGCGAAAAAGGCCGGCCTGAAAGAGGCGGCTGAAAGGACGCCTCTCGCAGAGAAACCCAAGCCCAGCCGGGGAAGGAAGGCCTCGGACAAGGGCAAGAAGGCGTAAGAAAGAACGTGTCGGCGCAGGAGGGAGATCGAGGCTCGCTGCTCTCCCCGGAAGCCCGATTCTTCACGGCACGATCGTTTAGCGTAGCGAGACAGCCTGAAGGACAAGAAGGGCGGCACCAGAGACAGGTGCCGCCCTTCCTCTTTCCTATGCCCAGCCATAGCCCGGCCTTGTGAAGCGAGCATCGGGCGATGATGTCAAGCAATCCGTCGCGCTCACCCTGCGTCAGGGGGAGGACAAGCTTCGGACCCCTTCATGATAACGGCAAGAATGCTTTGCACGTTTGATTCTGGTCTCTGTCTTTCGATGATCGAAACCAGGTCGCTCGACCTTCACACCGCGTGACGCCTCTCTCACCCGTCGGCACCTGCCTGCTTGCCTATGCCTCGGCAGACCGGGATCATGCAGGTGTCCCGGGCGAGATCGACCCTCGAGTCTGTATGGAAGACGTCTCGGATTGTTGGCCATGGGATGAGGTCTGCTTGCGCTTGGGGATGTGATACACCATCCTCAGGGAAGACGTCCTCGATTGGTGCCCTTGCGAAGGTATCGAGGGTCGCCTTCATGCATGGAGAGCGTGAGCCGCTCCTTTCCGCGCGGCTATCTCGCCCGGAAAGGAGCGGGACGACATGTGAGAAGATTCACCGGCTCATGGGTGTTCCACGATGCCTTGGGGAGATGAGGGCCGGGATCTCATTGCACGAGGGAAGACGCCTTTCTCAAGTGCATGACCGCCTCGTCGTGCATGGTGGCGAGGAGCTCCCTGCAGCTCATGATCTTGTGGATGTGGCCGATCGACTGGCCCACCATGAGCGGGGCGTCATCCACGTCACCCGTCTCCCAGGCCTTCTTGATTCTCTGGCCCGCGATCAGGGGTATCAACGCCTCGATACCCTTGCCCTGGGCCTCGGCGTTGAGCACCTCGGAGATGATCTTGTTCTTGAGCGCCCTGCCCTGCAGCCCTATGGACTTGCAGATGAGGGTCGTCTCGTTCTCCTGCCTCTTTATGAGTTCCTGCTTGATGTTGTCGTGGACCTCGCACTCGGTCGTCGCTATGAACCTGCTCGCCATCATGACGCCCTGGGCGCCGAGCGTGAGCGCCGCCGCAAGGCTCCTGCCGTCCGCGATGCCGCCGACGGTGACGACCGGGATCTTCACCGAGTCGACGATCCTGGGGGTGAGGACCATGGTCGTCACGTCGTCGTCGAGCGGGTGACCGCCCTCCTCGAACCCCGCCGCATACACTCCGTCGTAGCCTGCCTTCTCTGCATGAACGGCGTGCCTGACCGACCCCACCTTGTGGAAGAGCTTCACGCCGGCGTCCTTGAGGTCGGACATGACCTTCTTGCCCAGGGCCTTGTCGAGAGGGGTCCCTGACACCTCTATGCCGGCCACCCGTTCCTCGGCGCACACCCTCGCGTACATGGCGTGGTGCTCCGAGGTGATCCGGACCGAGGGCAGGATCGTGATACCCACCATGAAGGGCTTGTCCGTGAGTCTCTTCGTCTCCCGGATGGCAGAGCGGAAGGCCTCCTCGGTCTCGTAGTTGCCCGCCGTGAGGTTCCCCATCCCGCCGGCGTTCGATACGGCCGCGCACAGTTTGGGCGTGCACAGCCACATCATGGCGCCGCAGATGATCGGGTACTCGATGCTGAACATGTCCGTGATCGCGGTCTTTATCATGTCTCCCCCATGTTTAAAGTTGAACTTTATGCTTCATGTTTAACCCGTCTCTTCCTCCTTGTCAACGGGAAAAAGCCGTCAACCCCCTCACCGTTTGTGTTCCCCGTCCTTGTCGCGGGCTCGGCGTTGTGGTAGGAATACCCCCGCATCACGTTACTCCTGGAGGGCAATCGTGCACTATTCTTTCTCGAGCCGTGACTACGTCATCCTCGCCTTGAGCTACGTGTTCCTAGGCATCTCAGCGTTTCACGGCCGGGCCGCAGACGTCCTCCCGCTCATCGGCGCGGTCCCGGCATGGGTGTTCCTCCTGGCGGGTGTCCTCCTGAATCTCTGGTGCATCCCCCTTCCGGGCATCCATCCGAGGATTTCGGGCAGGGCCGCACAGCAGGCTCTTCCTGCACCCCGGGCGGCCGCACCTGATGCGGCGGTGCAGGAAAGGGTCGCCGCCGAGGCCGAGCCGGTACCGGTTCCCCCTCCCTCCGTGCCGAGAGCTGAAGAGAAACTGGGCAGGGGTCTGGCCAAGACCCACAAGGGTTTCATCGATCGCATAGCAGCCGTCTTCAGGCGGTCGGCCAAGCTCGATGCATCGATCTTGGCCGAGCTCGAGGAAACCCTGGTCGGCACGGACATAGGGGTGCGCACCGCGTACGCCCTGTTCGAGGCCGTGCAGGGCAAGATGCAGTCTCTCGAGGGTCCGGACGCCGCCATGGAGGCCATACGCCAGGAGGTGGAATCGATCCTTGCCGCCCGGGAGAACCCACTCCTCATCCCTGAAGGCGTCAAGCCCTTCGTGATCATGGTGACCGGGGTGAACGGCTCCGGGAAGACCACGACCATCGCCAAGATGGCCTACCGGTTCAAGAACGAGGGCAAGTCCGTCCTCATCGCCTCGGGGGACACCTTCAGGGCGGCCGCCATAGAGCAGCTCGAGCACTGGGCCGTCAAGGTCGGCGCCGACTTCGTGAAGGCACAGCAGGGGGCGGACCCTTCGAGCGTCGCCTTCGACGGGCTGCAGGCGGCGCTCGCCCGGGGTCACGACGTGCTCATCATCGACACGGCAGGAAGGCTCCACACGAAGGAAAACCTCATGGAGGAGCTGAAGAAGACCAAGAGGGTGCTTTCCAAGAAGCTCGAGGGCGCGCCCCACGAGATCCTGCTCGTCCTTGACGCAACCATCGGCCAGAACGCCATAGAGCAGACCCGGCAGTTCAACAGCGCCATAGGCGTGACCGGTATCGCGATGACAAAACTCGACGGGTCGTCCAAGGGCGGGGTCATTGTGGGTATCGCAAACGAGTTCGACATCCCCATCAGGTTCGTGGGGATCGGAGAGGACATGGACGACCTCCAGCCATTCGACGCGAAACGCTTCGTGGAGGCCCTCTTCCTCGACAACGACTGAACCCGTGCACAGAGCCCATAGATGCGGAAGATAACGCGCAAACGACTCGTCAAGATCTTCGATGCCATGAGGAAGACTTCCGTCATGGTGATCGGGGACCTCATGCTCGACGCGTACATCTGGGGCAGGGTGGACAGGATCTCCCCCGAGGCGCCCGTTCCCGTGGTCGAGGTTGAGCGTGAGCTCTTCAAGCTGGGCGGCGCGGGCAACGTCGCCAACAACCTCGTCAGTCTCGGTGCCGAGGTGCGTGTCGTGGCGGTACGGGGCGACGACGAACACGGCCGGATCCTCGCGGAAACCATGGAGGGCATGGGACTTTCGACCTCGAGCGTCTTCGTCGACCGAAGGCGCAAGACAACCGTCAAGACCAGGGTCATAGCGCATACGCAGCAGGTTACCCGCATCGACAGGGAAGACCGTTCTCACATACCCGAAGGCATCCAGAGAAAGATCCTCGCCTCGTTCGAAAACGATCTCGACTCGATCGACGCCGTCATCGTCTCCGACTACGGCAAGGGGGTGATCGGCAAGAAGCTCCTCGGGCTGATCGTCCCCATGGCGAAGGGCGCGAACATCCCCGTATGCGTGGACCCGAAGGAACGGAACTTCCCCCACTACCACGGGGTCAGCGTGATCACGCCGAACATCAAGGAACTCAGCTTCGGTTCCGGCATCAAGGTGGAGGACTACGACGACCTGGTGAGGGCGGCCGGCAAGGTGAGGGAGGCCCTGGGCTGCGACATGGTCCTCGTGACGAGGGGCGAGCACGGCATGAGCCTCTTCGGCCCGGAATGCCCCCCCATCGACATCCCCACGAACGCCAAGGCAGTCTTCGACGTGACCGGCGCCGGGGACACGGTGGTCGCGTGCTTCACCCTCGCCTTCGCCTCCGGCGCCACGCCGATAGAGTCGGCCATGATCGCGAACGTCGCCGCCGGCATGGTGGTGGCCGAGGTCGGGGCCGCGAGCGTACCCTGGGAAAGGCTCAGGGACGTCTGCCTGGAGGAGCTCTGTGGGTAGGGCGGCCGTCCCCGGGGACGTCATGCTCTTCTGTAGCGTGCTCTACAACCGCTTTGCGGATCTGGGTGCGGTCATGGGAGACCTCACCGGTCTCTTCGGCGATATCGCGTTTGCCACCGAGCCCATGCCGTTCACCTTCACCACGTACTACGAGCGGGAGATGGGCGCGCCCCTCGAGCGCGTCATCGCTGCATTCGGCAGGCTCGTTGGCCGCGACTTCCTGCCTGAGGCGAAGAACGCGACGAACGCCCTCGAGGACAACCACAGCGAAGGCCCCAGGAGGAAGGTCAACATCGACCCGGGGATCGTCACGCTCGAAAACGTGTGCCTTGCCACCACGAAGCCGCACGGCCACCGCTTGTACCTCGGCAGGGGAATCTGGGCCGAGGTCACGCTCATCTACCAGGGGGACTCCTACCGGAGCCTGCCCTGGACATACCCCGATTACGCCTCCGAACGCTACATCGGGATCTTCAACTCTCTCAGGGCTCTGTTCAAAGAAATCACCAAGGGGAGGTCTTGATGCCGTCGAGCATGACCGGGTTCGGACAGGCCGAGGTCTCGGGGTTCCATGTCGAGATCAAGGGCGTGAATCACAGGTTCAAGGATATCCGCGTGAAGGTGCCCAAGGACATGGGGGCCCTGGAGGCTGCGATCAGGGAGAAGGTCCAGAACTCGGTTCACAGGGGCAAGGTGGAGATCGTGGTCACGGCCCTCCAGCCGGAGCCCGGCCTGGCCGGGACCCTCATTGACTGGCACCTCGCGAACAAGGCGCACGAGCAGCTGAAGGCGATGGCCGAGACCTTCGGCGGCGAGGTCACCTTCAGGGACGTGCTCGCCGTTCCTGGTGTGATGGTCGAAGGCCGGCCCCCGTCCCAGGAGGACGTCCAGCCGGTCCTCGAGGCCCTGGAAGCGGCGCTCGAGGACTTCCTGTCCTCCAGGGCCCGAGAGGGCGAGCACCTGTGCGTCGACATCAGGGCGAGGATCGCCGCCATCAGGGGCATGACGCTGTCCATGAAAGACCTTGCAACCACCATGACAAGTGTATATAAAGAAAGGCTACATGCCAATTTGAGCGCCCTCCTGGCGGAGAGGGGGACGGTTCTGGATGCCACCCGCCTGGAACAGGAGGTCGCATTGCTGGCTGAAAAGAGCGACATCACCGAGGAACTGGTGAGACTCGAAGGCCACATCCGCCTCCTGGAGGACACCGTATCGCAGAGCGAAGGCCCCATAGGCAGGCAAGCTGATTTCATCCTCCAGGAGATAAACCGGGAGGTCAACACGATCGGCTCCAAGAGCCAGCTCGCTCAGTTGAGCCGTGTCGTGATCGACGCGAAGACAGAGATAGAAAAGATCAGGGAGCAGGTTCAAAACATAGAATAGCGTTCTTCGATGTGTTCGAGGGAATGAGAAAGGAGAGAGGGCATGGGCAGGAACGACACGAGGCTGCTCAATATCGGCTTCAACAACGGGGTCGTCGCTTCGAGGATCATCGCCATCGTCAATCCATCTTCTTCACCCATGAAGCGCCTGCGCGAAGAGGCCAAGGAACGCGGACAGCTCATCGACGCCACCCAGGGGAGAAAGACGAGATCGATCATCATCACGGACAGCTCTCACGTCATCCTGAGCGCCATACAGGCTGAGACCATCTCCAACCGCCTCTCCGACGGGGCAACCACAAGGAGACCCAGGCTTCCAAGGAGGACAGGTGAGGGTGTTCGTCTCCGGCCCCTCCGGGGTCGGCAAGACCACCGTCATCAAGGAGGTGCTCAGGAAGAACCCGGACCTGGTACTGTCCGTCTCCTACACGACGAGGGCGCCGCGCAAGGACGAACAGGACGGGGTGGACTATTTCTTCGTGTCGAGAGACACCTTCGAGGACATGGTCAGGAAGGGGGCCTTCCTCGAGTGGGCGAACGTGCATGGAAACCTCTACGGAACGTCCATCGAGTGGGTCGAGGAGATGGAAAGCCGGGGATTCCACGTCCTGTTCGACATCGATGTGCAGGGGGTGAAGCAGGCCAAGGAGAAGGGGTTGCAAGGCTGTTTCATCCTCATCGTCCCCCCGACCATCGATGAGCTGGAAAGACGCCTCCATTCGAGGGGTACCGAGGACAGGGACTCTCTCGTGCGACGCATGGAGAACGCGAGGGCCGAGCTCGCCATGTGGAACCTCTACGATTACCTCGTGGTGAACGATTCACTCCTGGAGTGCATCGAGACCGTGCATGCCGTCATCCTCGCACAGCGTGCGAGCAAAAGCGAAATGATCGGAAGGCTGCCGTGGCTGCACACGATCGCATAATCTTCGCCCTCGACGTCGGCGACATGGACTCCGCCAGGAGGTGGGTGGAGACGCTCAGGGGACACGTCGGGTGGTTCAAGGTGGGCCTGGAGCTCTTCACGGCGGTGGGTCCCGAGATCGTGAGGCTTCTCAAGGACAGCGGGATCAGGTGTTTCGTCGATCTCAAGCTGCACGACATCCCGAACACCGTCTCGGGCGCAGTGAGGTCGCTTGCGAGGCTCGGCGCGGACATGGCGACCCTCCACATCTCGGGCGGCAAGGCGATGCTCATGGCGGCGCTCGATGCTGCACAAAGCGAGGCGGAAGCCGGGGGCCTGAGACGGCCGAAGCTCGTCGGGGTGAGCGTGCTCACCTCGCTGGGAAGGGATGACCTCATGGAGACCGGCATCCCTCGGGAGCCCCACGAGCAGGCCGACCTGCTCGCGCGGCTTGCAGCCTCCTGCGGTCTTGACGGCATCGTGTGCTCGGCATCCGATCTGCCGGCCATCAGGCCGAGCCTCCCCCCTTCCTTCCTGGTCGTGACCCCCGGGATCAGGCCTTCGTGGTCTGAGAGCGGAGACCAGAAACGCATCTCCTCTCCCTCCGGCGCGATCAAGGCGGGCGCCGATCTCCTCGTCGTGGGAAGGCCCATCAGCGGCGCGGGCGACCCGGTGGAGGCGGCTCGGAGGATCGCTTCCGAGATCGAGGCCGCGCTCGACGAGTGAGGGGCCTGCACCCGGTTTCGATGCCCTTCCATGCATCCTTCTTCCCACCCATGACCGACGGCCGGACACCGCCGAGGACGATCCCATGAGCCTCAGGATCACTGCAGGCAGTTTCCGCTCCATGAGGCTGCAGAGCCCCGGCCAGGGCGTGCGGCCGACCTCCGACAAGGTCAGGCAGGCGGTCTTCTCGACGATCCTCGCATACGTGCAAGGCGCTCACGTGCTCGATCTGTTCGCCGGGAGCGGGGCGCTCGGCTTCGAGGCGTTGAGCAGGGGGGCCGCATCGGCCACGTTCGTCGACGCGTCGAAAAGGTGCATCGACGTGATCAAGAAGAACGCCGCAGCCCTGGGCGTACTCGAGAGGGTGAGCATCGTCAAGGCGGAGGCCTTTTCGTTCGTGGGCTCGTGCAGTTCATCGTACGGCCTCATCTTCGTGGACCCGCCGTACCACAAATCGTTTGCATCGGATATCGCTCGTGATGTATATAAGCTGCTCGATATTGGGGGGATACTGGTCATTGAACACGAGAGCTCCGCGACGATCCCACTTCCGGCCTTCAAGCAGAAACGCTACGGCGGAACCTCGATCACCTACGTCCTGAAGGAATGACCGCATGCACCGAGACAAGATCGCCGTCTGCCCCGGATCGTTCGACCCCATCACCAACGGCCACATAGACATCGTCCACAGGGCGCTGTGCGTCTTCGACAAGGTGATCATAGCGGTCGGGCACAATCCTCTGAAGACGGACCTGTTCACCACGCAGGAAAAGCTCGACATGATCCGCCAGTCCATAGACAGCGACGAGAGGATCGTCGTGGATGCGTTCGAGGGCCTGCTCGTCGACTACATCAAGAAGACAGGCGCCTGCGCCATCCTCAGGGGGCTGAGGGTGATCTCGGACTTCGAGCTCGAGATGCAGCTCGCCCTCATGAACAGGAAGCTCTACGCGCCGGCGGAGACGTTCTTCCTCATGACGGACTACAAGCACCTCTTCGTGAGCTCGACCATCGTGAAGGCCACCGCTGCCGCCGGAGGGTCCGTGGAGGGGCTCGTGCCGCGCCCGGTGCTCATGAAGCTGAAAGAAAAGTTTCCGCACATGAAGATCGACCCTGTGTAGAATATCTGCCAGAAAGGACAGTATATGAAGATATCCCGCCTTGTCTCCAACATCCCCGGTTCCGAGACGCTGGCTCTGACCGCCAAGGTCAACGAGCTCAGGGCGCAAGGCAAGAATGTCATAGGCTTCACGGCAGGCGAGCCCGATTTCGACACTCCGGAGACGATCAAAGAGGCGGCCATCGATTCTCTGAGACGCGGCAATACCAAGTATACCCCCGTAGGCGGGACCATGAAGCTCAAGGAGGCGGTCTGCGAGGCGTTCGAGAGGGACTACGGCTTTGCCGTGTCGCCCGAGAACGTGATCGTCTCCTGCGGTGCCAAGCACAGCCTCTTCAACCTCTTCTTCACCCTCTTCGAAGAGGGCGACGAGGTGATATGCCCTGCGCCCTACTGGGTCTCGTATCCGCCGATGATCGAGATGACTGGGGCCAAGCCCGTGATCGTGGACACCCGGGAGGCCGGCATGAAGCTCGAGGCCGGCATGGTCGCCCGGGCCATCACCCCCAGGACGAGGGGCATCGTCATCAACTCGCCGTCCAACCCCACGGGCATGGTGTTCGACAGAAAAGAGCTCGAGGAGATAGCCGAGCTCTGCCTGAGGCACGATATCACGATCATCTCGGACGATATCTACCGAAAGATCGTGTTCGAGCCGAACGAGTTCTTCAGCGTCGCGAGCATCTCGCCTGAGGTCGCCAAGAAGACCTTCATCATCGACGGATCCTCCAAGACCTACGCCATGACCGGCTGGCGCATCGGGTTCTGCATCGGCGACAAAGACGTGATCAAGGCCATGGAACGCCTCCAGAGCCAGAGCACGTCCAACCCCGTCAGCTTCGCCCAGGAAGGGGCGCTTGCCTCCCTCGTCAGCGACGAGACCGCCGCCATCGTGGAGAAACGGAGGAAGATCTTCCAGCAACGAAGGGATCTCATCGTCAGGAAGATCAGGGAGATCCCGGGGATGGGCATCATCGAACCGGGCGGATCGTTCTACGCCTTCCCGTCCATCGACGGCTACCTGGACCGCTTCAAGGACGCAAACGCCTTCACCCAGTACCTCATCGAGCATGCGCTGGTCGCTGTCGTGCCGGGCGTCGCCTTCGGTGCGCCCGACCACGTGAGGTTCTCGTTCGCGACCAGCGAGGAGAACATCGAGAAAGGGCTCGACCGCGTCAAGGAGGCCCTGGCATCCCTGTGACGGTCCACGTGGCCGTCGAATCAGACAGCCGCGTGCCAAGACCGCACCAAGGAGACCCTGGCATCTTTGCGTCGGGTGCATCCCCCTTCTCATGAAACAGCCGGGGGGCCGTTTCATTCGGCGGCTTCCTTTTTTCTCTCAAGAAAATAAGCCTGTCACCGATAGAGAGAATAGCATCGCATCGGGGGGTTCTCCATGAACATGCAAGGCTACCAGGCGTACAGGAAGACCCAGATCCAGACCGCCGACCAGGGCGGGCTGATCCTCCTGTGTTACGACGGCGCCATAGGATTCCTTCGCAAGGCCCTGAAGGCCATCTCGGAGAAGGATCAGATGAGTGCGACCGAACTCCTCACAAAGGCACAGAACGTCCTGTGGGAGCTCACCAACGGGCTCAACCGGGACGCAGGCCAGATAGCCCACAACCTGGAAGCCATCTACAATTACATGATCAGGCGCCTCGTGGATGCACAGTACCACTCGTCCCCGGCGCCCGTAAACGAGGTACTCGGCTACCTCCAGGAGCTCCGCGACACATGGCAGCAGGTCATACAGAAACAGTCCTGAGCCTTCTCGAGTCCTGGGGATCCCTCATCGAGAAGCAGGAGGGGGCGATCGCAGCAGGCGACCTCGATACCCTCGAGAGCCTCGTCAGGGAGACCGAGACCATCCAGAGGCGGCTCGAGGAAGGTTTTTCGAGCTCGAACGAGCTGCTTTCGGACAACCGCATCGCCAGGCTCTTGAGCAGCCTGTCCGAGAGGCATACCCTGGTCGTGAACTCGCTTTCCAGGCTGTGCAGCGAACTTGCCTCCGAGATCAAGGAGCTCGGCAGGAACAGGTCCTCGGTCGGGTCTTACAAGCAGGGCGCGAGGCCGGGGCCTCGCATCATGAGCGAGCGCACCTAAAGCAATCACCGTGGGTTGCCTGAGTGCGTCAGGCTCACCCGGGCATGTGATCGCCGCCTGGCGTGCCGAGCCCCGAAAACAAACGCACCGTTGGAAGACCCACCGAACCACCGGGACACCAACCCCACCCTCGAGGGTCAGCCGACCCCCACACGACCGTCTCCCACCTCACCCAAGCGCCTCCATGCCTCGTGAACCATCGTCGCAGTCGGCGAGGTTCGGCCTGCGCCTCCGACAGCCTGCCTGGCGCCCGTCCCCGGCTCCCGACCACGCCTGAGGCCCCGTGCCCGAACACGGCCGCGCCAGGCATGACCTGCATGCAGAACGTCTCGCTCCCCTGGAAGGCCGCGGGCCGCACCTTGGTGAACGAGCATCCTTCCCGCGGCCGAAGTCCTTGCCATCTTTGGCAGGCGGCATGCGAACGCCTAGAGGCCGTGCCTGCGGTCGTTGACACATCTACCGTTTTCTCATAGTGTTGTGGATGATGCAGATCATCCTGTCCTCAGGCTCGCCGCGGAGAAGAGAGCTCCTCACCCTGCTCGGCGTGCCTTTCCAGGTGGTGGTGCCCGAGGTCCCCGAGACACCCCGCGCAGACGAGGCGCCGAGGAGGTTTTGTTCCCGCGTGGCGCTGGAAAAGGCCATGTCCGCATCCGCACGCCACCCGGGTGCCGTCGTGATCGGGGCCGACACCATCGTGGTCAAGGACGGGGCCATCCTCGGCAAGCCCGTGGACGAACACCAGGCGAGAGAGTTCCTCAGCCTCCTCCAGGGAGACGTCCACGACGTGTACACGGGGTATGCCATCGTCGGCCACAGGCGCTCGATCAGGAGGGTGGTGAGGTCCCGCGTGCGCTTCAAACCCATGACAAGCAGGAATATTGACTGGTACATACAGACCGGGGAGCCCATGGACAAGGCCGGGGCCTACGCGGCACAGGGTATCGGCTCGTTGTTCATCGAGAGCGTGAGCGGTTCGTACACGAACGTCATCGGTCTCCCCATGGCCGAGCTGATCGAGGATCTCGCATCCTTCGGCATAGAGACATGTGCAATACCAGGAGGTTGAAGGCATGGGCACGCATGTCATGAGTATCGACCAGGGCACGACAGGCACGCGCGTCATCGTGGTGAACGATGAGGGTGCAGTCGAGGGGATGGCTTACTCGGAGTTTCCCCAGATCTACCCGAGGCCCGGGTGGGTCGAGCACGACCCCGAGGTCATCTGGGAGACCACGCACACGGTCATGAAGAAGGCGATGCTTGCGGCCTCGGTCCAGCCGAAAGACATCAGGGCCATAGGCATCACGAACCAGAGGGAGACCACCGTCCTGTGGGACAGAAGAACACTCGAGCCAGTGCACAACGCCGTGGTGTGGCAGTGCAGGAGGTCCGCGGACATATGCGAGGACCTCAAGGCAAAGGGGCTCGCCCCCCTGTTCAGGAAGAAGACAGGCCTCGTGCTCGACGCCTACTTCTCAGGCACCAAGGTCAAGTGGCTCCTGGACACGATCCACGGCCTCAGGGACCGCGCGTCCTCCGGCGAGATCGCCTTCGGGACCATCGACAGCTGGCTGGTGGCGAAGCTCACCAGGGGAAGGATCCATGCCACCGACCACACCAACGCATCGAGGACCCTCATGTACAACATCCACGAGAAGCGCTGGGACGAGGAACTCCTCGATATCCTGGGCGTCCCCGTGGCCATGCTGCCCCAGGTCGTGAGCTCCTGCGGTATCGTGGGCGAGACCGACTCCCAGATCACCGGCGCCCCCATCCCGATAGCGGGCATGGCCGGCGACCAGCAGGCTGCCCTCTTCGGCCAGGCATGCTTCCATCCAGGCGAGGCGAAGAACACCTACGGCACGGGGTGTTTCCTCCTCCTCAACACGGGACCCGATCCCGTGGAGCCCGGCGAAGGCCTCATACTCACGCTCGCCTGCGACGACGCGGGGGCCCCGTGCTACGCGCTCGAAGGCTCGGTCTTCATCGCGGGGGCCGTCATCCAGTGGCTCAGGGACGGTCTCGGCCTCATCAAGGACGCATCGGAGACGCAGGCCCTTGCCGAGGCCGTGCCCGATTCCCACGGCGTCTACATGGTGCCGGCATTTGCGGGACTGGGTGCGCCCTACTGGGACATGTACGCTCGGGGCGCCATCATGGGCATCACCAGGAGCACCACGCGGGCGCACATCGTCCGCGCCGCGCTCGAGGGGATCGCCTACCAGGTGAAGGACCTCATCGGCGCGTTCGAGCGGTGCACGAACAAGACCTTCGCCGAGCTGAAAGTGGACGGGGGGGCCTGCAGGAACGACTTCCTCATGCAGTTCCAGGCAGATATCCTCGGCTGCCCCGTAGACCGCTCCGTGCACCTGGAGTCCACCGGCATGGGGGCGGCGTACCTCGCAGGGATCGCCACAGGAGTCTGGAAACCCGGGGACCCTATCCGGGAACTGAGGCGCTCAGACATGGTCTTCGTACCCATGATCGACACCGAGGCGAGAAAGAGGCTCTACGACGGCTGGCAGGACGCGGTCTCGAGGGTACGATCAGGCGCACGATCATGACAGGGTACACACGCCGCAGCCGGGAGTGCGTAAGACCCGTCCGGCGCCTGGGAAGGGCCGGGCGACCCACCATGAGGACGAATCGGCGGGCGCAGAACGCCTTGTTCCCTTTCCGGGCCTCGTGTCCTCCCGGTGCGCCCGGGAGAGGCTTCCCAGGAGGCGCCTGCTCGTGCGGCGCCACGGACCAAAGGTGACGATGGACCCATGGTGAACGGATCGATATCGAGGGCCTTCGAGGGCATCGGCAGGATCACCATCGCCTTCCTCGAGGAGGTGGGCGCCTTCGCCCTGTTCTTCGTGCAGCTCGTCTCCTGCCTCGGCAGGCCGCCGTTCTTCCTGAAGCAGTATTTCAAGCAGATGGAGTTCATAGGCATCCGGTCGACCCCCGTGGTGATGCTCACCGGCATCTTCACCGGCATGGTGAGCGCACTCCAGACCTACCACGGGTTCAGCCTGTTCGGCGCCGAATCGCTCGTGGGTTCCACCACCGCCCTCGGTCTTTTCAGGGAACTCGGGCCGGTGCTCGGGGCCCTCATGGTGACTGCACGGGCGGGAAGCGCCATGACCGCGGAGATCGGCATCATGCAGGTCACGCAGCAGGTCGACGCCCTCGTGGTCATGGGCGTCAACCCTTTCAAGTACCTCATAACGCCCCGCATAACCGCCTCGATCGTCATGATGCCCATGCTGACCCTCATCTTCGACGCCATAGGCATGATCGGGGCTTCATTCGTGGGCACGGTCATCCTCGACATCGACAGAGGCGTGTTCATGTCGCGCATCGTGGATTACGTCGAGTACGAGGACCTCTTCTCCGGGCTCGTCAAGGCCTGCTTCTTCGGGGCCATCCTGTCGGTCGTGGGCTGTTACAAGGGGTACAGCACCACAGGCGGGGCGGAAGGCGTGGGCAGGGCCGCCACCCAGTCGGTGGTCATCTCCTCGGTGAGCATCCTGATCGCGGACTACCTCCTCACGGCGGTCATGTTCTGAGACGAGCCTCCCACGATCACAACCCGGAGAGCAGGCACGGCCCCGGCCGTGCCCCTTCCGAGAGGGCTTTCCTCGGGCATGAGGATGCGGGCCTCGAAAGGCACCTGCTTCAAGGTCACGGCCGCCGCACCATCCCGCGAGAGGCCGCATCGAGCCCCGCGGCCCGATCAACGGCCTCGGGCCTCCCCGTGCCTTCCGAAAATAAGCCTGAGCAGCCGAAGGTCTAGGCCGGGGGCTGAACCATCCTTATCGCGGCCACCGGGCACTCGGCGGCGCAGAAGCCGCATGCAATGCATGAACCGGCATCCTTGAGGTAGGGGTAGCCGTGCGGGTCGCCGCTGTCTTTCGCGGCCGAGAGGGCGAGACAATTCACCGGGCAGGTCTCGATGCATACCATGCACGACACGCAGGCCTTCTCGTCGACAGCGGGTTTCTTCCACGAGGATCTCTTCTCCATGGTGCACAGGGCGCCCGAGGGGTCCAGCACGCTTGCGTGCGGGCAGATTCTGCCGCATGCGCCGCACGCTATGCACAGCTCATGGTCGATGACGTGCTTCGCCTTCTTCTCACCGGTGATCGCACCGACCGGGCAAACCCTCACGCAGGCCTGGCACCCAACGCATGCGTCCGTGATTGTGTAGGGCATGTCTCTTCCTCCTCCTTGTCACGGGGCCTCGATGCCCAGTCTCTCGAGCGTCTCCGGCAACGGCCTGCCCGTGGACTCGTCCCAGCCGAGTTGCGACCAGTACCCCCTCATCATCTCCTCGATCAGGACGGTCCTGTTCTTGTTCGCCCCCTCGACGAGCGGCGGCCTGCCCAGGGCCCTGTCATGGAGCTTGTTGCCGTTCGGATCGATGCCGTGCCTGATGTTGAACGCCTGCCTCAGCGTCTGGATCCTCCAGCCTATCTCCAGGTATTCCTCGGGCGCCTTGTTCCAGCCGGTGACCGCGTTGAGCCAGTCGAAGGTCGGGGTCCTGGTGACGCCCAGGAACACGCCGAACAGGCAAAGGCCTGACCCGTTCACGACCGCCATGTACCTGCTGCAGGCCGAGGCCTCTTTCGCCTTGTTCTCGTCGGGCACGTACCTGCTGTTCTTCGTGTATATCTGGAAGGGCAGCTTGGACGGAAGCCCTTTGACCTTCTTCCAGAGCTGGAACATCTCATAGTAGAGCTGGGCGCCGATGGTGTGCCTCCCCGGCGTCGGCTCGACTGAGTAGTGGAGGGCGAAGCCGGGATCCATCCTGCCGTCGTGCATGGCCGGTTCCTGCCCGCCTGCGTGGACGGCGAACCGGTCGGACCCCTTGCCGATCTTGCCCGATGCGACCCGGACACCGTCGGCCAGCGTGTCGCCGATCCCCTTTCGCTCGACCATCATTTTCACGAGCTCGCGCATGGCCGCGGAGTTGCCCCACCTGAGATCCAGCCCGTGGGTGTCGTCTCGGGTGAGGATGCCCTGCTCGTAGCACTCCATGGCGAAGGCGATGGTGGCGCCTGCCGATATGGTGTCCATGCCGGCACGGTTGAGGTACTCGTTCATCTCGAACAGGCTGTCCGTGTCTTGGTTCATGCACAGCCCGCCCAGTGCCAGGACCGACTCGTACTCGGGCTTGTGGCCCTCCCCCGGGATCGCGGGGTGCGAGCAGATCCCGCCGCATCCGAGGGGGCACGAGTAGCAGTGATACTTCAGCACCTCGTGACGACGCACGTAATCCGGGTGGGCCGACTTCGAGCGGCTCATCGGCCAGTCGACGTTGCTGCCCTTCCAGTTCTTGATAGGAGAGTCGCCCCACTCCGGCGACATCTGGTTCAGGCCCCCCGTCCCCCACTTCCTGAGGATGTTCTTGTAGACGAACCCGTCCATGGCCATCGCCGTCGGCAGCACCCTGAGCAGGGTCCCGAGGTATCCCATGAGGGTGCCCGGGCCCAGGGGGAGCTGGAACCTCACCCACCTGCCGCACCTACCGCTCAGCCTGTGGACCTGGTCCCTGTCGTAGACGGGGATACGCGCCTTGCCGTCGAGCACAACAGCCTTGAGCCTCTTCGACCCCATCACCGCGCCGAGCCCGCTGCGGGCCGCCATCCTCCCCTGGTCACAGCACACGCCGGATATGAGCGAGAGTCGCTCGCCTGCGGGCCCTATGCAGGCCACACACACGTGCTCGCCGAATTCCTTTTTCAGGATGCTCTCCGTGGTGATCGTGTCCTTGCCCCAGAGATCGGCCGCGTCCCTTATCTCGGCCCGGCCGTTCTTCACGTAGAGGAACACGGGCCTTTCGCTTACACCCTTGAAGAAGATGCCGTCGAAACCCGAGCGCTTGATGGCCGGCGAAAACATCCCCCCGCAGTTGGCATCGCCCCAGCCACCCGTCAAGGGTGATTTGCCTACCACCATCCACCTGCCCGCGAACAGGCTGCCGGTCCCGGTGAGAAGCCCGGACACGAAACCGAGGACGTTGTCTGGCCCGAGCGGGTCTGCACCCCTGGGGATCCTGTTGTAGAGGATGTACGACCCGAGGCCGAGCCCCGAGAGATACTTCCCGTAGACCTCGTCGGGTATGCGCTCGACCTCCACGCTCCCGGCGCCCAGATCGACATTCAGGACCCTTCCCATGTAACCGTATCCCATGTCACCCTCCCCTCGTCTTGCAACGAATCTCCCGCTCGATGGTCTCCAGCCCCCGTACACCCGCTGATCGCCGAGACACGTTCCTCCCGTGACGAGAAAGCATCACGAGGACGCAACAGGCGTCTACAGACACGCCGACAAGGGCCATCTCCCGTCTCGTCCGCGATGCACAGGGGAATTCGGCCCCACGACCCATCGATTCCGCGACCGGGTTTCCCACGGGGACAGCGAAACACGCGCCGCCCCATGAGTACACAAGGCCGTTTTCCGTTACATGAACACCGTTATATTTATTCCCGGCCCCCATGGCAAGACCGAATAGCGTCTCGGCACCAGCCCACGCACCCGACCGCTTGTAAAAATATCGTTAAAACACATGACACTATGCACCTCCTCGTTGCTTTTCTCGTCAGCCGGTCATACAATCCATGGCTGCATCGTAACCGGCACGAACGGGTGCTCCTCAAAGGCCGCATCCCGGTATGAATCGGCCGGCCGTGCCGAGATGAACGGAAGACGGGCAGGATGCTGTCACGCAGGTGAAGCCTCCATGCCGCAAGGGGCGCGATCCTCCCGAGACCGGTCGGCTGCAGGCACCCAGAGGTATGGTTCACACAGCATGAGAACATGAAGCCGCTCACACACCATGGTTGATCTATCGACATTCAGGGGCGTCGCCGCCCTGACCCTCATGTTCCTGAACACGCTCTTCTGGGCCATACCCGTCCACCTGCTCGCCCTCACGAAGCTCGTGATCAGGTCCAGCTCATGGCAGGTCACGTGCGCGAAGTGCCTCATGAAAACCGTCAATTGCTGGATATGGGGGATCCTCACGGCGCTCTGGCTCACCCAGAGGACCGTGTACGACATGCGCAAGCGTGTCCAGGCCAAGCTCGCTAGGC
>ERZ795060.2213-NODE-2213-length-20319-cov-6.124951_pt1 | contig 20319 bp, 19 predicted proteins | sample MGYA00375144_ERZ795060 | MGnify/ENA primary metagenome ERZ795060 (study PRJEB30189, sample SAMN05720157) | activated sludge metagenome | isolation source: anaerobic digester from wastewater treatment plant | place: Japan | collected 2015-05-15 ...
GCTGCTGTATGGCGGCCCCTTGAAAGGGGCGCAGGGGGGAGGAAGGGGGGAGAAAGGCGTAATTCGAGAATGGATGTGGGAAGAAGGGGTTTTGCCCTTACCTGGCCTTTTTCCAGGGGGAGTGGGGGGAGAAGTCTACCGAGGGAGAGGTGGAGGAAGTTTTCGAGGGTAGAAGTGGGAGTGGGGGGAGAAGTCGACGGGGGGAGGGAGAAGGTTAGTTCAGGGCAAGCGGGGTCAGTAAATTTCCCGGAAAACCTTATACAATCCCGTGCTCCCGGGCGCGGTCCAGGAAGAAGCGCAAGCCTTCCAGTTCCCGGTCGCCCAATTGATAGCGGACGCACCGGGTATAATAATCGAAGAAAAATTCCGGTGGTTTAGAAGATTGTCCGGCGCGAATACGGGACAAAGCATCCAACGCCTTCAATCCCTCCGCAAGCGCCCGGTGGAAAGGTTCTTGCAGGCTTTCCGGATCCAATCCCGGCCCGGTGATCCAGGCGGCGTAGACGAAGGGCAATCCGCAGTAATCCCGCCAGCATTCCCCCATGTCCAGTTTGCGGAGAACGGAGCCGTTGAACTCGAGCGCCGGGTCGCCGATCATCAGCGCGGCGTCCGCGTCCCGCAGGCCGTTGTCGAGGGGTGGGGTGAAGGGCATGTAACGGGGGTTTCTCTTCCAATATTCGGCGAAGAGGATCCGCGCCATGGCCACCGAGGTCAGGGAGCTTTGGTCCAAGGCCACGGTTGACACATTCCGGCATTCCTGGGAGCAAAAGAGCATAACGCTGGCGACCGGGCCGTCGCTGCCGATCCCCAGGCCGGGGATGAATCCGTATTCGGGATGGCGGGCGAGCTCAATGGTGGAGAGCATGGCCACGTCCAGTTCTCCCGCAGCCAGCATTTTCCCGAGGGCCGAGGGGACCGCACGGATAATCCGGGCTTGGGGAAGATAATTCGGCAGAAAATGCTCGAGCGGCAACCCATTGGCGTAGGGCACCACGCCGATTCGGAGAAAGTCAGACTGGATCAAGATATACTCCCTCGTGGTTTAGGACATAAAGAACAGCGGCGATACTCATCCCGCGGGGCGGAAACATCGTATGATTATTGCAAGTTAATTTCCTTGACATCCTTGACAATCTTCAATTCCCGCAGTTGTTCCAAAACGCTCTTGGGCAGGGGGGCATCCACGTTGCAGACGGTCACCGCGTATCCGCCCTTTTCCTTGCGGCCCAGGCTCATGTCGGCGATGTTGACGTGGTTGTCGCCCAGCACGGTGCAGACCTGGCCGATCACGCCGGGTTCATCGACGTTCATGAAGAACAGGATGGTGCCGAAGGGATTGGCGTCGATGTGATAGCCGTCCACGATCACGATGCGGGGATCCTCGCCGAAATTGGTGCCACACACTGTAACTGATTCGTTGTTGGAACTGAGTTTCACCCGGATGAGGTTGGTGTAGCCTTCGGTCATACTGGATTTGACTTCGGAATAAGTGATGTTGCGTTGTTTGGCGAGGATGGGCGCGTTCACGTAATTGACCGTCTCCGTCATGATTGGGGAGAGAATCCCTTTGAGGACGGCGAGGGTCAGGAAGGAGGTGTCGTGGCCGGCCAATTCGCCCGAGTAGGTGACTTCCAGGTTGTCCAGTTGTTTTCCCAAGTATTGGACCGCGAACATGCCCAATTTTTCGGCTAAATTCAAGTAGGGGCCGATCTTCGCGTAGAGTTCGGGCGAGATGGCGGGGATATTGGCCGCGTTGCGGACTTCGCCGCCGGTCAAGGCATCCAAGACGTTCCGGGCGACTTCGATGCCCACATTGATCTGGGCTTCTTTCGTCGAAGCGCCCAAGTGCGGCGTGCAGATGCAATCGTCGCGCATCAACAAGGGATGGCCCGGTTTCGGGGGTTCTTCCTCGTAGACATCCAACGCGGCGCCGGCGCATTTGCCGCTCTCCAAGGCGCGGAGCAGGGCTTGCTCATCGATAATTCCGCCCCGGGCGCAGTTGATGATCCGCACCCCCTTTTTCATTTTGGCGAAGGCCTGGTCGTTGATTAAATGCTCCGTCTCCTTGGACTTGGGGGTGTGCATGGTGATGAAATCGGACTGGGCGTAGAGTTCATCCAGGGTAACCGGGACAAATCCCATTTGCTTGACCATTTCGGGAGAGGCGTAGGGGTCGTAGCCCAATACCTTCATGCCGAAGGCCAACGCCCGGTTGCCCACCACGCTGCCGATCCGTCCCAGGCCGATGATGCCCAAGGTTTTGCCGAACAATTCGGTCCCGGTGTATTTTTTCCGGTCCCATTTTCCTTCGCGCAGGGAGATGTTGGCCGGCGCAATGTTGCGCGAGAGGCTAAGGAGCAATGCCCAGGTGTGCTCGGCGGTAGAAATGGTGTTACCGCCCGGCGTGTTCATGACGATCACACCGCGCTGCGTGGCCGCGGCGATGTCCACATTGTCCAAACCAACCCCGGCCCGCCCCACGACTTTCAACCGGGCCGCCTTTTCCAGCACTTCCTTCGTGACCCGTGTTTCGCTGCGGATCAACAAGGCGTCGTATTGGCCGATGATATCCAACAACTGATCGGGCGGCAGTTTGGTTTTCACATCGACTTGGACATCCGAATGGCTTTGGAGAATATCGATGGCTTCCTGGGCAAGCGGATCGCTGACAAGGACTCGATACGGCATGATATAGTTCCTTCCCGGTTGTGGAATGGCCGGTTAGTTTCCTCCAGCCGGCCTTGGATTCCTCAAAGCTGATGGACGGCCGCCCGAGGGGCAAGTGCTATCCCGCGGTAACGGAGTTGTATATAATGGCCCGCACGGCTTATTTATCATGGAGAAGATAAAAATGTTAGCCTTCTCTCCGCGCTCCTTCAAGCGGTGGACCTGACTGGAGGAATGCACGAATGGTGTACATGGGAGTTGATATCGGGACCACGGGAACCAAGGCGGTGGTTTTTCGGCCGGACGGCACAGTGGCCGCCTCCGCGTACCGGGAGTATCCCTTAATTCATCCCCGGCCTGGTTGGGCGGAATTGGACCCGTGGCTAGTATGGGAAAGCGTGACCGAAGTCCTCCGCGAATCCGCCGGCCGAGCCAGGGAACCTATTCAAGCCATAGCCTTTTCCGCCCTGGGCGAGGCCGTTACGCCCGTGGATGCCCATGGCGAACCGCTCGACAACACCTTGATCGCCATGGACGTGCGGGCCGAACGTGAATGCGCCTGGCTGGGCGAACAACTCGGCCGGCGCGTGTTGTATGAAATCACCGGCCAGCCGCTCCACCCCATGTACAGTTTGAACAAGATCCTATGGTGGAAAAACCACAAGCCGGAGGTCTATCGCAAGGCCCATAAATTCCTATGCTGGCAGGATTACGCCGTTTCCCGGCTGGGTTGCGATCCGGTGATCGACTATTCCCTGGCCTCCCGCATGTTCACCTTCGATTTGCGCCAAAAGACTTGGAACAGCCGGATTCTCGAAACCGCTGACCTCTCACCGGACCGTCTGCCCATCCCCCGGCCCAGCGGGACAATTATCGGAACCGTATCGCCATCGGCCGCGAGGGCATTGGGACTGACGGCCCACACCCGGGTGATCGCGGGCGGATTTGACCAACCCGCGGCGGCATTGGGAGCCGGCATTCTCACGCCAGGGACCGCCGTGGACGGTCTGGGCACCGTGGAGTGCATCACCCCCGCGCTGGACCGCCCGGTCACGGATGATTCCCTCCTCGAGGGCAATATCCCCTGCTGTCCGCACGTGGTGGAAGGACTCTATATCTTCATGGCGTTCAATTTCACCGGTGGCAACCTGCTGCGCTGGTACCGGGATCAATTCGCCCACGAGGAAAAACTGGAAGCGGAACAGACCGGGCGGGACGTGTACGATCTCATCATCGAAAAAGCCCTGCGAACCGAAACCGCGGCCATGGTCCTGCCCCATTTTTTGGGAACCGGCACTCCCCATCTGGATCCGCATTCCCGCGGGGCCTTCCTCGGCCTGACCTTGGACGTCACGCGCCACCAACTGGCCCGCGCGATCCTTGAGGGTATCGGTTATGAAATGCTGTTGAACCTCTCCCTCCTTGAACGGGCAGGCGTTTCCATCGGCGAACTGCGCGCCACGGGGGGAGGGGCCAAGTCACCCGCCTGGCTGCGTATGAAAGCCAATCTGTTCGGCAAACGGATCACGGCCATGAAAACCACTGAAGGCGGCTGTCTCGCCATGGCCATGCAGTCGGCCACGGCCTGCAGGGAGTACGGGAGCATCCAGGAAGCCATCGGCCAGGCCCTCCGATTCGGAGAGACGTACGAACCGGATCCGGAGCAACAGGCCTATTACCAAAAACGGTTCGAAACGTACATGAAAATCTACCCCCGGCTAAAGGAGCTCAACCACGAACTGGCGGAGTTGGGGCAAACGGCGCGCAATCCATAAATCAGACGAAGTACGGAAAATCTTATGGATACACGAAATCCCACATGCAACCGGCGGTGGCCGCCCGGGCGGGATCTGGAGGCTGATTTGGGGTATTGGAAAGTGGCCCGGATCCGGTCCCGCAACGAGAAGGTGTTGGCCCGGGACTGCGAAGCGCTGGGCATCTCCTATTATCTGCCGCTTTACATCAAACGGACACGGCGGCGGGACAACAACAAGCCCCGCAAGAGTTTGTTGCCGTTGTTTTCGGGATATTTCCCTTTTGTGGCGCGGGAAGAGAGCCACCGGTTGCTGCTCGAAACCGGGCGCGTGGCCCAGGTCATGGAAGTTCCCGATCAGCGCCGGTTCGTGGATGATTTACTCCAAATTTGGAACACCCTGGAAACCGGGACTCCCATTCTCGCCGTGGAACCCATCACCCCAGGACAGAAAGTCCGTATCCAGGAAGGGCCGCTGGCGGGGATGACCGGAGTGGTCAGCGAAGTCCGGGATGAGTGTTGCCTTCTGCTGGCCGTGGAGGCGTTCCAGATGGCCGTGCGCGTCCGGATCGAACGGTGTGAGGTGGAAGTTTTGTAAAACTTAATTCAAAGAAGGGGAGACAAACCGCTATGCTTGGCAAAAAAATGCGTGAATGCCTCCATGACGGGACGGTGGTGTATGGAACGCAACTGACCGCCCTGCCCAGCACCCGGACCGCCGCCCGGCTGGCAGGAGCGGGCCTGGATTTCATCTTCATCGACACAGAACATATCCCGTTGGACCGGGAGACCGTCAGCTGGATGTGCCACTACCTGGCCTCCCGGAACGTGTGCCCCGTGGTGCGGGTGGCCTACCCGAGCCGGCATTTGATCGCCATGGCCGCCGACGCCGGGGCGCAGGGGATCGTGGTGCCGTATGTCGAAACGGAGGAGGAAGTGCGGGAAATCGTGGCCGCGGCGCGATACCGTCCCCTGAAAGGCCAGCGGGTGCAGGAACATTTATCCGGCACGCACTTGTTGAACGAGGAAACGCAAGCCTACTTGAACGGTTGGAATCAACAGGCCTTCATCCTGGCGGGCATCGAGAGCGTGACGGCCTATGAACGGCTGGACGCGTTGATGAATGTCCCGTTCCTGGACGGGGTTTTTATCGGCCCGCACGACTTGAGCATTTCGCTGGGTTTGCCCGAACAATACAGCCATCCCGATTTTTTGCGGGTGGTGGAAAACATCTTTCAACGCGCCCGCCAAGCGGGATTGGGGGCGGGTTTTCATATCAAGCCCAAGCAGGTCCCTGTCGAGCGCATGCGGAAATGGATCCGGCTGGGGCTCAATTGGTTTTTGTATTCCAACGACGCGGATATTTTGGCGGATACCCTGATCGACCGCCTGGGGGAAATCCGGCAGCCGGAAACGGGGCTCGCCGATTGAATCAAGTTGAAATTTGGGAGGCGGCGAGTTTTTCTTCGATCCGGCCTTGCCGGATGTCAAACCACCGGCTGGCACGCAAATCGGCCACCGGGCCGTGCGTGACCAGGATGACCATCCTGCCCTGCCGGTTGAATTTGGCCAACAGATCGAGCACCTCACGGGCGTTGTGAGGGTCCAGGTTGCCCGTGGGCTCATCCGCGAGGATCATCCGGGGCTGGGTGATCATCGCGCGGGCGATCGCCGTGCGTTGCTTTTCTCCCGCGCTCAATTGGGCCGGGAGATGGTAAATCCGGTCCCTCAGGCCGAATTGGTCCAACAAATCCCGGGCTTCCTTCCGGATGGTGAGCCGGGATTCGACGCCCGCCGCGGCCATCACGTTTTCCTCCACGGTCAGATAGGGAATCAGGTGAAACATCTGGAACACGAATCCGATGTTGCGGGCGCGGAAACGGGCGCGCTCTTTGACGCTCATCGCGTACAAATCGGTATCCCCCATCCAGACCCGGCCGCGGCTGGGGCGCATCATCCCGCCCAGAATCTGGAGCAGCGTGGTCTTGCCGCTGCCGCTGGGCCCCTGGATCACGACGAACTGCCCTTCTTCGATTTCCAGGCTGATGTCATCCAACGCGGTGACGGTTCCCCGGCGGCCGGAGAAAATTTTGGATATATTTTCGAATTTCACGTTCATGGTCAATGATGGATTTATCCTTTCAAAAACAGGCCGACAGGCCGGTGTGGTTCCCAATGCATGGCTGGGATTGGCCTCTTAGGATTCCTGAACGGTTACGCGACTGGTGGTTCAATTCGTCTTTCTCTTCTCGAGGCCGAGGGAATTGAATTTTGTCCGCCAAATTTCTCCGGGCTTTGATATGGGCTCATCCTGTGCGAAACCCTAAACCATGGCGGGATGGAAACCAATGCCGCAATATCATTCTTCCCGCAGGGCTTCGGCCGGGTCCTGGGTGGCGGCCAGCATGGCCGGAATGAAACTGGAAACAGCCGCAAACACCGGCGCGGCGATCAAGGACCACGTCAGCAAATCGAGCATGGGGCGCACATTCTTGGCCGTAACCTTGAAGATCTCCGGGCCGGAATGCAGCGCGAAAGCCGTACCGATCAAGAAACCCAGCACGGCCCCCGCCAAGCCGATTAAAACCGCTTTGCTTAAAAACAACGCCGCAATCTGGTTCCCGCCGCGCCCCAGCGCCCGGAGAATGCCCACTTCCTCGCGCCGCTCCCGCGCGTTGAGAAACGCCATCGTGCCGATCCACACGGCGCAGACGCCGATGACCACCGGGATGACCAGGGAGAAATAATTTTCCATCAGTTCGCGCTGCCGGGTGCGCGCGTCGGCGATGGACCGCTTGAGAATGACCTTGGCATCGGGCAAGACAGCGGCCAATTGTTCCCGCAAGACTTCCAAGGGATCCTTGCCGGGCAGCAGGCAGTAACAATTCAGCGCCTGGATTTCGTTGATTTTGCCTTCCATGCCCAACAATTGTTGGACATCGGGGAGGGCGGCCAGAACGCGGATGTCATCCTCGTTGCCCATTTCCGACAAGCATTCCCGCACGGTGAATGTTTTCCCCCGCAGATTGATGGTATCCCCCGGCGACAACTCGAAGGCTTGCGCCAATTGATAACCCACGTACACGGTTCCCGGCTCAATGGTGAAAATCATGGGCGATTTTTCCTGACCGGGGGGCGAGAGTTCGGGCGCGATGCCGGTCAGGATGATTTCCCTGCCCTGCCAGGTGATGGATTGATGCAGTGTGGCCAGCAGATGGGCATACAGCAGGCCTTTTTGCTGAGCCAGGCGGTACGCGAATTCTTCGGGCATGGTTTGGTCGGAATAGCCATTGGCGTAAAAGCGCTCCATGTCGGTGTCCTTGGCGATAACGCGCAGGTTGTACCCCATGTCGCGCATCAACCGGATGGTCTCCCGCTTGGAAGCTTCGGCCGTGGTTAAAAAGGCCACCACGAAGGCTACCGCCACGGTCACCGCCGCCAGGCTCAAGCCAAAATTGATTTTCCGGTGCCAAATCTCTTTCCACATCAAGGTGAAGATGCTCATACGGCTTTTCCTCTCGCGTACAAGATAATCACCAGGCCGCCTGCCAGACTCAATCCAATCAGGCCTCCCATGATCCAGACAACCAGACGCCAAGGGGAGGATGCCATCTCCCGGACATGATTCTCTCTGACGGCATTGCCAATATTACTATACGATTCTCCTCTGCCGGGGGGAACCAGTGCATGGTCACCCGCAACCAATCCGGCGAAGGAATCGTCCGGACTCTCGATTCGCGTCACTTCTTCATAACCGGTCAACACGGGTGGAGTCCAACCGATTCCCGCATTCAAACGTTGCCCCGCCGCGCTGCCGAGGGAGAGGATCTGGCTGATTTCGGTCTTGACCAGAGGATTATCGGGATCGAATCCCAACCGCTCCACCAGTTCATTCCGGTATGAGCGCGGCCACCGGCCTGGAATCATGGTCCCTAGCAGCCAGGAACGGTCCAGACCGCATTCACAGGACAAGCCAATCACGGAAACAATCCCTCCCAGCGCCGCCGGAGTGATTGTTTCACCCGTCAGGATGGGTCCGATCCGGCGGCCGCGCCCATACAACACCGCGGCCTGTGGCACGCGGGTATCGGCCGGATGGATTCCCAAGCTCCATACCAGGATAGCCTCCTGGAGCAGGTCATCTTGTTTCAAAACCAAGAGTTCGGGAGGATTTTCGATCGGTTTAGGCAATAAATCCTTGGTTTGCCAAATCCGTTGGATGACCTCACGGGCGCATTGCAGGACCCGGCGGTTTTCTTCGCCATCGGTTCCTTCAACCAACAGGATCACACCGTAGGCACGCAACGCAGCCGTCCGGATCCGGTCACGCACGGGGGAAGCCGTTACCGCCTCCAGCCGCGCGGGAATGGATTCATCCCCGGAGGATAGCGCATCCATCAAGGCGACCGGAAGAGATCGTCCTTCCGGCGAGACCAACACAGCGCAGGGTAACGTTGGGGAAGAATTCGCGGGTAAGTAATCCAAGGCCAGGTGATCGTGGTCTTTTACGATATCCACGATCTCCAACACAATGTTGGATTCTTTCAAGACCGTGGAAGCCGTTTTTTCGATCGCGGCGGTCCGTGCGGGCGGAACGGTCCCGTCCACGAAAACATACAGCCGGTAGCGGCTGGAGTCGAAATCCACGAATCCCACATCCCGGACGTTATAGCGGCAGGCGTCCGCCGGGAGCACCGCCCCGGCCGCGCATACCAGCATCCAACCAAGCCACTCCAATCGAATTTGGCGCAACAGGACCTCGTTTTGTTACTTGAATTCTCTTCCGGAAGCCGCGCGTGGGTGAGAATTCTATCTTCCCTGATATATCTTCCATGAGTCATTCAAAACCATTCCAGGAGCTCCACATCATCCGGATTCCCATGAGAAATAAAAGAATCGCGAAACCGAACTGCAGAGTCCGGTTGGAAACCATACCCACCACGGTAGCGCCGATGTTGGCTCCGATAATCACCGTCACGCTCATAATCAGCACGATGTGAAAATCGATGTGGATCTCGGGATTCATGTAATAGCGGATGGAGCCCATCAAGGCCACGGGGACCATGACGCAGAGGCTGATCCCCTGCGCTTCCTTCTGGGGCAGCGAGGCCAGGATGGTCAGCACGGGAACCATGATGATCCCCCCGCCCACTCCGAACATGGCACTGAAAATCCCCGATAGCAGCCCGAGCAACAAATACACCAAGATGGGATTCGCGGAAATATCGAACGGCATTCGATGACTCCTTGAGTCGATGGGATGTTCCTTGGAAAAGAGACCCTTGATCAGCGGCCACCGCAGGTTTGGCACGCGGGATCTCTTTGGACGCGGATTTTCTTGAATATCATGTCCCGTAAATCGCAAACAAGCAACACCCCGAAGAGCGGTTCTCCCAATCCGGTGAGGATTTTGATGGCTTCCATGGCGCCCAGGCACCCGGCGGCGCCGGATACTGCTCCAAAAACCGGGAACCGGCGTCTCCATTGCGTGGGAGGATGGGGGTGCAAACAACGCAGGCAGGGCGTGCGCCCGGGAAGGATCGAGGTGACGCGCGCTTCGAGTTCGTACATGGCGCATTCGATCATCGGCTTGTTTTGCCGGACGGCCTCGCGGTTCATCAAGAACCGTTCTTCGAACAACGGGGCGCAGTCAATCACCAGGTCGGACTGCTCCACCAGCATGGCGGCGTTGGCTTCGGTCACGTTTTCTTCGACGGCCACGATCTCCAGGCGGGGATTCAGTTCGCGCAGCCGGCGGGCGGCGCATTGCGCGCGGGGTTTGCCGATCCAATCGTGGGTCATAAGGATCTGGCGGTTCAAATCACTGGGTTTCACGTGGCCGGCGTGGGCCAGCACCAAGCGGCCGATTCCCGCCGCCGCCAGTTCATACGCCACCACACCGCCCAGGCCGCCGCAACGGGAAATCAACACGGACGCGCCTTTGAGAATCCGCTGGCCTTCCTCGCCGAAATCCGGCACCGCCATCTGCCAGGCATAGGTTTGGAGGTCTTCCTGAGTCAATACCGGCCGGGTCAACCGTTCCTCCCATGGGGTTTGCTTTTCTTTGATATTACTCCCCCGGCAATGGGGGAAAGAATTGTCACGATATCGCCGTCGTTGAGCGGGGCGGGTTGATGCCAGTTCACCTGTTCCTCATTGACCGATAGCAGCAGCACCGGGCGCAGCCGGTCATTCTGATCGAGCAACGCAGAGTGGAACGGTTCGCCGTAGCGGGCCGCCAGACCGCGAAGTAATTCCTGAACCGTGCAGGGACCGCCGGTTTCCACTGTTTCCGCGGCCCGGCCGGTGTGCTGTTTGAGAAACGCCGAATATTCCACCGTGATTTTCATCGATCCTTCTCCAGAGGGGGACCAACAGGAGAAAACGGCGGGGTCCCGTAATCCGCCGGACTGCCGCACATGTTATTCCTACTAGCCGGAATATCATGGGGGCCGCAGGGGGCGATCCGGCCGTCCTTGAGGATAAAAACGCAGTCGCCCAGGGTGATGGCTTCCTGCCAGTTGTGCGTCACGTGGAGGGCGGTGATGTTGTACTGCCGCCGGACGGAGAGAATCAGCTGGTACATGTCCCGGCGGGTTTCCTCATCCAGCGCGCTCAGCGGTTCATCCAAAAGCAGGATGCGCGGGTGGAACGCCAGGGCGCGCCCCAGGGCGGCCCGTTGCGCCTCTCCCCCGCTGAGGCCATGGGGGCGGCGGCCGAGCAGGTGGGTGATCCCGAGCACGCCGGCCAGTTCCCCGACGCGTTTCTCGATGGCGGCGGTATCCCATTTCCGCACGCGGAGGGCGAAAGCGAGGTGGTCGTGAACCGTCATGGAGGGGAACAAGGCGCCGTCTTGGGGAACGTATCCGATTCCCCGGTGCGCGGGTTTTAGAAAGGTCACGTCGCGCTCCATGAGAAAGATCCGGCCGGATTGCACGGGCTTGAGGCCGCAGAGGATTTCCAAGAGGGTGGTCTTGCCGCTGCCGGTCTTGCCCATCAGCACCGCGTATCGGCCGGTGGGGATTTCCAACGATATCCCATCCAGATGAAAAGCGCCGATCCGGTGCGAGAGATCTTGGATGAGAATCATGGGTGGAAAAACCTCCCCATCGAGGGCTCCATGCCGTACAGGCGCACGACGACCAGGACGATCATTGCCGCCGCGACCATGAGGAGCGAGACCGCCACCGCCGCCTCGATATTTCCCACGCTCAGTTCCAGAAACACCGTGGTGGGGAGCACTTCGGTTTTCATGCGGGTGGCTCCGGCGAAGACTAAAATCGGTCCGAATTCGCCCAAAGACCGCGCCCAGGCCAAGGTCCCCGCCGTCAAGAGTCCCCGCCGCGTCTCAGGCAACACCACCCACCAAAACGCCTGCGCCCGGCTGCAGCCCAGGGTGAGCGCCACCTGCTCCCGGCGGGGATTGAGTTGGCCGAACGCCGCTCCCATGGCGCGGACCGAGAAGGCGCAAGCCACCATGAATTGCGCCAGAATCACGCTCGGGATTTCATACGTTACGGGCACGTAGGACTCGATCCATCGTCCGGCCCGTGTTTGAAACAAAATCAGGAGGCTCAGGCCGATCACCAGCGGCGGCAGGACGATGGGAATGTCCAAAACGGCGTCGATCCATTTTTTCCCGGGAAACTGGTAGTGGGACATAAGATACCCGATCGGCACCGACACCCAGAGCGACAGGATCGTGGTGAAGGTGCATGATAAGAGGCTCAGCTGGATCGCGTATTGGATTTCCGGGCTTTTGAGCGCGTCCCACAAGTGGCCAGGCGAGGTAAACGTCGCGTCCGCCGCCAGCATTGCGAGAATCAACACGACATACACCGCGCCGATCACCCACAGGCAGAACAGGAAAGGGATATCGGATTTGGCCCGGGCGGCAGGTGGAACGTTGTGAATCATCGCGCGGCCCTCAATTGTAGGCCGGACCAGCCAGCCACCGGAATCCCGTCGTCTCAAATTTCGCCCGCGATTCAGCGGAACGGATGGCGTTGAGCAACCGGGCCATCAGTTGGGGATGCCGGGAGTCTTTGCCCACGGCGAACGGTTGCACCGCACGGGCGCGGGGATGATCGATGGGGATCCAATCCAACTGATCGCGGACATACGCCGTGTTGGCCTCGTACACAATGACCGCGTCGAGTGATCCAGTCCGGATCTGATTGACCAGCAGGTCGGCCGTAGGAGTTTGCGAACGGACGTTGGGCAGGATTGTTTCGTAGAGTCCCATTTCGGTTAGCAAATCCTTGGTCAACGAGCCAAGCGCGCTTTGTTCGGCGTTGGCCAAACCGATCCGCAACCCCGGGGCGGTCAGGCTGGGCAAGCCGTGAATGGCCTTGGGATTGCCCTTGGCCACCAAAATGCCCATGGAAGTCTCGGAAATTGCCAGCGGATCCTCAAACAGGCCGGCGACCGGGTTGACAAACGAAACATCGCAGGCGAAGTACGCGTCCGGCCGGCTGCCGGTCTTCATCTGCCCCACCAGGATGCCGCAGCCGTTGTATATGGTATCCACCACCACGCCTTCCCGCCGCGCGAATTGTTCGATGGTTTCCTGAATCGCCAGCCGGTTCACGCCGCCACTGTAAAAGACCACCCGGGGAGTTTCTTCCCAGACATCGCCTTCCACCGGCTCGCAGGTCATCCGGGCAAAATGTACCAGCCCCCGGTCCTGAGCGCCCAGATACCGGGCGAAGCGCAGTGCCGCGGTGGCCTGCCGCGATTTTTTCAACACACTGACACTGATCCTTTGGGCTCCTGCCTCAAACTCGGGACACCGCACGATTTCCAGTTCCGGATACAATCCCGCGGTCAAGTCCCAGACGATTCCCGCGTCTACCGCGCCGATTTTAACATCATTGGCGATGTCGTTCACGGTGGGTTTGAAGACCTTGGTCTTTTTTTCGATCGCATCCCACAGTCCCGCGGCCCGTAACAATTCCCGGGCGGTCCGGCCGACCGAGGCCGCGGCGGGATTCGCCAACGCCAGCCGCACATCGTCCCGCAACAGGCCGCGCAAGGAATGGATGCCTTTCGGATTGTCCTTGAGCACAGCGATCACGGGCCGGATCCGCGCCAGGGGAATGGTTTCCGCCAACAAATCTTGTTGCCGGGCCAAATCGACATAGGTTTCATCCGCGGCCAGATATAAATCGGCCGAATCTGTCACCCGCAGTTTGCTCAGCAAGGTACCGGATCCGCCGTATTCCAAGCGGATGGGGACACCGTACTCCTGTTCGTATTGCCGTGCGGTTTCTTCCACCGGGGTTTTCAATCCCGCCGCGCAATAGAACACCAGCGGCTCTTTGGAAAGGGACGCATGCCGGGGAGTGGAAATCCAGTACAGTCCTCCCGTGAGCAACACCACCAGGATCAGGGATAACCAGGCCAGGTGTTTCATGGGATTCATTCCGTTTATTTAATCCTTCTGTTTATCCTTCTGTGAGTTCCGCCAGGCTCCATTCGTCTTGCCGCACCGCCGGCAATCGTTACCCTGCCCAGAACTCACCCATGCCCTCGACGCAGGGAAATACCAAAACCGCCCATAGGTCTTCCACGCAGGAAGGATTTCATGCTGAAATCAAGCAGCCGTCAATCCGCGTACTATCCTACATGGCTTGCCCGGGACAGAGAACGGAATCGGCCCTAAAACCTTTCTCACCGGCCGGCGGGGAAACCGGGGAAAAACGCCAGGAGGTTAATCCATGTCGAAGACACGATGGCTCTGGATCGGCTGCGGGGGATGTTTGGGCCTGGCGATCGTGCTGGTGCTCATGCTCTTTGCGGGGGGATTCGCTCTTACCCGCTACGTGAAGACCATCCAGAGCCAAAAAGACGAATGGGACCGGAAAGTCCGGACTTTGGACCAGGCGTATCCCTTCACGCCCCCTTCCCCCCCATCGCTCGAGCCTCAACGCTACGAGGAATTTCTGGCGGTCCGGAGCCGGGCCGCCGCTTCGGTGGATCAAAATCTGGGCTGGCTGATCGCCCTCAGCCAGGACGCCGCGTCTCAGAACGAAAGCGAGTCCTGGTTGAGTTTGGTCAAGCGGTTCATCCACCTGCCTTTCGACCTTTTCGCAGCCGGGGAAGATCAGCTCCACGGGTTGACGCAGGCGCGCATGTCCATGCGGGAGTATGTGCATCTCACCCAGATCACGGCGGGCGCCATGAATCATTGGCGCCAACGGGAGGAAGGCGATCCCCGGCAGGCCATCGCTCAAGCTTACCTGAAACCGATACTCGATCTGGACGAGAACCTCAAAAAACACCAACAAAAGAATCCCCAAAGCCATGTGGATATCGGCCCCATCGACAAGGAATCTTTTCTCCACGTCTTGGCGCGCCAAGCGCCTCCCCCGCCGGAAATTGATGAATTGATCTACGCGGCCGGCAACCGGATCGTCGCCGCTTCCTCAGCGGTATTTCTGGACGCCATCACCCTGCAAAACGGGTACGAAGCCGCGAAGCCCCAAACCACGGCCGGCGAGGAAGAAGCGGAACCGGGAGAGTATCCCGGTGCTTCTCCGCCTGTACCGGAAGCGGCGGTGGAAGACGCCACTGGGGAGAGTCAATGATCATGCGGCCGGAATCCTCTCACCCGCGGGAAATCCTCATCGTGGACGACGAGTTCCAGAACCTGGAACTGTTGGAACTCATCCTAAAACCGGAAGGTTACCATGTCCGCAAGGCGTCGTCGGGAGAAGAGGCCGTGCAGGCCGTCCTCGATTCGCCTCCTGACCTGGTGCTCATGGATGTCTGCATGGCCGGCATGTCCGGTTTCGAAGCGTGCCGGCGGATCAAAACCAGCCCGATGGAGCAATTCGTGCCGGTGATGCTGTTGACCAACCTGGACGACACAGAAAGCAAGGTACAAGGCTTGGACGCCGGCGCCGACGAATACCTGGTCAAACCGCCCCGCAAAGCGGAGCTATTGGCCCGCGTCCGCGCCCTGCTGCGGATCCGGGATCTCCAACAGAAACTGATCCACTCCATGAAAGAATTGGAGAAGGCCAATGACCAGTTGCGGCAAGCCCAGCAGATCATCGAGGAAGAACTGATCCGCGTGGGGGCGATTCAGCGATCCTTTCTGCCCGCCCGGTTCCCGGAGCATCCGGAGATCGAATTCGGGCACTATTACGGCCCCTGCGCCCAAGCCGGCGGGGATTACTTTGATGTCATCGAAATCGGCAAATCGAATTGGGGCATTTTAATCGCCGACGTTACCGGCCATGGCGCTTCCGCCGCGGTCGTGATGGCCATTACCCACACCCTGATGCGTTCGTTCACCAACACGTTTCACTACCCCAGCACGGCCCTGAAAGTGGCCAACGAGAAACTCAACGAACACCTGGCCCCCACCTTTTATGTCACCATGTTCTATGGTGTGCTCAACCTGGAGACCATGCGTTTCCGCTACGCCTCCGCCGGCCACGAACCCATGCTTTGGTACCGGTCGCGCACCCACTCCATGGAATATTTGAAGACGGAATACGGGTATCCCCTCAAGCTGATGGAATCCGACGATTACGACGAGAAAGAGTTGCTTCTGGAACCCAACGACAAGGTAATCCTATTCACGGACGGTTTGGTGGAAATACGCGGTCCGGAGGGGAAATTGTTTTCATCCGAGCGGCTGGCGCACCTGGCGCTGAAATACCATGATCTTCCCGCCCAAGCCTTTGTGGACGCCATCGTGGCCGAGACGCAGGCGTACAATCCCCAACAGCCGTTTCAGGATGATGTCACACTCTTTGTTGTGCAGCGCAAGGGCAACCGGTAGGCACGCCGTGGTTTCTTGTTTAGCAGAAGAGGGACTCGTTCCCCCTCACCGATGCCGTTTCACGAAGGCTTTTTCAAATTCTGGTACAATTCCAAGGCGCGGAGGCGGGCGGCGGCGTGATCCACCATTGGATAGGGATAATCCTTCCCCAGCTCCACGCCCGCTTTTTTCAATTCGCGCTCCGGCGCTTCCCAGGGTTTGTGAATCCACCGGCCGGGCAGGTTGGCCAGTTCGGGAACCCACGCGCGGACATAGCGGCCCTCCGGATCGAATTTTTCTCCCTGCGATACCGGATTGAATACCCGGAAATACGGCGCGGCGTCGGCCCCGCAGCCTGCCGTCCATTGCCAGCCCAGGGTGTTATTGGCCAGGTCCGCGTCCACCAGCGTGTCCCAAAACCATGCGGCTCCCGCCTGCCAGGGAATGAGCAAGTCCTTCACTAAAAATGACGCCACTCCCATCCGCGCGCGGTTGTGCATCCAACCGGTATGCCACAATTCCCGCATCCCCGCGTCGATGTACGGATACCCCGTCCGCCCCTTTTGCCAGGCCGTCAGCGCCTCCCGGTCCTCCCGCCAGGGAAACGCCGCGAAATTCCCGTCCAGCGGCTGATCGGGCGTGTAGGGGAAATGAAACAAGAGGTAATACGCAAATTCCCGCCAGCCGAGTTGCCGCAGAAACGCCTGGGCTGACCCGGCCAGCCTTGTGCGCGCTTCGTTTTTCGAGAACTCCCGCACCGCGCGCCACACCTGCCGCGGGCTGATTTCGCCAAACCGCAGATAAGGCGAGAGGCGTGACGTGCCCTGGCGGTCCGGCCGGTCGCGCCCGGTTTCGTAACCTTCCAGCGCCTCGTCGAGAAATACCCCCAGATTTTCGCCCGCGCCTTCGCTCCCGGGAGTCCAGGCCGCCCGGATGCCTTGCGCCCAGTCGATTTTGGGTTCGAGATGCAGCTGCCCGATGGGGAGGGATTCGGGCCAGATCTCCGGCGCGGGGATATGGGCGGGTTCCGGCAAGGGAGAACCGGGTTCGCGCAGAGCCAGGCAGGCCTTCCAGAAGGGAGTGAACACACGATACGGTTTCTCTTCCTGGTTCAAAACCTGCCACGGCTCATACAGCAGCGAACCGTTGAAACTCTCGATCGTCAGCCCGCGCGCCCGGAACTCGGCCTTGACCTCCGCGTCGCAAGCCACCGCCGCCGGTTCGTAGCGCCGGTTCCAGAAGACGGCTTCCGCATGGCATTCTTCAGCCACCTGCCGCAAAACGGAGAGGGGATCGCCCGTCCGTACTATCAGCCGCGAGCCCGCCCGGCGCAAATCCGCGTCCAAGCTGTGAAGGGAATAATGCAGCCACCAGCGGCCCGCGCCTCCGGGCGATCCGTATTTTTCCCCCGCTTCCTGCATGATGAAAACCGGGACCACCGGCGCGCCGCGTTCCACCGCTTCCCACAGGGCGGGATTGTCCGCCAGGCGTAGATCGTTTCGAAACCAGACGAGGGTGGAGGGTGGACTCATGCCGGAATCTCGATGCAGTCATTTCCGCGAAAGCGGGAATCCAGTTTTTCTCAGGATAAAATTCCAAGAACTCTGGATCATGTATCCAATCTTGTTAGGGGCACATGGCCACGTGCCCCTACATTATAACCAACTCATCTTTCTTTTCCCTCACCCCGGCCCTCTCCCAGAGGGAGAGGGAAAAACCTGCATTCGATCGTTGTCTGATCATCCATATGCGCGGATTTCGAACACATGCGCCGAGGCCGCGCCGTTCGTGGCGTGGATCACCAGCCGGAGGCCCGTGGCTTCGCGCGCGTCGAAGCGGTGGACGCGTTTGCGTTGATAATTGCCTTCCACCTTCGCCACGGTTTCGGCGCTTTCTCCATGCAGGACCTGCAGTTCATAATCCTTCACGGTTTCCGTCTGCGGCCCCCAAACCTGATACCGGTGGGCCGATTCGCTGTGCGTCAAGGTCAGTTGCCGGTTCAAGCCGGTATCGAAGACGAGATGCACTTCCCGGATTTTTTGCGCCGCTTGGAAATCCAATCTCAGCCATTGTGGCATGCCCGCGTTGGGATCGGAACTCCACCGGTTCGCCCGCGGCCCCACGCCCCGGTGGATGCCGTTAATCACGTTCTCCGCGCCGCGCCCGTCCGGCATCGCACTGGAGGCAGACGCGGCGGCCTTCCGCGCGAGGTCATGGGGATCGGAGTTGGTCACGCCGATGATGTACGCGTCATCCTTAAGCAACTGCTGTTGCAATTCCTGGATGCCTTCCTTGCCCAACTCCCGGGGCGCGCATTGGTGCTTGACGCACAGCGCCGCCGCCGTCCCCGCCGCCTGCCCCAACACCGCGCAGGTGCCCATCACCCGCGTGCTGCCGAACGCCACATGCGAGGTGCTGATGTTCCGCCCCGCGAACAACAGGTTGGCGATGTTCCGGGAATACACGCAGCGGAAGGGGATGTTATACATCGGCGTGTTAACCGAGACGGCCGGAGGCTCCTCGGTGTGGATGCCCGCGGGGGGATGCAGATCGATCGGCCAGCCGCCATAGGCCACGCCATCCTCGAACACTTCGCCGTTCTTGACGTCCTGCTCCCGCAAGATGTAATCGCCGATGAACCGGCGGCTTTCCCGTTTCCCGGGGACTGCTCCAACCCACTCCAACGCCCAATTTTCACTGTCTTTGTAATGCCCGCTGTTCTTGATCAGATCCCAAATGCCCAACGCCGTGGCGAGCAGTTCGTCCCGGATCCTCTCGTTGTCCTTGATGATATCCAGTTCCCCGCCCCACTCGTTCCACCAGAAGCCGTACTCATACGAACCGATACCCCGGTGCGGCAGCGGTCCGGTAAACTTATGGGCCCAGGCGGGGGGTTTGAACGGCATGGGCCGGTCATATTTCCGCCCGATGAACAAAATCGAACTGCCCATGGTTTTCCGGTCCGCCACGGGAGGCGCCATGGATTCACCGAATTCGCTCTGCGCTTCGCGGCCCACGCGGTATTCAGCTCCCGCCTCCGCCCCCAGCCGCCCATCGCCGCTGCAATCGATAAAGAGCGGCGCGCGGAGGGTGAACGCGTCCTCCGTGCTGGGACGCGAAGCCAGCACCGCGTGGATTTCGTGTTCGTTTTTCATCACCACGCCATCGCAAAACGTGTTGAGCAGCAGGGTGATGTTGGGCTCCTGGCGCACCCAATCCAGCAGCAGAATGTCAAACACGCTGGCGCTGCGCTGGGGATTCCATACCGCCGTTTCCAGCCGGATCTCCTCCAGGATACCCGACTCGCGCGAGTCGGTGTCCTTGCGTCCGCCGTGCCGGTCCGCCCCCACGATGTGCATGCGCACTTCGCTGGAGGCGTTGCCGCCCAGTACCGGGCGGTCCTGGACCAGCACCACGCGCGCGCCGTTGCGCGCGGCGGCGATCGCGGCGCAAACGCCCGCCATCCCCCCGCCCACGATGACGATATCCGTTTCCATTTCATAGGAGGTGACGAGGCCGCCGCTTTTCCGGACTGTCATGGCTGTTTCCTGACTTGAAACCGTCTCTACCGCATGGGATACAGAAACCACGCCGCCGGCCAGCAACCCGGTTCCGGCCAGCTTGATGAACTCCCGCCGCGCGACCGGGGATTTTTGGGATTGGAGATCGGACATGGATGATTCTCCTCTACACAAGTATTTTCCGCAGAGTTCTGCCGTATCTTAATGATGAATCTATCAAGCCGTTGTGGATAGGACTCCGGCGCATGAAGGACAAGGGGGACGCTGAAAAACGTGCTCCTACTTTTGTATACGTAAGGGTGTTGGATTCTATCGGCAGGATTTTGCGTGGTGTACTGGTTTCTATCACTCCGGCCCTCTCCGGAGGGAGAGGGAAGATAAGTCTCCCGGGGGGAAGGGGGGAGAAAAGGAAGGTTGTTGGTTTTGTGTTAGGTTGGGCAGAGGTGAGTATCGTCCGAGGTTAATTCGCCCAGGGGTGAATTATGCCCAGGGCCCAAGGTTGAATTATGCCCAGGGGTGGATTGTGCCCAGGATTGATTCGGCCCAGGGTTGAATTATGCCCAGGGTTGAAACCCTGGGCTGCTGTATGGCGGCCCCTTGAAAGG
>ERZ795060.2226-NODE-2226-length-20250-cov-8.768210_pt1 | contig 20250 bp, 20 predicted proteins | sample MGYA00375144_ERZ795060 | MGnify/ENA primary metagenome ERZ795060 (study PRJEB30189, sample SAMN05720157) | activated sludge metagenome | isolation source: anaerobic digester from wastewater treatment plant | place: Japan | collected 2015-05-15 ...
GCACCGAAGCCATTATCAAGCCAATACTTCGAGGCAGAGATATAAAGCGGTATTATTACGAGTGGGCAGGGCTGTGGGTGATAGGCACTTTTCCTGCACTGAATTTAAATATTGAAGATTACCCATCACTCAAAAAATACTTTTTAGAGAACTTTGATATAAAACAATTAGAACAATCGGGCAAAAAATATCCTGAACTTGGCTTTAATGCACGCAAAAAAACAGGTAATAAATGGTTTGAAACGCAAGACCAAATTGCCTACTACCCCGAGTTTGAGAAGGAGAAGGTGGTGTATTCGGAAATTGTTAGGCAGCCACAATTTTATTTTGATATAAAGAATTTTTATGTAGAGGCCACATCATTTTTAATGACTGGCAAGAATGTTAAATACATTTGTGGACTTCTAAATTCTAATCCTGTTACATTCTTTTTTAAGCAATGGTATGCAGGTGGTGGCTTGGGAGAAGAAGGATATAGATATAAAAAAGCGTTTCTCGAGAACTTACCCCTTCCCCCCATCACGCCTTCTAATCAGCCCATTGTATCGCAAATAGAAGCACTGGTGGATAAAATCCTTGCGGCAAAGAAGGAGAACCCGCAGGCAGATACAAAAAATTTAGAAAATGAAATAGACCAGCTTGTTTATAAATTGTATAACTTAACTCCTGAAGAAATAAAAATAATTGAAGGAGGGGAAAATTATGAAGATTAAAAAGGTAATTTTAGAAAATTTTAGATCTTTTTATGGCAAGCATGAAATAAGTTTAGAGAATTTTACTGCTTTTATTGGGAAGAATGATCAGGGTAAATCTTCAATACTTGAAGCGATTGATATTTTTATCAACGAAGGAAGAGGTGTTGTTAAAATAGAACAAGATGATCTTAATATTAACGCTAAGAATCAAAATATTGATTCCTTTAAAATAGGAATTGTTTTTTATGATTTTCCTGCCCAAATAATAATTGATGCAGAGAATCAGACTTCACTCAAAGATGAATACTTGTTAAATTCTGAAAGGGATTTGGAAGTTTGGAAAACATTTAAAAATGGTAGAATTAAAGAAACAAGCATAAAATGTAATCATCCGGCTAATGATGATGTTTTGAAAAATCTCCTTAGAAAAAAAGTAAAAGAATTACAAGATATTGTGAAAGAAAAAAATTTACAATGCGATGATAAAAGGAAATCCGCCTTACTAAGAAAAGCTATCAGAGATTCCTATGATAATATTAATTTTCAAGAGATAGAAATTATTGTTGATGCTGAGGACGCAAAACAAATATGGGACCAATTAGTAAATTATTTACCAATATATGCTCTTTTCCATTCAGACAGAAAAAATCAAGATCTAGATTCGGAAGTTCAAGATCCACTAAAAATTTCAATTGATCAAATATTTAAAAGAGATGATATTAAGAGTAAACTCAATGAAATAGCCAAAGAGGTTGAAAGAGAAATTAATAATATCGCACAAAATACTATAAATAAGTTCAAAGAGGTATCCAAACAAAAATCACAAATAAAACCTAATATACCAGAAGTTGCTTCATTGAAATGGAAAGATGTATATAAAAATATCGGTTTCAATACCGATAATGAAGTGCCTTTAAATAAACGAGGCAGTGGTTTTAGACGTTTAATGCTTCTTAGTTTCTTTCTTGCCGAGGTTGAAAAACATAAAAATGATACAAAGGTTCATACAATATATGCAATTGAAGAACCAGAAACATCATTACACCCTGATTTGCAGAAAATTTTATTAGATAGTTTGATGAATTTATCTAACAATGAAAATTATCAGATTATCATAACCACTCACAGTCCGCAATATATTCGAATATTACCAAAAGAAACGATAATATATGTAGAGAAAGGAACTGTAGAAAATTTTAACGACAATGTAATAAATAAAATCATCGAAAATTTGGGGATCTTACCTAATGTTGGTAAAGTAATATGGTGTGTTGAAGGGAGAAATGATATGAATTTTCTAAGAAATATAAATAAAAATATTCCTGAATTAAAATCTATTATTGATATAGAACATTGTATCAATTCTGGTTTGTTGGCATTTAATTTAATGAATGGGGCAAATTGTGGAGATTATATTGATAGATACATCACTAAAAATACAAACGCGATAGAATTTCATCTATATGATAAAGACAAAGATTCAAAATATGAAGAAGATATTGAAAAGGTAAATCAAAGGATAGATGGTTCAGAGGGAATTTTAACAAATAAACGAGAAATAGAAAATTATGTACCAAAAGAATTAATAGAGAATGAGTTTAATATTAAACTCGAAAATATTTCTAATTGGGATGATTTTGATGTGGCTAAAGCAATATCTGAAAAGATAAATATGAAAGAAAATAATATAAAGAATGTTTTGTGTGGTAAATTATCCCAGCAAATAACTAAGGAAAGCTTGGAAAGTATAAATGCATGGGAAGAAGTAGAAGGATGGTTTAATAAAGTTAAAAATATGGTGGATAGGGTAACTAAGACCACAAATTAATAATTACGGAGAGCATATGAAAATGAGCATTTTAAATACTTATTACGAAGGAGAAAAATAAGTACTATGGCTAACATAACCATAAAGTTTAACTATAAGGATTCACCTCACCGTGATTACAAGGGCATTTGTTTTAATGAAGATGGAGCAAAAGCCTTGCTAAGCAATCAGGTAAAAAACAAACTTTTAGACCAACCCCAAAGAGACGAATTATTAAACTATTTTAAAACCTTAGAACAAGACACCGGTTTTCAAAAATCAAAAACACTTTTGATAGATATTCAATCATTGCAAAATCAAAAAGTTGATGTTCAAAATTTCAGAATAGGTGAAGCAGTGGCAGAGGTTATTTTGGAAGAAAATTTTAGTTGTCGTTTTTATTGGAATGAATTGCGTGATGCCCGCAATCCTAAAGGCAATAAAACAGGTGCCGATTTGGTAGGGTTTATTGAAATAGAAGGCAATGTGCTTTTTTTATTTGGCGAAGTAAAAACATCATCAGAACAAAAATCTCCACCGCTGGTTATGACCAATCCTGATGGCATAGAAAACCAATTAAAAGATTTGTACATTGACCAGCAAAAACGACGTATTTTAATAAGCTACATAAAAAGTAAGATTGGTTTGGTTGATAGTGAAAGATTTAAACAAGATTTCGATAATGCCATTAAAAATTATTACAGGCAAAATAGCAAAAATTATTTGCTATATGGTGTTTTGGTAAGAGATACTAACCCTGATGAAAATGATATAAAGCTGAGTTACGAAAAATTAAAAGCAGAAATACTTGAGCCCACTGGATTAAAATTGCTTGCCATTTATTTGCCAATTGCCAAACAGAAATGGTTAACTGTTATAAATGGAGAACAAAATGAAACCAACTGAAAAGTATAATATACTTGAAAAATATTTTCCAAATCTAATTCAGGATATAGGGCATATTATCCAAAAAGGAAAAATTGCCAGCCGATTTACTACACTTGAACTATCTAATGATGAAATCAAAGAAATTTCAAAGGCAAAAGAATTATGTGAATTAAAAATTTTAGAGTTATGGAATAATCAGGAGAGTAAGGAATTTAAAGCTTTATGCTCTGTTTACTTTGATTTGGCTACGATAATATCAAAAGATATTCTTTCAGACGAAGATATTTTTGAAACTATAAAAATTATTGCTTTTGGTTATCTTGGAGAGCATGCTCATTTTGTCAAAGAATATCTTATAAATAAGAACAAAATAGACAACATAGAAATATCTGAAAAATGGAATTTTCGCTTATTGAGACGATGCTTTCAGGTTATTGTGAGTTTGGTTATCAAGCGATCATGGAAAGATATTTCTGAATCTATTAATTTGATTAATCAATTGCGCAATGAACAAAATCAATTCGAAACAGAATATTTAAATCAAGTAAAAGAAGAAAGCCAGCCATATGGAGCTGCTGAAATAATTTCTTTATACCATTTTGCAAAAACCAATGAATTATTAGGACAATATTTATTAGAAGGAAAAGTTGATGGTGCTAACTTTGATATAGAAAATAAAATAAAATATCATTTAAAGATTGCTCGAGAATTTGCTAATGCATCGGGGAATATCCTGCTTGAGCTTTTATATCAATATTTTGAGTCATTTGGGATAAAACTGATAAGAAACACTATTTGGTATACTCTAACGGGTGTTAATCATTGGGTAAGTGAGTTTAACAAGTTTATCACCAAGAGAGAAAATTATCCTATTATTGAATTACTTTATCCTCAAAAAGAATCCATATTAAAAGGTGAATTATTAAACCCCGCTCATCGCTCTATTGTAATCAGCTTGCCTACTTCAAGTGGTAAAACGCTAATTGCTGAATATAAAATTTTACAAGTGCTAAATGAATTTAGAGAGCGAGGTGGTTGGGTTGCCTATATCGTTCCAACTAAGGCTTTGGTAAATCAAATATATATTCGATTAAATCAGGATTTAGGAAGTATTGGTCTAAGAATAGAAAAAGCAAGTGGAGTTGCAGAGATTGATGGTTTTGAATCATATTTAGTAGAAAATAAAGGGGATAACACAGATTTTGATGTTCTTATTACAACTTATGAAAAGTTAAATTTACTTATTCGTCAGGGACTTGGTACAACCGATAGAAGACCACTTGTTCTTACTGTTGTAGATGAAGCTCATAATATTGAAGAAAAACAAAGAGGACTTAACCTTGAGATGTTGTTAGCAACTATAAAAAGTGATTGTGGAGAAGCTAACTTTTTACTTCTAACACCGGATATCCCTAATGCTAAATTAATCGCCGAATGGCTGGGTGGTGAAAGAGGTAAAAATATAAATATCCAATTGGACTGGTGGCAACCCAATGAAAGAGTTGTTGGATCATTACAAGCAGAAGGAAGGGGGAAAAATTTTGATGTTTATCTTCAAACATTAAACACAGTTAAAGGAACCTACCAGATTTCTGAAAAAATACCTTTAGTGAAGGTTGAAAATTCATCATTAAATAAATCGCAAGTTGTTTCTTCGAAAGTAAAGTTCTCATACTTTGTAGCAGAAAAAGTTTTAAATATAAATTCACCTATAGTCGTTTTAGCATCCGGTATCGATGAAACATACCAAATTGCAGAGTATCTTTATAACAATTGTAATCAAAATTTTGAAATTGACAATGATATTGAATTACTAAAAAAGTTTGTTATTTCAGAATTGGGTGATGATTTCCCGCTTGTAAAATATTTAGAAAAGAGAATTGCCATTCATAGCTCAGCAATCCCTGATGAAATTAGGCAGCTTATTGAACTACTAATGGTAGAATGCAAATTGCAGGCACTGGTATCAACTACTACCATTGCACAGGGAATTAATTTCCCAATATCAGCAGTAATTATAGGGTCATATAATTACCCATTTCAAGGTCCAATGCCTACAAGAGATTTTTGGAATCTTGCAGGCAGAGTCGGTCGGGTGGGGCAACAATCTATGGGCTGGGTAGGAATAGTATCCCAAAACGATAAAGACTCAGATAATATTGTTTCCTATGTTCAACAAGCGTCAAAAGATTTGCTTTCGCAGTTAGAAAGCGCTATCGAAATAGCAATGAGTAACCGTGATGAAGATTTTTCAAAATGGCTTTATTTGGATGAAAGATGGTCGGCAATTTTACAATATATTTCTCATTTACGATTACAGATAAACGATTTAAATGAATTTATCAATCATCTGGAAGAAAAATTACAGGCAACACTTGGTTATAGACAAATCTCTGACAATAAGAAAGGATTTTTGATAAACAAGCTACGAGAATATGCTCAAAATTTATCTCTGGAAGATGCTCGCAGAGCAGACTCAACTGGATTTTCAACAGTGTCTGTAAGACAAATGATTGCAAGATTATCACAATCAAATATTTCTCCTAATGACTGGCAAAAAAAGCAACTCTTTTCTGAACAAAATGAAACAATGAAAGAATTAGTAGGTATTATGCTTAAAACATATGAAATCAGAAGGTCCTTAGAAGAAATAAAAGTAGGCGAAAATATTTTAGACCAAAAAAGTATTTCTCGTTTAATTGTCAATTGGGTGAATGGAGAAAATATTTCTCAAATAGCTAATAAATTATTTCCAAATGAACAGAAAACAAAAGCGATTGAAAAAACAACCAAGGCGATTTATAAGGTTATAGCCAATATGGCAAGTTGGGGTATTGCAGCACTCCAAAAAATGCCAACCAGCGGAATTGATTGGGATTATTTATCTGATATTGAAAAGAAAAAAATGATGAATATTCCTGCTTATTTACTATATGGTGTTAATACTGATGAAGGTGTACTGATGCGTAAAGCGAATATACCACGAAGTATTGCAAACCGTTTGGGTGCAATTTTCAAAGAATCAAAAGGTGAGGAAATTTACAATGTAAAAATGGCTATAGTAAATGAGTGGTTAAAAAATCAACCAATTGAAACCTGGAACCAAGCCATACCTTCAAACTCACCTTTAACAGCAGAAGAATTTAAAAAAATTTGGGAGAAATTAAATGGTTAATTTTAGGAATAAAATGGTAATTTTACATTTATTCCCACAATCTGACACAAAAAATTTTTAAGAGGAAATAGATCATTTAGTTTATAAATTGTATGATTTAACGGAAGAAGAAATAAAAATAATTGAAGGAAGATTATAACTATGTGCCCCTCTGTGCCCTCTGTGGTGAGAAATATTAACCACAGAGGACACAGAGAAACACGGAGGATAGCTAATTGCTGATTATTTGAAATAATAGACTTTCTCTATTCTTGCCCTACTCGTTTTACGATTTTTTTAATTTCATCAATAGAAATTAAAGGCAGATAATGTTTTGAATATTCGGTCCCTATTGTTTGAGTTATTAGTATGCCGCGGGTAGTTGAATAACTAACACTCAGCAATGTTACCAGTAAATCCTCAGGAATATCTACCCTGTCCTGTTCATCTTTTTTAAGGATATCCTCAAAATCAATAAATTTATAGTCATATTTTACTGCTGTCCCAAATAACTTTAAGGGTTCTTGTTCTTCAGACTCACAAATGAAATCCACTTCAACCTTAATCGTAAGAATACCTGCAGAATAATCAAAACCTATCTGAAACCCTCTATTAATTCCAATTTTCCGTTCTTCAAGATTTTTTATCCTTAATGATTCTGCAGAATGAATAAATGAAGAGATTATTTCAACCGAATTAATTCCATATTTCAATCCTTTTGCTTCCATATTATGCAGCTTGGGGTTTTGAGGTACTGATTGTCTGTTCTTCATATTTTATTTCTTTCTCAAAAACTGATGCTTCATTCTTCAATTTTAATACACCTGATTGTGTCCCTTGTTCATACTGAAGCAAATTAACAACATGTGCTTGTCTTACATCAAAATTTTCAAAAACAACTGAATAAGATGATTTTATATCTCTTGAAATATATTCGTTCAAATCAAGCAACCTGAAATCCGGAACACGATTTATGGCAAGACATATTTTTACCAGTGTGTCGAGTCGAAAGTTCAGATTTTCCCCGCTTAAAATCTGGGAAATCCTCCCTTTCGATACTCCCAGCAACTTGGCAAGTTCTTTATTGGAAAGTTTCGAAGATTCAATGTACTCAGTCAGGTCGTTAAACACCTTATTCTGAATTATCTCTATCCAGTATTCACTGCTCTTTAATAATTCTTCCCTGGTTATCATATCTATTTACTTTTTAAGTATTCGTTTTTTATTTGCCTGAGTCTTTTTATATCTTTCTTCTGTAATTTTTTTGACGAACCGAAAACAATAATATTCCCGGCATCAACTTTAAAAAGGTAAATACGGTATGGTTTCTTCTTAATCTCATATTCTTTTACATTATCTCCTGCAGGCCGACCTTTAAGTTCTCTGAATTTGGTTTCCGGCAGTCTATTGAGATTAGCAACCGATTCCATTATACCAAAAATTGATCGTAGCTTTGAGTCTTCTTTTCTCCTTTTAAGCAATTCACAAAACTCATCAAACTCACATCTGTTGTCAATTATCAATTTAAAGAAACTAATTCTTCCTTTAATTTGTTCTATTCTTTTTAATACAAATATAGACATAAGTGTTTAGCTATAACTAAACATTAACGTTTTTTAACATTTATTTTTTTATTGATGTCAAAATTCATTATAAGAGTTCTTAATCAATAAATATATTTTCTTACCGGGAAATATAAAATAGTATAACTGAAAAAATTAACAGTTATTTTTATTGACATTAATTTTTAAAAATCAATCCGCCTTTTAAAACAAAATAGAAAGATTCAATCCCTTCGGGGTTGGTGTTTTGACAATTAGATATTGTGCGACCGATCCTGCAAAGTTCCAACACTAATAAACAGTCATGATATGGTCCTAGTTAAGTAATAAAATGGTATGCAAAATGAAATACAATCCCGAAAAACATCACCGTAAATCCATACGGTTAAAAAATTATGATTATTCGAAACCAGGAATCTATTTTGTGACAATATGTACCAAAAACCGTGAATTCCTTTTTGGAGAAATTGTAAATGGTGTTACCGTATTAAACGAGGCGGGAAAAATTGCCCAACAATGTTGGTTAGAAATCCCCGAACATTTTCCAAATACATTTCCTCTGTGGTGAAAAAAATTTAACCACAGAGGACACGGAGGAACACGGAGGGAGAACCTTTTATTCCTGGTAGCTCTTTACAACTTCGATAACCTCCGGCAGGTCCATGCCAATTTTTTTCAGGAATTCGATTTTCGGCACACCGTTCTTGTTCCAGCCTCTCCTCTCGTAAACGGCATCAAGCAGCCTCTCGTACTGCTCCTCGCGGTATTTCCTTAAAGCCTTTATCTTCTCTTCCGTCGACATGCCTTCAGGGTCGATGCCCACCTGCTCCTTCAGCTGCTTGTCGTACCTCTCGGCTCTCGACTCATACTCTTCAACCGTCACCGGACCAGCAGCGCGGTAGGGCTGACGATCGTGGATGCGCAAGCCGTAACCACGCCTTAAATTAAAGACTCTCTGATAATTGTAAACCCTTTCCGAATCCTCAATCAGGCGGTGCTTGTCGAATGGCCTGCCTGTAACGGCTTTATATATTGTTACATAGTTGTCAACATGCCCGGGCACCTTGTGCGGCTCATCGGTAAGAGCGTTGTCCTCTGGCTCCACATCGTTCCATGGCAGCTTGCACAACCCCACCAGACCAAACCATGTGCGGAACATCGGGAAATAATGAAGAGCCTCAGCCTTATCTTCAAAAGTCGGAATCTGGTTATTGACCATATCCATAAAGATTAGCCATGCCTCATCGTGTTGTGGCCCTTTATTTGTCATGGCATAGCCGCCCTGCTGAGCCAGCGACTCCTTCGACATATACTGCGAATACTCGAGTCCTTTGTTCTCCATGGCTATATCGAAAAGCAGCTGCGGATCGCCCCAGCCCTTCTCAATAAACATCTGCTTCATCTTTCTAACCCCAAGCCCCGCAATCTTTCCGAATCCTTCACCGTGGGCAGTCATGTGAAGCAATTCGAGGGCGCGGTCGGCATCTCCGAAATGAACTTCAAAGCCCATCGCCCTCTCTTTTGTGAGAATCCCTCTCTGAAAACACTCCATAATAAACGCCGTAACAGTGCTCCAGGTTATAGTGCAGATGCCATATGTATCGCAATAAAAGTTTGCTTCAATCACGTAAGCCGGGTCGAAAATTGCAGCATTTGCACCCAGCCCTGCAGCATTTTCATATTCTGGTCCATCAACCAGCACCCTGTGACCTTTGTAGGGACCTGTTCTTATCTCGAACCCGTCAACACCCTTGCAGCACGACATGTTACATCCGTACCAGCACCCGTCAAAGACATTCTGTGTAAACTTCTGCTTCCATACATTCGAGTCGATTTTGTATGCATCAGGATGACTGCCATACTGAAAGTTCATCACAGGAAGAAGATCGTGGTCATTCATTATCTCCATCAGATGAGCCGTTCCCACCTGCCTCATGCGCGACTGCTTGTCGTCGAGTTCCTTCATCTCACGGTTAAACCTTCTTCCACGTTCAGTGATTGCTTCAAGATCAACTACATTGTTCAGATTACCCTTCACACCCGGCACCTTGCATACAAGAGCCTTTATCTTTTTATTGCGGAATACGGTGCCAATACCTCCCCTGCCCGCCTGTTTCAGACGTACCTTCTTGCGCCTCGGATCATAAAAACTGAAATTCAGCATTCCAAAAAGTGCATGCTCCGCAGCAATACCTGTGGTAACAACACCTATGTTCTTTTTTTCCTGCTCGCTGTCAGCAAACATATCGGTAAGCTGCTCGGCTAGAAGATGACTGTCGGTTTCAAGGTCAACCACCTCATAAATCTGCACTTTATGATTTATTCCGTCAATATAGATAAGGATGTCCCTGTCAGACTTTCCCTGCATCTCAAGCGCATCAAAACCGGCAAACTTCAGGAACGGCCCGAAAAAGCCTCCAACATTGCTGTCAATCACAAGGTCGGTTGTGGGTGAGATACTCACAACCAGCGACTTTCCTGCACCAGAATACTGGGTAATACCTCCTATCGGACCGGATGATATAATAATCTCATTTTCGGGATCATTCCATTTCGTGTCGGGCTTCGTGGCATCCCACAGAAGCTTCAGCCCATAGCCTCTTCCACCGATAAATTTCTCCTTCATCAGCGGGGGCACATCCTTTTCCTTTATTTCGAGGCTTCCGACATTGATATAGAGTATCTTGTCGGTATAACCCCTCCACAACGGTGTCCATACATAATTCCATTCCTTTATCGGAACAATTTTTTTATCTCTTTCTTCTATGCTCATATTCCGGATTTTAAATTTTTGATCAAATCAATGTACTCACTCCTTTATCCTGATAATAACCTGGTCTCCTCTCCGCCGACAGAGAAGCGGAAAGGATCGTCATTAATCAAAATTAAAAAATGAATAATTATTCAGGAATGATTAATGTCAGTGTTAGAGAGTATACCATATTTACCCTGCAGATATTTGAACAAAAACGCAAGAATGATTGTTAAATTGGACGTAAAAAACAATATTAAACTATGAGCATGTTTTGTAATCAATGCCAGGAGACGGCAAAAAACACAGGCTGCACAATCAGCGGAGTATGTGGTAAAAAGGAAATAACCTCTGATCTTCAGGACCTTCTCGTATATGCATGTCAGGGACTTGCATTTGCAACTACTGAAGCCCGTAAAAGCGGAGTCAAAACGGACACCGAAAGCAGGCATATTGTCAACTCTCTATTTATGACAATCACCAATGCCAACTTCGATGACCGTTCTATAATAAAGGCGGTACAGGATTGTCTGGTTTACAGGGATAGTCTGAAAGAGAGGGTTAACATTCCTTTCCTTCACGAATCGGTTAGATGGAGTGCCTCATCGGAGACTGAGTTTTACGAAAAGGCCAAACAGGTTGGGACATTAACCTATGACACAAATGAAGAGGTAAGATCCCTGAAGCAATATGTCCTATTTGGTATTAAAGGAATGTCTGCGTATGCCGAGCATGCATCCAACCTCGGTTTTGAAGACCCTGAGATTTTTGATTTTATAGAGCAATCTCTCATAATGATTACAAAGTCTGAAAATGTTGAAAGCATGCTGCAGTGGCTGGTGCACACAGGTGAATATGGAGTAAAGGTAATGGCTCTGCTCGATAAAGCCAATACTTCAACATTTGGCGATCCTGAAATTACCAGAGTAAACATAGGTACCGGTAAAAATCCAGGCATTCTGGTAAGCGGTCATGACCTGAAAGACCTCGAGGAATTACTTATCCAGACCGAAGGGCAGGGAATAGATATTTACACACATTCCGAGATGCTCCCGGCACATGCGTATCCCGGACTAAAGAAATACAAACACCTCAGAGGCAATTACGGTAACGCATGGCACCGCCAGCAGGATGAGTTTGAATCATTCAACGGTCCCATACTATTTACTACCAACTGTCTGGTACCACCACGAAAAACTGCCACATATAACAATAGAGTCTTTACAACCGGACCCACAGGCATGCCCGAATGGAAATATATTGACAAAAGATTACCGAACGGGCAGAAAGATTTTTCAGAGATAATAGAACTTGCAAAGAAATGCCCGCCTCCATCAGAAATTGAGAACGGTGAATTAGTAATCGGTTTTGCACATAACCAGGTACTTGCCCTTGCCGATAAAATACTCGAAGCTGTAAACAGCGGTGCTATCAAAAAGATGATAGTGATGTCAGGCTGCGACGGAAGGATGAAATCAAGAGAATATTACACCGAATTTGCTTCAAAGCTTCCTAAAGATACAGTCATACTGACTTCCGGATGCGCAAAATACCGTTACAACAAACTCAACCTGGGCAATATTAACGGAATTCCGAGAGTGCTCGATGCTGGCCAGTGCAACGACTCCTATTCATGGGCTTTTGTAGCACTGAAACTAAAAGAAGTGCTCGGCCTTGACGACATCAACAAACTGCCGCTGGCATTCAATATTGCATGGTATGAACAGAAAGCCGTAATTGTGCATCTTGCACTCCTCTACCTTGGCTTTAAAAACACACGCATCGGACCAACACTACCTGGCTTCCTTACGCCTAACGTGCTGAAAATAATTCAGGAAAAATTTGGCGTTCAGACTATTACTTCAGTTGAAGAGGACCTTGCAAAGATACTCTGACAAAAATTGTAAATTTAAATGGCGCAAATCGTCCATATGCGTTTTACTGAACAAAAACAAAACAGTATTGTTAGTATTAATAACCAGATCATAAAATTATGGAAGAAGATGTTATAATTTGTAACTGTAACGAAGTTTACAGGAGTGAAATAGTGAAAGCTATTAAAGAAAAAGGACTCAAAACAGTTGAGGAGGTAGGAGAAGTAACTCTTGCGGGGACGGGTTGCGGAGGTTGCCAGGAAGATATTCAGGCGATACTCGATGAAATAAACGGATAGTGGTTATTTTTCCGTAGCCTTTTTAAATCCCGGCAACCGATGGTGCCGGGATTTTTTATCTTTGCAATTAATAAATCTGCCGTAACCTGATGAAAGAACCAATAAGTTACTTTTTTGAAAAGGATGGATTTAATCCTTCAATAGTAAGGCGCTATGCACTCGGGGAAAGATTCGCAGGCATAATGCTCAACGACGGCAGAATTGGCATTTGTGCTGTTCTCGACGCACAACTCGATGATTCGATTCTTTCAGGCAGAAAACAACCAGATATATCTAACCACGGTCATAGGGTGGTATTGAATGCATATTACAACGCCCTTTACAATTATACAACTGAATTGCCCTGCAATTCCGACATTCTTAACAGGGTGAATCTCAGGAACTTCAGGAATATAGTAATAGTGGGTTATTTCGAATCAATGGTCAGGAAACTGAGGGATGCAGGGATTTCTTTCAGGGTCTTTGACAAAGATGAAAACATCGAAGGCGAAGGTATTTCACCTATAAATGAACTGCCTGATGCATTGGGCAAAGCCGATGCGGTCATTATTACAGGATCTGCAATAGCCAATAACACCTTTTGCGATCTGACAGGCAAGACAGGTTCAGGGTGCAGTGTATTTCTTCTTGGTCCTTCAAATATCCTCCATCCCGATATGTTCAATTATAAAAACGTAAAAGTTATTTTCGGCTCGGTTTTTGAAAGATACGAAGAGAGAATTCTTGATATGATTGACGCAGGATATGGGGCAAAAGATTTTCTGACAGATAAAAACAAAGTATGCATGAATCATCATTCATTTAAACTGTTATGAAGGCCGATGAGGTGAGGGAACATCTTAAGAAATTCAGAGTAGGTATTGCAGGTGCCGGCGGACTGGGTTCAAACTGTGCCATGCTCCTGGCAAGAGCCGGCGTGGGCACCCTGGTTATCTGCGATTTTGACACAGTTGAAAGAAGCAACCTTAACCGTCAGTTCTATTTCCTTCACCAGTGCGGAATGAAAAAAACTGAAGCATTAAAGGAAAACCTGAAAATGATTGATGAAGATATTAATGTTATTGCCCGCGATATAAAACTTGACAGAGAGAATATTCCTGAGGTTTTTGCTGGATGTGATGTAATTGTTGAAGCTTTCGACAGGGCAGAAATGAAAGAGATGATCATCGAGGCTGTACAAACAGATATGTCCGGAGTTCCTCTTATCGTTGCTTCAGGCCTTGCCGGATGGGGAAGAAATGATTCAATCAGAAGCAGGAAAATTGATGATAACCTTTATGTGTGCGGTGATGAATCACAGGAGGTCTCAGAAGACAATCCTCCGCTCGCACCACGGGTGGTTATCGTTGCTGCCATGCAGGCAAATTTTGTTGTTGAAATCCTGATGAACAGAAAAAAATAGGCTGAAATGAAGATATTGCTCAATAACAGAGTTGAAGAATTCGATGCCGGAAGCCTTACGGTTCAACAACTGCTCGAGATAAAGAAATACAGCTTCAGGATGCGCACCGTTAAAGTTAACGGACGTTACGTGCCTCCGGCAGAATACGATAAAACAATCATTAACGATGGCGATAACGTTCAGGTTATTTACCTGATGAGCGGTGGCTGAAAATTATCTGAAATAATTTATTGTAATTTTAAAGCGTGAGAATCCGGTTCAAATATGCTGACAAAATCCCTCCGTTTCTGAGGAATAAATATATTTTAGCTATAATTATTTTCCTTCTATGGATCATTCTTCTCGATGCAAACAATCTGATCGACAGAATAAAGCAGATGAACCAGCTGAGGAAGCTGGAGAAAGAAAAGGAATATTATACTAAGAAGATTGAGGAGGAGCGTGAAAAACTCAACAGGCTAAGAACAGATGATGGTTACCTCGAGAAATTTGCCAGAGAGCAATACCTTATGAAGAAAAAAGACGAAGACCTGTTTATTGTGCTGACTCCCAGAGAGGAAAGAAAAAGACGCAGATAACCCTCACTCATTTCGCTCCAAGTTTCTGAGATAAATAACCAGTTCCCGTTCATCCTGAGGAACATCCCATTCTCCTTTTAATTCAAAAAGTTTTTTTGTTGCTTCATCGGGAGACAATTTTCTGTAAATCCCTTTATTGTGTGCGAAATTCAGAAACTTAATAATGCGGAACATGTTAAACCAACCGAAAAATCTCTTCATGAAAGATGCCGGCGATGAAGTATTCTGCTTTATTTCCTTGATTTTTTTCTCCCATTCAAGGGGATCAACAAACTGACAAACCGCATCCGGCAAATCATTGTATAATTTCAAAAGTTCATTCATGGCTGAACCCGAAGATTTGTTTACTTTTCCGAAGAAGATTCTGAGGTCCTCAAAAGCATGGGGGTTGTAGGTAAGAAAGTTTTCCATTCCTTTTTCGACCATATTTTTGACTGCTGCGCCGGTGCCAAAAGGAACTCTGTCTGAGATACGTGGCGAGGGATAGACTGTAGTGCTGTTGAGACTGAAATAACCCCCTGCCGGAAGCAGTTTCTGGATGAAATAGAAATCCTCCCCTGCCTGCCGCCTGTTCATGCCTCCGGCCTGCGCATAGGCATGAGCCTTTACAGCCATACATGAACCTACAGTATGATAAACCCAGGGATAGCCTGTATGCAATAAGCCCTGATAATAATACCTCAGATGCAGTTCATACCTTACAACCGCATTATATAACTCCTGCGGGTATTCCTTGCCACTGAGCGGATGTTCGAAATAAATCGAACATGCCCTTCGGCCTGAATGATTCAACAGTTCCTTCTCGATAGCTTGAAAATAATTTTTCTGTACTGTACAGTCAGCATCGAGACTGACGATAACTCCATTCATCTTCCCAATGGACTGAAACCTCGAAAAAGCCACATCCATGCCCGTCTTGCGTGCCATGCCAACTCCCCATTTCTTATAGGATGGCTGTCCAATATCCACAACATAGAGTCTGAAAAACAGAGCTCCGGCTTTTTTACGCCAGGCCTCGATATTACTTATAGCAAGAAGGTTGTTTTCAATCACTTCAGCAGAAGCACCGGAAGGAGCATTAATAATTATAAAGACTTCTGTGTGGCATTGCGGCTGAAAGCATGATGCCAGTGAATCGAGCAGTTTAATAATATCTGGCTCACCGCAGGCAGGTACAACAACAATTATTCCAGTTTCAGGGTGAGGAGGTTCAGTTGCCAGTGCCGGAAACAGTTTTTTATCAGCAGACCACACTTTTAAAAGGTCTGAAACCTACTTTTTCTCCGAGCGGTACTTCTCATTAAGTGCATTAAGTACCTTATATGTTATATCCAATGTAGAGTCGCTGTAAAGAACAGGCCCTCCGAAAGATTTACCAAGAATAAACTGGTAATTATATTCGCTTTTGTTTTCTTCGAGAAACTTTGTGATGTAATCGAGTATCTGCCTGTTCATAACCTGCTCCTCTTCAATCAGTTCACTCTGTAATTTATCTCTCAGTGCTACCAGATCCTGCTGCTGTTGCAGTAGAGCCTGTTCCATCTGGGCAGCAGTAGCTCTTGTAACAAGTCCTTTATTCACTTTTTCCTGATAATCTCTTACACCTTTTTCGTACTGGGAAGTCTTTGAATTAAGTTCTGCCTCAGCATTCTTCTGTTTGTTGAGGAGGTCGTTGCGCCTGTCGGCAAACATTTCAAAATTGAATATAATGGTATCTATGTTGACATAAACAATACCATGTGACTTGCTTTCTCCTGCTCCTTCAGCCGTTGCAACTCTTTTTCCATTCCCGGTTCCGGTAAAATGAAGTACATATATCCCTGCCACTGCAAGGAAAAGTACAATTAACAGAATAGTAGACAAATTCTTCATTACAATATCTTTATTGTTAAAATTTTCCTGCGCAAATATAATTAAATAAAGAGGAAAAAGTCAAATGAAGGTAAATATTCATTAAAATTCCGGACATGGAATTGCCCTGATTCTTTTTCTGCCACCTGTTATCTCGAAGGATGTGAATTCATACACTATCGAAATCTCATGCGCTCCACCGGTTGAGGATATCAGGTTCGATATTGTAAAATCATAACTGTATCCGATGTGAAGTTTATCGGTTTTAATCCCTATGAGTCCGATTATTGCATCACCAGCCTGGGATGTCATAAATGGTATACCACGGTACCACAAACCGAAAATAAGGGGACTTTTATAATAATAGAGCCCAATATCTGTCTGGTAATATCTCGACTGGGTCTGGAAATTCATTGCAACTGACAGGGCTTCAATCATTTTAGTTCTGAGCCTGGTTGTCCCAACTATTCTTACGCCGCCGTAAAAGTTGAATTTTACAGGTAACTGGGCTTCGTCGCCGTAGAATGATTGTTTGGGAGTAAAAAGATGATCGAGTGTAAAGCCTGCCCATATTGCATCGTTATAAACCAGTGCTGAAGTTGCAAAATCGACATCTGCCACTTTGTCAAATGGTGGTGGTGTTACAGGCGGTGTGGTGCCGGTTCCGGTTATCTGACTGTTAAATACCAGTTTGTAAATATTCAAACCCAGGTAATAAAACTTAAAATGGACTCCGGGTCTAACATGCCAATCACGTGTGATATTAAAATCATAAGAATAAAGTAACCCAATATTTGTAGTGCTTAAATCACCAGACCCTGCAACATCATAAGTTGCAAGTACACCTATACCGGAACTGAAATTTGGCATTGCCTTGTCAAAAGATATACTATATGTATGAAAAACGCCTGGAATTGCAGGCCACTGATTGCGGTAATTTATTCCAAGCCTGTATTCTTCAGTGGCACCGGCAAATGAAGGCGAAAGGTATAGAGGATTGGCATAAAACTGGGAGAATGTGGGATCCTGCCCGAATGTATTAATTGCCAGGAAAATAAAAACTATTAGATATATAAATCTCTTAAGCAAACCAGGTAACATATTGTTTGTTACTCGAAAAATACTCATTTAATTTAAATAAACCTCTGTTTTTTAAACGTATTTTTTCCGCAAAAAGATACAGAAATAAGAATATTTTCAACAAATATTCAAAAAATTTAGATAAAAACTACGAATTTTTTGATGAAATATCATTAAAAAGTGACGGAAAGAAACATTTAGTTTCCTCTCAGGAGAGTGACATCTCCCATTTTTACATAGGTTTCACCGTTCTTGAATGTTACTCGTACCTTCCATACATATACACCTGGTTCGCATAGATTGCCCTTGTTATAGCCATCCCATCCGATGTTGATATCGTTGCTCTCAAAAATCAGTATGCCGGTTCTTGTGAATATTCTGAGCTGATATTCAACCACTCCACTGGCTATCGGGTGAAAGATGTGTGCCGAGGCATCACTCGTGGCACTGTAATAACCACCCGTTGGACCATCCCTGTTGGGTATGAAAGCATTGGGGAATTCTATGAAATAATCAGAACCTCCTAAAGCATTTATTACCGTTATTGAATCAGCGCAACCAAATTCTGACCATACTGTAAGCTTTATATTATACTTTCCCGTTCTATCGTATCTGTGAATGGGTTCGAAAGCAAAGGAAACTGTTCCATCTCCCAGATCCCATCTGTACCTGACAGCATCATTGGAATAATTTATAAACTTAACTGCATCATTCCCTCCGGTTGGATTTAATGGCTCAACCTCGAAGCGTGCAGACGGTTTCGGATGAACTGTAATAACTTCTGTTGCAGAAGAGACTGTGCCTCCGCCGTAAACATTCAGTACAACCCGGTATGTTCCAGGCCGGTCGTAAATCCATTCAGGATTAACCGATACCGACGACCCACCATCCCCGAAAATCCATTTGCATGAATCATAGGCCACCGACGTGTTATAAAAAGAAACTTTCAGAGGCATACATCCCTGCAGGAAAGATGCTTTGAATGACGCAACAGGAGTTTTGCGAATGTTTGCATTGGTTGTTTTATCTGAAACAACAGGTGAAAACTCCATCTTCTTTAATGTATCTGACGTCACAACAGCAACACTCTTATCTTCCTGCTCAGACTGTACCTCAAGTTTTCTCTCTGAAGATCTTATTTTCGACTGTGAAACTCTCTGTTTTTCAATTTTTTCTTGACTTTCTTTCCTGATTCCTGCAGGAGTATAAAACATTGCAACAGTATCAGACCTTATTTCGGATTTAATATTGATTGTACCTGGTTTGGATTTTTCTGCCCTGTCGTCATGTGAGAATAACATCACTGCAGCAGTGATCCCGGCTGCAACTATTCCTGCTGCATAATATATATTGAACCGAACCGGATTAAAACGCAAAAACTCCTTCACTGCCAGCTTTCTCATAAGGCTATGCCTGACTGCCGGATCAGGTACAGCCTCGATATTATCAAGCCTGCTCCTGAAAAGTTCCTCCAGTTCCATATGTCTTCTATCGCCCATCACTTCTGTAAATCTGCTATATTATCCTCTGCATTGTATTTTTCCTTAAGTTTTCTGAGTATTTCCAGTTTCTCCCTTAATGCTGCTTTTGCCCTGCTATACTGCGATTTGGATGTATTTATGTCAATACCCAGCATCTCTGCTATCTCCTTATGCTTGTAACCTTCAATGGCATACAGGTTAAAAACCATTCTGTATCCCGGTGGTAATTCATTAAGCACTTTAAAAAGTTCATCCGATGTGAAAAAATCTTCTTCAAAACTGCTTACACCTGTCTCAACAGAAACATATTCCTCAATTTCAACATAATGTTTATGTTTAAGATTCCTGTGATAATGAGTTATTGCAGTATTGACCACAATTTTTCGCATCCATCCTGTGAAAGAACCTGTTCCCGAATATTCTTTTATACTGAAATAAATTTTCAGAAAACTCTCCTGTAAAATATCCTCCGCCTCGGCTCTATCACTTGCATAACGCATGCATACACCAAAAAGAAGGCGAGAATACCTGTCGTAAAGCATCTGTTGCGCTCTCCTGTCATGCCGTGCACATCCTTCAATTATTTCATTCTCGCTCAACATATGCTACGACATTTTTAAGACAATCTATGAATTCGAATGGTTGCATTGTTCAAAAAATGTTCAAAAAGTAAACGAACATCTTTATAAAGTATTTTGAATGACAAACATCATTGAAAATATTTCAGATACCTTATTACTTTGCCACAAATTTAATCTTTATAAGTGTCAGGTTAGTTGTGCAACTTTTTTTCTGTAAAATCATTTAAGCCACGATTAATTTTTTGA
>ERZ795060.2231-NODE-2231-length-20227-cov-5.373141_pt1 | contig 20227 bp, 11 predicted proteins | sample MGYA00375144_ERZ795060 | MGnify/ENA primary metagenome ERZ795060 (study PRJEB30189, sample SAMN05720157) | activated sludge metagenome | isolation source: anaerobic digester from wastewater treatment plant | place: Japan | collected 2015-05-15 ...
ATTGCTATTTGGGCAGATTTCAACGGCCACCAGTCTCATGAAGTTCTCAGCAGTAAGTCGGACAATCTTCATTTTTGTGTCAGACATGGGAATACTCCTTTCTTAGATAAAATGGTTGTCAATGTCTTCATCTCCGGTAAGAGAACATTCCGGTCTTTGGGCATCTATCCTCCGCAATTCCACGGTGAATCGGTTCGAGGGAGGTTTTTTGTCAAACACCATTTTCGTGCCCGCCAGCGGGCCGTGGGCACGAACCCATTCGTTGACGGCCTTCTGGCGGCGCTGAACCGACGCGGCATCTACGATAAGTTTGTCCACAAATCCTTTTGGGTCTTCCGCAATCTCGGCGGCCTCCGACGCGGCAAGGTTGCAGTAGCGGACATAGTCGCACTGAAGACACTTCGAATCCTCCGGCCAGCATTCCTTGTTGTTCTCCAGATAGAGACGAACGGACGACTCGATGCGTCCCTTGATGGCGGCTTCCGTAGTCAGATGCGGAAGTCGCGGATGCTCTTCGTCCCGAATAAAACGGGCATAGGCAACCGTCCCCCAACGGACTTCCTGATACCAGAAATGAACTGTATTGATGGATTCGTATTCGGGCTGCTGCCAAAGCAGAAACGCAATAAACTGGGCCTGGAACGACGCGGCGGCCTCCGAATTGCTCCGCTTCTTATACCCGCATTTCCAATCCCATACATGCAGTCCGGATTTGCCGGACGAAAGCACATCCAATCGAGTCGTCAGATACACCGGCCCCCGACTCTTCAGCGGCGGCAGAAACTCGTGTTCTATCTGGACCTCCACACCAATCAAATTTGTGTGGAAATCCGCCAGACAATCGGCTACATATCGAGCCGCTCGGATAGCATCCGGATGAACATCCGGACGGATAGAAGGAAGCCGTTCGGAAAACCAGTCCGGCACCCCCGAAATGTCATTTCGACATTCTTGAAAGGCACGCTCTATCAATTCGTGAACAAGGGCGCCTGTCGTTCGGAGTTTGTCGGTTTTTTCCGCCGTGGCCTCCTGCTCCATCCGCTTCCGCAAATCGGAATCCATTTCCGCCAGCAGGGCCTTCTCCTCTTCGGTAATTTTCTGTCCCCTGTTCTGGGCGACCAGTGCGTCATAGATTCGTCCCAAATAACCGCTTTGCGGGCATGACGCGTACCGTTCCAGCGTGCTGCGGTCAAGAATGATTCGTTCCATTGGAGACCTCCTTGTCTAACTCGGCGATGGCTTCGTCTAACTTCGCAAGCATTTCCGCCGTGTACTTTTCGGGGGAAGATACGTCCTCTTCGCTGCACAGAAGCGTATTGGCCGCAAATTGAGTAAACATTGTCTTGGATTCCTCTTCATTCGGAAGAGCCCCCAAAACCTTTTCCATACGAGACCGAAACCGCTCCAAACAAGACTCGTAGGTAATTTCTTGTGAGGAAACACGCCGTCTGTTCCGCGGCGGGATCGTGCTGGACGGGGCTGGAATCTCATTGTACGCGGCCAGTTCCTCATCGGTATTGAGGTTCCCCATCACATCAGCATAGGCAAATTTGTGAGCCTGATCGCGAAGAACCTTCTGCATCATCAGGATAGGAGACCTTGCCCACGAAGACTTTTCCGAATCGGACCGTTTGACTTCGCTCAACCACACCTCATGGTAGAAAGGTTTCCTTCCCTTTCGATAGACGCGACCCCACAGTCCGATGACCTTATCCGTACAGACGGGCGAGGAGACTTCATTGCGGACGTAGTCGTCCGTAATATAGCCCCATTCAAACCCTTCATAGTCGGGCTGGGAAAGGGCCTTCCGCATCCTCACTTGGGCGGCCACCCAGACCTCGTAATGAAATCCGCCGGTGAAGACGGGGAGAAGACCACATTCACCGGCATACGGGTCGGCTCCATGCCTCAACGCAACATCAATGAGTTTTAGACATTCCATTACGTCCGGTCCTCGCTGACCAGACGGCGGCCTGACCAGATTCATAATCGCCTTGATATTCAGCGGTACGATCGTATTTGTCCGCGTCTTCAGAAGAAACGTATGTTCACGATTCTCCGCAATGACCGACAAATTATAGGCCTGTTTTTCTTCCATGAGATGCTCCTTTCCGACTTAAAAAAATGAACAGTTCTTCTTCCGGCATTTTTCCAGTTCCGCCAGAAGGTTCGTCAGACTGTATTTTACGCGTTTTCCAAGCCGTACTGGCGTGAGTCGTTTCATCCGCACAAGAGACGGTTCAATTTCGTAGAATCGCCTCTCCGAGATCCCGAGTATCCGCGCCGTCTCGCGTTTTGTGAGCAGTTTTTCCATGGCCGTCCTTTTATAACGGAACAGGAAAGGGTGTCAAGACAATTTATGACAATTTCTGACAATTTATGACAATTTCTGACAATTTATGACAATTTCTTACAATTTCTTACAATTTCTTCCCGCTTTCGCCCAGTATCATCTTCCGGTACCGGCTCAGTTGAATGAGCACTCGTGTGCGGCCGTCATCGCTTAAATCTGCTTCCTGCAAGGAGATACGTCTGATTTCACTCTCAGGAATACCCACGTTCTGGAACCATTCAAAGCCCTCGTTTAACTCCTCAAAGAAGAATTTTCGTTCCGCCGGTTTGACGGGTACCGGTCTGGCCATCAGCCGGATATAGTACAGAATGACCGGCTTGGCATAATCGGAGATGGGGAAGAATGCCCCCTCTGTGTTCTTGATTTTCTCGATAATTTTCTTTTTGGCGGAAATGGACGGGGCCGCTTGGATTTGCCGAGTCCACGCATCGCTGCGGCGGGACTGCTCGGTCTTCAGATAACTTTGGACATATTCGTTGTTTCGCTTGAGCATTTCGTTTTCCTCGTCTGTTAGAGTTTCCCCGTTTAGAATTTTGACGGACAGTTTTCGCAGTTCAAGAATCTCACGTGCCCGCTCTCGTTCCGCCTCCTGAATGGATTCTCTGGCCTTTTCCGATTTGCCGTAGTCAGACACTTTGATCCACCGCTGGACGATGGGCATTCCGAGATACCGTTCCAGACGTGTTTGAATCGTTGTCTTATCCTCGGGGAGCACTACCGAAAACAGCCCCAATCCAAGATTCCGCATCAGATATCGGGCAAAGTACTTATGGGTGTCCCAGGTTTTCGCCTTGAAGAGTGTGTCCGGAATCACCTGTTCCCCTCGGAAGGCATCGTAGGGATTCTGTCCGCCGAGATATTCCCACGTCGCAATGGCCGCCGTGATGACTGGGTTCAGATTCGGCAATTGAGAGGCACCATAATGAAGCGCTTGGAGTGGAGCATTCAAATCCCCTTCCAAACCGCGAAGGAATTTGTAGGCGATTCCGCCAATGGATCGGCCCGTTTCATCCTGCGGAATACGCAGATAGACCGTCTTTCCCTGCTCGGTCGTCCCAATTGGAATCACGAAATAGTTTGTCATATCGTACTCGGAAACGCCCGAGTAAACGGACCGTATTTTCTCGGCCAACTGCACGGCCTCGTCCTCGTCATCGGCGCCAAGGGCTTTAAAGAGCAGGACCAGGGCCCCAGACCGAAGCGTCCACATCAGAATCTTTGGCAGCAGGACCGTCTCCGTCAGTTTCCACCAGAAATCCGCCCCTCGTTCTTTCATCACTTCTAAATCCGAACGAATGCCCTGGATGGCGGGGTTGCTGAACAGAAACAGGTTGTTCGTTATCGGCGTAAGAACGCCTTTGGCGAGGAAGTCCGGCGAGCCGGATTGTGTGCGGATTCGATGGGCAAGTTCATCCTGACTCATATTCGGGAACTTCTCTTTGTAATAGAGATACTGGGCGATATGCGGGATGCGTTCGAACGCCTCGCTAATTCTCAGGAACGGATACCAGACATACTTCTGAAGCAGGGAAATAAACTTTCGAAGCGGGTCTTTGGCGCGGATAGACTGGCCGGTGTACATGGTCAAAAGGCGTTCTGCCAGCACGTCCTCCTCGGTCAAGCCGGCGTAATCCGCGACCGAAATCAGCATATTTGCCCGCAGCATTTCCGAAACGGTTTCCGTAGGAATTCCCCACGCCGACAGAAAGGCAGGTTTCACGGAACGCAGCCAGTATCGGAGGAACTCCATTACAGACGCCTTTTCCGCATTGCGGAATGCACGGCCAAAGTCTCGCTTGATATTAAACGTCCAGAACCCTGGATTGATGCCGGTGAATATCATCCGCATGGGCGCCCCAATTCCGCGTAGAATCATCGCAAATACTCGGAGTGCCTTTGGGTCTTTGTGATTGAACGCGTCGCCGATATATCGGTCTACATAGTAAGAAAAGACCTTCCCCTCCTTCATAAAAGACAGAACGGTTTTCGTTTTGTCGGACGGTTTTTTGACTATCTGGCGGCCTTCCACATAGACGGTTTCGGCCTTTTCTGCCTCTCCCGTGTGCAAAAGCAACCGGATTGTCTCTTCTTTCGCCTTGTTCCAGTTGAGCGTCGTAATCAGAGAGATGTCTTTCAGCAGGGTCGCACTAAACGGCCCTGCAATGTCTTCAAACGTCCCGATTTGCCGATAGAAGCCGCTGCTGATGTTTGCCCCAGAACCAGATTCCTTGGCCTGGATATACTTGGCAACATAGAAGGTGGCATAAAATTCGTTCTTCAGCAGTTTCTCATTCAGGGAATCGCTCAACATTCCGGACTCGACAATCGGGTAGATAATCAGTTCTTTCCGGATTTGCCAGAACTCTTTTCTGGCCTGTTCCAGGGCATCATATTGTTCCCCATAAATGGATTTCATCTCCTTCAGACGCTGTTTACTGTTTTCCACCGTCCAGCCCTGCGGATTGAAGACGGTCGAACGTTCGTTAATGATTCGCTGGTGCGTCAGGTACTCATCGAAATCTTCCCACGTGAACCCGTTTTCTATCAGAATTTTCTCCACCCGCATCTTGATTAGGTCAAAGTAATACTCGAACGTGGATTGTGAGTAGACGGCCTGCTCAATCTTGGCCTCCGGATTGATTCGATACCGTTCGAGGATATCTTTATGAAGCCGAGAAATCCGTTTGATTTCGCCGAACCGGTCCACAAACAACTGGACAATCGACTTCAGCCATTCCTGGCGTCGTATCATCCGAGAGTCGTTGATGGCTTTTATGATTTTCCGGTTCGCCTCCCGCTGGGAGGTACGCAATCGGTGAACGGCGTCTCGGTCCGTGGTCCCGCTGCTGATGGCGTCCTGAATCGCATAATAGGCGCTTTCGACTTCCGGCTTCTTGGGAAGATACGCAAAAAACATATTGTAGAACCTGGGGGCGCGGGCGGCCAATGCCTGCGGGTTATTGAGCAGGACGGAGAGTGCATCCGCATACAACTCAGTCGGACGCTTGCGATACTCGTCATATTTCGGGTCTTGGCCCTCCTGAAACGGCCTCCACCATTTGCTCAATTCGAAGAGTTCCGTCATCAACTCCTGGCGGCTTATAATGCCGCGTTTTTGAAGGGCTTCCTTCACCAGTCTCTTGTATTCTTGGTTGACAAGACGCTCTCGTTCATTTCCAGCAAGCCGTTCCGGATAGAGTGCTCGGATATTCTTGCGTGCTTTTTCCATCAGAAACTTCTTATCATGCTCGTCCAGGTCGAGGTTCTGAATCTCCGGAGCAACCGCTATCGTCTTCCCGATGAAATTCTTCAGAACGGCAACGTGGCCAAGGATATTCCCCCTGGATAACGTCTCGTCAGGAAGGTAATCCACCAAATGGCCGATTTCGTGGGCCAGGATCTTGGCCGCATACTCAGGGTCTTCCTTGATAAACTCTATCCGCACTTTGTTGCCGCGATTCCATTTGATGACGTGGATTTTATCGCGTGGAATGCCTTCTTCCTCCAGATGGCTCAGCACAGACTCGATAGCCCGCTGTGCAGAGGCAATCGGGACAGTTATGGCCGGTGTCGCAGCCGGCCCAATCGCCAAAGAAGAGCGCAGTTTTATGCCGGATTTCGGGTAAAACATGCCCTCTATTTCGTATCTCCGGAAGAACCGCGTTATCTGAGGAGTTCCGCGGAGCATCTTGGCCAGTTGGACCAATTCCCGCAGTTGGACCAGTTTCACGTTCGCCGTATTATCCGACAGCAACGGCGGCGGATGGGGGACCTGCGCAGAACGGCTTTCGAATAGTTTCAGTTGATCCTCTACATCCTGCACACGCAAATAGTCTTCAGGATCAAACAACATTTTCTGCTTGCCGCTGGCCCCGCCTATCAGTTCAGGACGGCCAAACAGATCCTTGTCTCGGACCGGACTTTGCAGGTCTATCTTCTGGGGAATATATTTCTTTTTCTTCGGCCTGCGGCTTTCCGGCAAATAGTCTTCCGGCTCGATGGGCTCTTCCACATCGGTTTCCTGTACGATGCCAGGACGCTTCTTTTCTTCCTCCGGCGGAGTAAATCCGAAGGCCTCGTCTGCGTCCACGCCCTTCTGAATGGCCCGCAAGGCGGACATCTTCTTCATAATCAGCGACCGGACACGGCGATCGGACGGAGACTCAAAGAACACAACGTGAACATCCGTAGGCGATTTGGTGTTGCGACGGCTGAACCGGCCCATCAACTGCTCGAATTTCTCTCCCGAATAGCCGACCGCCGATGGGTCAATGTAAACCGTTCGAGGTTTCGAGCCCAGAACATCATCCAGGTCAATTCCGGTCCCGCCGCTCAGGGCGGTCATCAGGACAACCTTCACATCCCCTTTTTGGAACCGGCTTATCTCTTCTATCCGCTTCTGCTCAGGCAGTTCGAATATTTTCGCATAGGGAACTCCCATCTCTTGGAGTTTTTCCTCCCACTTTCTCAACGGCGGATCCGCAATAAATGGGCCGGTCTGGGTCCGCAATCCTTTCAATTCGCTCGGGTTGTAGCGTCCCCCTACGATGACGACATGCCTGCCTTCTTCAATGTCCTTTTTCGCCATCGACCAAAGTTGCCGCCATTTGTAGTGCTCGACCAGGCGAACCATTTCGTTCGCCCGCATCCCGCCAAGGTTCTTTCGCCGGCTGATGCTGGCCGTGCGGCGGATAAGCCGGTCATAATAGTTCCAAATGTTCTCCTCGTCCTCCAGTAGGGAAATAGGCGGATTGATATAATGGACCTGAAGTTTGCCGTAGAAGGGATATTCCCGACGAATCATGAGCCCCTGACGGATGGCTTCATTGCGGAGTTCAAGGATATTCTGGTGAACCTTGCTCCAGGTATATCCCTTGTCCAGGACGGCGGTCGGCTCCATCTCGCCGGTGTCCGGATTTATCCGGTTGATAACAGAATAACCCAAGCGTTCCCTGATTTTCTCGGCAGGAATTCCGGTAATCTCAGACAGGAAATACTCCGCGCCCCACACTCTATCGAACGGGGTAGCCGTGGCGTATACTTTCTGACTGGCCTTCAGGCGGAGAAGCCCAGCGATTGATTTCTTGCTGTGCGGGTTCTTGAAATTGTGGGCCTCGTCAAAAACAGCAAGCCCAAATTCTCCTTTCGGGACGTTCCCCTTCGACAATTGATGATAGGTTGTAATGACAAATTCGGAAAGGTCAATGCCCAGTTTTTCGGCGTCCGATTTGAATCGGGTCTCTGCTACGGATTTGCTCTGCGTGATGATGACGACTGGCTTTCCAGTTCGCTTCTTATAGCCGTGAGCGATGGTCAGAAGTTCCATCGTCTTTCCGACGCCCGTCCCGTCCGCCAGAAGAAAGTTTTTCCCGTTGAACAGGGCCTTCAAGGCCAGGGCCACCCCAAGTTTCTGGTGCTCATCCAGGATGCTGAAATCAGGCTTTTTCTTCTCGCGGAACAGCGGGGCAGAACGGGGCGCCATGGAGAAAGGAATGTCATCGTCCGGTTTTGGCGGGAGTGTTTCCGGTTCGTCGGCCAGTTCGCGTTGTCCGGAGCCTTCTTCTAAATCCTCCAGGATTTCCTCTAATCCTTCGGTCGGGATTTCGTCTTCCAATACGGTTTGTATTTTTGGACGTACTCGTCCAGACTCTTCAACTCTCCCTTGTCCAGTTTGTTCCGCAGGACCCTCGCGATGACGTTCCCGTTCTTCGCCAGCACGTTCAGTTGTTCCAACGTCAGATTCTCCGCGTTCGGTATGGGGTTGTCCCTCAACAGCCGTTCGGTCAACTCCCTCAGCCGCTTCAGTTCCGGTACCTCGGCCTTCATTCAGAAACCTCCTTTCCAGCGCTTCGATGCTGTAGTATTTGTTGAATTCTTCCGTGGACTCCTCACCCTTATAGTTCAGGAACTCCCGTATCTTTTTGTTCATGTCCTCCACGCTGTCATGGGAGGACAGGACCTTGTGCAGGATGTAATCGAGGATGTAGAATTCTTCGGAAGACTTCTTGGCATTTTCATAGGCCTTTTTGTTGAATCCGTCTTTCTTTTTTCGCAAACGGACCGCCTCATCAATGACTTCGAGAATTTCTATAATTCCAGAGGAGGCATTGATGAGCCCAAAACCGTTCGTCTTCTCAAGGTACTGCATCAACTGCTCGTCCCAACCTGTTTTTATCGAACCAGGTTCGACCACAGCGATGTATTTGTTAAGCCAAAATCGCTTGTCGATGTATTCCGCGGCTTCCTTGTACTCGGATGGTCTCAGATGAAGCGGAACAAAATACCGCATCACTTCGTCATAATATTCGCTGTACGCCTCCTCGTATGCTTTATACTCAGGGGCATTCAGCAGTTCATTCTTTAGTGCACGGATGAGACGTCCTCGTTTTTTGGCATCCCATTTTTCATGCCTGGACGCCTCTTCGGCGGCTATCTTTCGGGAAAGTTTCCGCTGGTATCGTCGGTCAATCCTCTGCTTCAACTTCTTTTCTGATTTCGTCTGCGGAGGACGCATCTTTTCATCGGATTGGAAGATGACCTTGTTTCCGGTCGAAATGTATCGGGTCCCCTGCCATTCGAAGACGACTCTCCCCTGTTCATATTTTTTGCCGCGTTTCTTTTCAGAAACGGTCCCTGTATAGTCTCTCTCAGGGACTACCTCGACGGCCTCCAGCCACTTCCCACGTACTCCGCCCGTAATCGCCCATTGCTTATTGTCGTGGTACTCCAGCGATTTCGGCTTCCGTTTCGTCCAATCAAACCGTTCGCTCAAATGGTACGTGTGATAGAAAGCCGGAATCTTGACGATGGGATACCCTTTTGGCGGCTCGGGTTCGGCGGCTTCTTCTTCTATGGCTTCTTCTTTTTCTGGAACTTGCCCAATCTCTTGTCCGCCTTCAGGAACTCCTCCGCCACCTTCTTCGGGACCGGCTTCTTCCCGTGTTTCCGGAGAAATTCCCGCCCCTGCTCCGACATCGACAGGAGCATAAACTGGTGTTGTTTCCTGCTTTTGCTTGGCACGGTCGAGTCTCCTTTGAATCAACCCATCCTTCAGGGCCTGACGTTCATACGGATGCAGGGCCCGCTTGGCTGCCGCCTTCACATCTTCAAGGGTTCCGGTCAGTCCAGTCTTGTAATAGTCGTCAATCCCCAGAACCCGATACACGCGGAGCCGGAGGTCCTTGTCTTTCGGCTTCTCGATGCCCAGTTTCTTGGCAATATACCCAGGGTCCACACCAACAGATTTCGCCAAAAGACCTTCCAGTCTTGTGATTTCAGTTTCGGCCCATTCTAATTCTTTCCCGATGTTTTCCCATTCCCGCATTCCTGCGTAGGTCTTGCTGATATCCGCAAGCCGGCTTCCATACTCTATCAAGGTCCGGATACGCGGGATAATTCCGAGCCCCTCTATTGACGGACGCTCAAAAAGGGGCTTCTTGGGTTCGGCTTGTTCGCGAACAGTCGGCTCCGTCTCTTCGGCAGGGGCAGGTTCCTGCTTTTTTGACTCTTGCAATTCCGGCTGCAAGTCCTCATACCGGATACGTTCCAAATAATTGATAAAGTCCTCTTCCTCCTGGAGTCGCTTCAGGGCATTCGCAAGGCCTTCTGCAAACGCTTTACGCTCGGAAGCGGACAATTTGATGCCCACACCAACCAGCCGCTCAAAATCCTTTCGCGACGGTGTTTCCAATTTGGACAGGGCTTCGGCTTCTTTCGGGTGCGATTTTGCAAAATACATGAACATGTCTTCGGTCAGAAGACGGGATTTCATCTCTTTCCGATAGCGGGCCAACTCTCGGGCGAACCGTATCTTTTCCCGTCCAGCCGTATAGAGATAGGAGGACATCCCAAGCCCAAAGGCCGAGGTCATCGGAGTTGCCAAAACCAGCAGTTCAGGGACCAGGTTCTCCTTCTTCAGGTCGTCCGCCAAATCTTTCTTTACGCGGTCGAGCAAGCCGGCTTGCTGGGAATCGATATTGAACAAAGACCTCAGAAACGTCCCGACTCGTTCTTCCAGAGATTCGTAAGGCAGACCATGATACCCTGCCGCTCGAATCGCTTTCCGGACAGGTTCACCCGCCGCACCGCCGGTCAGGGCCTGCACGCTTTTCTTGACGAATGACAGAAGGCCTTTGCCCAGTCTTGTCCGATTCAATACGGTTGAAACAAGCGTTCCAAAAGCATCCCCTGTTTCTTCCGAGAAAGCCTCAATGGCCATATCCCCGAAACTCTTGGCGTAGGATTCGGCGATGCTTTCGGCAGGACGGATGCCCAAATCTGCATCTAACTGGCGTTTCTCCGCTCCGGTGATGACTTTTGGAACCAACGGACCGCCGGCTCTGGCGACGGCACCGGCAGCAATCTTGGCCGTTCCAACAGCCGCTCGCCCCGCAAGCGTCCCTGCGGCTTTGCCGAGCAGTTTTTTCATCGCCAATTTTGCCGGCTCACTGAGCACTTTGGCAGCCCCCCCGCTCATGGCAAATTCCGTCATCCACGTAGGCAACGCCGACAACCCCGCCACGACTTTCGCACCCATCGTCGTGCCGCGAACAGACGCTTCATACTGGCGGAGCAGATAATCCTCTACGATCTTGCGGTCCTCCTCTTCGCTGAATTGCCGCATAAACCTGGTCGGGTCAACGGTTCCAAAGGCGCGGCCTCCCGTCATCATTCCCACATACATCCCATAGGATTCCAGGGCCGTCCTATCCAATTGCGGCTTGCTGTAATCGCCCTTCTGAAGCCGCTCCACCGCTTCCCTGACCATCCGCTCCTCTAACCCTAAATCCCCTGTAAAGGGGACTTTTTTCAGAATGGCTTGCGGGCTTCCAAACTCCACGCCGGCCTGTTCTTTGGCCGTTATCGGGCCCAGAACGTGCTTTCGTGCGTACAAACTGAAAAGCCAGTCCATCCCAAGTTGCGGCTTTTCTTTCGTATGCTGCTCAGCCGCTTGTCTGAAAATGTCTCTGCTAATCATTGCACATCCCAGCCGTCTATTTTAGCCAGTCGAATTGCTTCTCTTGCCACATCATCAGGGCGGGCGTTTTTCCCGAGATTCTCATAGGCCAGTTTTGTATAAATGTCTGCGATAACTTCCGGTGTGGCCTCCTCCGGACGCTGGAGAACGGCCATCCGCCTGACATAAGCAGGGGCTTTCTCTTCGTAAATCGGGTCAATGGCCATGGTGGGGGATTGGAGTTCTTGGCGGGTCTCTACGGGCTTCTCTAACTCCGTTCGTTCGCCGTAGGTCTCGCCAACAACATCCTTCCAAATCGCATCCACCTCTTCTCGGGTAAACGGCTCGCCGGTGGACGGGTTCACGCTGGTGAGCATTTCTTTATAGAACGTCAAGCGGTATCGGAGCAGGTCGCTGGCCGCACTCCGCTTCAACTCCAATTCCTCTAATGCCCGCTTCTTGCGTTCTTCGTCAATATTCTTCCACGCACGACCATCCCAGAGATACCGGTCTCCCGTATCTTTATCCACAACAAGATTTTTGTAAAACTGCACTTCCGGAGACAGGTCTTCAGGCTTTTCCGGCGGCTGAATTCCAAAGCGGGACATAAACAACTGGTCCATCGCCTTTTTCCCCTCTTCCTCAGACCATTCGCCGCTCAGAACTTTCTGCCGAACCCAGTCTTCCCCTGCCTGCAATTCCTCCATCATGCGACGCTGGGCTGGTGTATATTCCGGTTCATTCGCCTTGCGGAGTTTTTCACGAAATGCTATCTGGTCAAGAAACCCTTTATTCCGAAGCAACTGCTCCTGCAAACGGGCCTCTTGGTTCATGACGGCCATCTCTCTGGCCTGCTGCAATTGCGCCAGAAACTGCGCATTCTGGTTCATCATCTCCTGCCAGCGTATGGACATCAGGTCCTGGCGATACCGCTCTTCGCTCGATAGACGCTGCTTCTCTAAGGCGTACTGTTTGGCGCTCTCCAGAGACCGCTGACGCATCTGGGCATTAAATTTGTCCAAGTCGTCCTGGCGGAGTTTTTCTCGTTCATATTTGGCGCCTCGACCTATTTGGTACGCGGCAGAAGCGACCACTTCAGGACTCATGTCATGTCGAACGGAGGTAGGCATATTCAATCCTTTCTATCTCTACTACGTCCTGTAATATGCAAGTTGCATGTTATAGGACGTGTACTATCCATTATGCGTTGCCAAGTCCTCTGGCCAACTCAAGAAGCATCTGAACATCTGGGTAAACGTCCTCCCTTCGTTCCATAAAGGCCAACCGGTCAGAGGTTATCCCTGTCATATACTGGAGCATCTCTCTCCGGATTTGCTCATTGAGGGATTCGAGTGTCTTGGTTTCCGCCGCTCGAATCTGGCTCAAAACGCTCGGTGCAACGGTGGAGGACAACAGTCCACTCCGTGCAAGGTTCTGCAGACTGGCCGCTTGGGCCTTCCCGTACGAATCGGAAATCTCTTTCTTGGCAGCCGCCCCCATCCCACGCAGTTTGTCCATGGCGTCTCGGTATTCCTTCTCGTAGCCAGACAGGATTTCCTGATACCGCTTTTCATTGGCTTCCTTGGCCTCTTGCCATTTCTGCTTAAACTCCTCTTCCAGGGCCTTCTTCTCAAGCCAGGATGCCCGCGTATAGTCTTCTTCTGTTAGGTAGCCGCCGTGCCACGGAATATAATTCTCCAGCCGCTCCCAGGGCGCCTTGCCCATCACGCCGTAATACGTACCTGGCTGCTTGATAAATCGGGATTCCAAATCCGATTGAGCATACTTTTCCCAATCCTGAAGCGTCCAATTTTCTGACCCCGCTCGGGCCGACTGGGCAGCCTTATTGTGGGCGGCATATTGATTCCATAACTCTTGCTGCAAGGCAGGGTTCTTTATGTAGGTCTTCAGGGCATCAGGAATTGCGGCGCTGGAGACTTTGCGGACGGGATTCGGCGTTGAACGGTTTGCATACAGGGAATTGCGAAGGTTCTGCTGCATGGCTTGATTGTAGGCAGACCCATAGGAAAGCGCCCGAAGAAGAGCATCTCCATAGGCCTGGCCCATCAATTGATTCCTCGATTTTTGGAGAATCGACTGTTTTATGTACCAAGGAGTCGCCATTTTTATTCCTTCCATTTTAACGTACTTGTACTGCTGTCAATATAAACCTGCCCGTTTTCTGCGGAGGATATATCCCTCGGCAAATTCGGCAAATAGCCACGCTGAATCCATTTTAGCCGGTTTGTCAAAGTCTGGATGTCCTTTATCTCTCGCTGGACGGATTTCAGAAGACGCTCCAATCCATCAATCCGCTTCTCCAAAGAATCAATTCGGTCTTCAGCCTTCATACCTTCTCCGGTCTGCAGGAACGGATTCGGCCAGAATCTCCTCAAACGACCACGTTTGATTATTTTCAGCATTTCCGATTTTTAGACAAGCGAATATCCCACGCATGCGGGTTCTCAGGTGGATGCTTCGTCCAGGATTCTGGATTATTCCGGCCAGAAACGGCGTTCCTGCCGAAACAGACTCCATGGCCTCCTCGGCGCTTCTGCCGACATGCACCTCATAGAGAATGGCGTCAGAGTCCGGCTGACTGCCCCCCAACCCGCCGCCGGCGGAGACAATCACAAGGTCCGTCAGAATATAATCGCGTACCCTGTTCTCCGAAAACTGAAGCGGGCCGCAAACGATATAACTCTCAATCGCACTGTACGAGATGGATGCAGAGACAGGAGAGGACACAATATCCGCCTTGTTGCTCGGCTCATGGATTCTCAAAATCCCGTCCGCACAGCCCAGAACCAACTTCCTGTAGTGCACATTCTCCGACTCATAAAACGCCATCGAGTACGGCGCAATCTTCTGAGGATATTCTTCCAAAAAGAGTCCGCCCGTGCGGAGGTCAAACCATATCGAATTATTCTCGTTCGTGTATCGGTCTGTTATGGAGAATAGAATCCCATTATTGACCTTGTCATACCAGCAGGCGACCCGCTTGCTTTCCTCGTCCAAGTTCAGTTCACGGATATAATTCGGCAGAACATCTCTTGTTAGGTTTTCAAGCGTCCGTCCAAAATCAGAAATTCGGATTAACGAACCAGTGCCGAGAATGTACAACCTGCCGCTGTCATCCAGACACCAACTATCCGAAGAGAAGCAGTTTTCAATCCGTGTTAGTTCTTGCATCTGCCCTCCGGACGCTGGGTCTCCGGTGATGATCCAAATGCTCTGAGAACAGCCAAGAACCGCGTAATCTTCGGCGTAAGGAATCACGGATTTGATGCTGTCGCCGAGTTTTCCGTAATGCGTTCCCGTTCCGGCTATCGGGCTCTGCTCATCATCGGCAGCATAGGCAAAATCAAAGAGGTTCCCCTGCCGGCTCATATAGAATGCGCCAGGATTGGAGGTATCACCGCCAAGAAATCCGCGGCCATGATACAGACAGCCGGAGGAAGCGAATTTCGGCATATTCTCTTCCGTCCCTCCAAATTCCATCCACGGATAGAACAAAGGCGGGTCCGGCGCTGTCTGGCAATTCGACGCCGCCGTCTTTATCCACGACACCCCATCCAGAATCAATATCGTATCGTCGATAAAGTCTTCCTCCGTAAACTTGTACCCGTATAACGTCTTGTCCCCATCCCAATATTCGATAATCATCCCCGCCGTGCCTGAACCTGTTTCTTGTACAAGAAGGCAGGAAGGTTTCGGCTCGACAGTCGGTTTCGCCTCCAAAACCAGTTTTGTGTTGCTGAAATCCACAACCCATTTTTTATCGTAGTTCACAATGAAGACCTTCTGGAACGCCTCAAACGCCTGAATCGGCTTTGTGGTATCCAACACAAGGCCATACAGATGAACCATCTTTGACGGACTGTCATCGTTCTCGTAGTAGAACCTGTTTCCAGCAATCGCCCAGAACCGCTTTTTGTATCGAACACTGGCAGGAAAGATTTCCCCTACCGTGAAGACCTGGAAGGTATAGACGGCAGAAACCGCCGTGCCGGCAGGATTTACGGCCTCCACCTTCCAATAATACGTTTTGCCCTGCTCAAGCGGATAAGGAATCTTGTAGGACGTCGTCGTTATATTCGTCGCCAGAAGCGTGGAAACATTCTCCGTTTCATCCAAATAAAAATTGAAGGAAACGGCTGCCGATGGGCCTGACCCGCTATCGTGCCAACCCAAGGTCGGTTGTAATTCATAAGCCGTTTCATTATTGGCCACGTAAGTTTCATCTATCACGGGCGGACTTGGGTAGTCGTAGGTTTCAACCTGATAGACGCTTGACCAAGGCCCATTCCCATTCAGATTGACGGCCCGAACCCTCCATTTTAAAACAGCGCCAACCGGAACATTCTGGAATGTATATGAGGTGCCCGTCAGCCCAGTAATGTCCGCCGTTGTGTCTGGGTCTGTGCCATCCGTGGTATAACTGATTTGATAGGTCTGTGCATACTGGACGCTGGACCAATTGACAGAAACCGCTGAAGACTGATAGCCGGCAGGCGTTTCGTCGGAAGGCGCCGAGGAAGGAACCGGCGTGCACACAAAAGTATAAGGCCCCCAAAGAACAGTATTATTTCCATACAGTTCTATCGTGTAGGCTCTGCCCGCAACCAAATTCAGAGACGCCTGACCGGAAAGCGGGCTTCTATATTTGTCAATACCCCATTCTTTCAGAGTTTTCCAAGAACCGGAATTGACTTTATATAAAAACCAGATAAATTTACTGTCTGTTTCATCCGAAGTAAGAGAAACATTGAACGTATAATTTCCGCTTGGAATCCAATCTCCGCTCGGCGGATTTAGGATTTGTCCTGACATGGAGAATGGATTCCAATTAGCCATGATAATCAGACTCCTACGCTCGAAACCTGACCACACGCTACGACAGGAGAACCAATGTTTTCATACAGGGAAGCAATCTCTGCTTCCAATAACTGTCTCTTGAACAGCATAACATGACAAAGATTCCCTGAGTAAACGTGCAGGACGCCCCCCCCATATCGCCCAATATATGCGGGTACGCTGCCGGCGGATATCGTTCCGCCAAACGACAAGGACGCTCTCCGTATCCCGTTGTGGAACAACCAGATTTGACCTCCATTTTTCACCGAAGCACAAACAAAATTCCACTTGTTGACAGGGAGAACCGTCGTATAGGTCAAAGATGTATTGTTGATAAAAGCAGTCAGTTTACCGGATACGGTCGATAAGGAAAATCCATTGGAATCGGTCCCCCACGAAAAGAGGTCCCTTCTGATTCCCTGCTCAACCGACGAAAACAGCATCCAAGCGCAGACCGTAAAGTCCGTCGTGATGCCGTACTGGTCCGCATTCGGAAGAGTGATATAGGTTGTGGAACCGTCGAAAACACCCGCTCGTCCAAGCGGTCCTACCACGGAGGTCATATCCACGGAAGCCGTCCCGTCCAGTCCGAGAGCACCGCTGTCTTTGATAACGCCTGCTTTCGATTTTGGATTCGGTTCGTCCAGCCGCCAGAAGGCAGACGTGTCTGAATAGGTCTGCGGAAGAAACGCGTAAGCGCCAAGAATCTGTTCCCAAAGTCGGGAAAGACCAGGACGCTGTCCGCCCCGCGCCCGGTTCTCAAGAACGTCATAGGGACGTACGTTCTTCATGTCCGGACAAGTAAACTGCGGCTGCGTCGTCGCCGCGTAATTCCGGTTGACTCCCAGCATTGGAAAGTCAAACTTCTTTCTCATTGTTCAGGCACCAAGACTAACGATGTCCCGTTGAAATCAAAAAAGACCCGCTTCAGCAGGGGGTCCGTCTGCGATGGGGATGCCCCAGCCCGCGAATAGAACGCCATTTCGAGCCGCCCAGGCGGAACAAACCGCATCAAATTTAAGTCAACAGGGTAGCCGTTATGATACGTGTTCTTCGTCAGCAGGAGCGCGGCATCCTCCCAATCGGCTTCCGCCGACATTGTATTCGACGAAAAATCGGCAATCTTTTCATCTGGAAGATGGGTAAGAACCAGGTACGGCGTCGTTTCCGTTGTCCGTAAAATGTACCATGTATTTTTCATTTTGTTCTCCTACCATGTGGTCTTTCGGTTTACAGCGCCTGAAATATCCTCGCTGGTAAGCGGTTCAGCGCCGGCTACGTATTCGGTATTCTCTTCAATGACGGCGACAAAGGCCTTGATGCCTACAGCCGTCCCGCAGTTTGTTCCAGTAAGCAGGCAACTAAACCGGTCTGTTCCGGCCAGAAAACTCGGCACAAACATTGTGCAGATATCGCTCACCACCACCGCATCGGACACGTCAGAGGGGATAGTCTTCTCGGTCTGGTGCAGGTAAAGGGCCGATGTGCCCGATTCATTCGTGATTCGCGGCAGCAGGGTAATGGTCTTCTCCTGACCCGTGGCAAGACCGGACAATTCAACGATGACCCGAACGGCCAGGTTCTGAAGCGGAATATAGGTATTGTCCGCATTAAGTTTCAGAGGAATTGGTGTCGCAAGCGACTGATTGGTGAGGGCATTTCCGCTATAATGGATTCTCATTTTGCAAAGACTCCTGCTCGTTTTGGTTTTTCGACAATGAGAGTTCTCGTGAGACTGTCATCCTTCTCTACGACAACCTCGTGGACGCCTTTTTTCCCGTGAAACCGCTTATAAACCTCCGTGGCTTCAAGGCGGCCAAGTTTGACAGACGTATCTTTTTCTTCGACCGAGATCCCGCCGTTTTCGTGCCGGAAGACCAAATCATTGTGATGACAGACGAGCCCATCTGTTTTCGGGAAAGAAAATTTTTCCGTAGTCCTGTAGAAAGCAGGATTCATCCATAGGCATCGGTTTGGGCTTCCGTCGTCATCGCTCGGCCAGCCGTCTGCCCAGTTGGCGGGGTTTTCAATATCTTCCGTTGACTTAGGAGGGAATGGGCCGATGTAATGCTTCTCAGGCGTCCAGGGCCGCGTATAATTCTCCAAGAACCACTGTTTGAATTCGTCTACCTGCTGCCCGTTCGTGAAAATATCAGCCTCCAATGCTTCCAATGCACAGCATATAACGCCAGCCGTATAGGGACTCGAAAAGGATGTTCCGGATGCGGAAGCATAGATATTCTTATAGTAATCGTAATTGCTTCCCCACAGATTATTATTAGCATCAGAAAACGGATGAGGCATCGCAGATGTCAGGACGCGCTGTCCTGGAGCAAAGAGGTCAACCCCGCTGCCGTAGTTGGAGAAATAAGCCAGATTATCATTTATGTCAAGTGCTCCTACTGTTATGACACGTTCATATGAACCAGGAAAGTGATTCCCGTTTCGGACAATCTTTGCCCTATCGTTTCCCGCGGCTGCCACAAGGATTATCCCGCAATCAATCATCGCATCAAAATATTCCCAAAAAAATTCCAGGATTTCCTGATAATCTGTTGTCCCGCCCCAAGACATATTTACTACGGTTGGTCGGTTTATCCCAAGTTCGATTTTCTTTTTATGAAATGAAATACATGCTTGAAAGCAAGCAGCAATCGAATCTGCTGTTAAAATAGTGTTTACTGCAATACAATGCGCATCTTTTGCTATACCTACGTGTAATCCTGCCGCACAGCCGCTAACCATCGTTCCATGAATAATAGAACTAAAGCCGCTTCTTTCTATACAGACTATCGCAGGAATAGCTGTTGTATAAATACTCGGGCATAGACAATCAAACCTGTTATGTCCGGTCCAGGTACCTCTGTATCTGGGTGGTTTCATAATGTAAGCATTGAGCATGACATCGCGATAACCCATGTCTATAATGTTTTCATTAGAAATACCTGTTCCACAGAGAAAGGAATAGTCTCCGGACCGGCCAATCACACGGCACAGAATTAGATAATTAAGAACGGTTATGCGGATGCTCCTTTTTATTCTCGTGAAAATAAAATCTAAGAAACATTTGCTCTCTGCGGTTTTCTCCAGGTGCACCTCGGCGAAATCTCGCCCCTTCTCCTGTTTAATCAATATAGATTTCTGATAATTCTTGCGGCCGAAGAAGGTTCGGTCAATATCAAAATGTGAGATATAGTTTATCCACCCATTCGAAATATACTCTGGAAGTCTGTATTTTTTTGGAACGAGATAAAACGTATAATCCTCTAAACCGGAAAGATTTACACGATTAAAAACGAGGTCTTTCGTAAACGGCTCAGATTCAGAATGCACAGGATTTATCCCTTTGTCAATGACAAGAATATCGCATCCTTTCCCAGTAGTCGGAAAAACATATTCTGTCCGACTCGGCTGATTTGAGATATGCCCTAACGGCCAAATATCGTTTTCGGCATAGTTGACCGGTTGCGTATAATACAATCGGATATTCAAATTATCTGGTAAAACATGCTTCACTCCAGGAAATTGACGGAGTTCCTCCTCACGCTCCTTTGGGCATTCTATAATACAGGTATTCAGGTCTTCCAGGTAGCAGCATACTTGGAATCGCTTTTTCAGCGACTCCAAGCATGCCGCATCCTGGAGTTTGACTGTGTATTTGCTCATGCACATTAGGAGGTAAAGTCGGCCTGGTTTGCCATTATCTTCGAGGTCCCGTAGGTAGAGAGTTCGGCGGCCTGGACGTCTATCGCAGCCACTCGCCCAGAGACAGGGTATTGCGCCCCTGCAGCAGAATACAATGCCACATTATGGAGAACAGCGTATCCGGATATTGTTGGTCCATTGATGCATTTCCCTGTAGCATTTTCATTTGAGCATTGGCAATCCTTGAAATACGCTTTATCACTAAACGATACCCCACAGGAAATGCACGCGGTGGTGTAGGAACCCATAATGACTGTGTTTTTGACGATACTCGAACCACCCTTCGACAAAAGAATTCCTGTTGTACCAGTTGTGGTAATGACCAGGGAATCTAATATCATCATCGAAGAATTTGT
>ERZ795060.2234-NODE-2234-length-20191-cov-7.964442_pt1 | contig 20191 bp, 23 predicted proteins | sample MGYA00375144_ERZ795060 | MGnify/ENA primary metagenome ERZ795060 (study PRJEB30189, sample SAMN05720157) | activated sludge metagenome | isolation source: anaerobic digester from wastewater treatment plant | place: Japan | collected 2015-05-15 ...
CTCAGTCAAGCTGAGAATGACAAAAAAAGACAAAAAAAAGAAGAATGGATTCCCGCTTTCGCAGGAATGACATTAGTGTTGTCATTCCGCACTTGATGCGGAATCCAGGAAGTATTTCTTTTTCAAACAAATAAAAAATGATTCTGGATCCCCAATCAAGTTGGGGATGACAAGTTACTATGGATCCTCGATAAAAGATTTCGAGGATGACAGTAAGTTTGCTTTCGAGGATGTCAGTGGGTGTGATTTCAAGGATGACAGTGGGTGTATTTACGAGGATGACAGTGGGTTTACTTTCGAGGATGACAGTTACTTTGAATTCCTACAAACGCAGGAATGGCGAAAAGAGACATAGAATGACAAAAAAGATAAATGAAGGTTATCCTCAGTATATTCGCAAAAGACACACTTTCAAAATGACAAATAAAGGAATTCTTAAGGACCCGTGAGATAATACTGCACTTTCAAAATGACTAAAATAAATCCACCATAATATAAGTTAGTGTAAAAAGAAGACTTGGTTTCCCTTTAGTAAAAAAATATTAAAGGAGCAAAAGAATCTGGATAAATTAATTTAGGGATGATGTTTTATATTACCTATTTTCTATTAGGGATTTCAAAATGGCAATTTCAGGGATGTTAGACATGACATAAAACAGAGAATGCATCTTTTACTCTTATTTAAATATCTCTCCTGTTTCTTTACTCCAGAAGAGCAGATCAAGATGACTTACTGGTATATTTACCTCATTCGCTAAATTTCTCATTTTTTCTTCTATTTCAAGATATTTTTTCTTCGATAGAGATTTTGGTATTTCCTCGATAATACCAAAAATTTTAAGATTTTTAAGGATATGTCTATCAAGAATTGCTAAATCATCTGCAAAGCCTATATTTCTAAGAAAATGGCTTGCCTCTTTGTAGCCCATACCTTTTACATTCTTTACAAGCCACTCTCTTGCCTCAGAAGCACTCGCAAAACTGTTTATCCTCTCCTTTATTTTAATTTTACCGTTATTTAAAAAAAGCTCTTTTGCATTAAGGATGTAATCAGCCTTATTATTTTTAAATCTTACTCCACATAAGCTTTTGGAAATATCTTCTTTGTTCTCTCTATTAAGAGTTATTTCATTTTTTGCTATTTTTTCTATAGCTTTCCAGCAGACTTTGGCTTTAGATTGTGGGGTTAGCAGGCAAAAAGCAAGTTCATAAAAAATTTCATCTTCGCTTCCTGATAAACTAACTTTTTTAAATTCAAGAATCCTTTTTTCAATTTCGCTTTTCTTAGCATAATAAGATTCTTTTAGCTCAAGAATTAATTTATCTTTATTTATAGTCGAAACCTTTCCTTTACTGCTCTTCTCCTGCTTTAGCAGTCATAATTTTACTAATTATTTCTTCTTTTGATAATACTTTCCCAGTTGATACAACTTTATCATTTATGACTAACCCTGGCATACTCATTACATTAAATTTCATTATTTCCTTCATATCGGTTATATATTCAATTTCTGCCTGTACTCCAGAATCCCTAATCGCCTCTTTAACACGTTCAAGTAAGAGTTTACAGTTTGCACAGCCAACTCCTAAAACTTTTATTTTCATACTTTTCTCCTTTATAATATCAAATTAAATAAATAGCCAATTATTAATATACCAGTTGCGACTATGCTTATAAAAATTGCAATGAGTTTTGGCTTTAGGACTTTCCTTAAAATTATTGTTTCAGGCAAAGATAGACCTATTACAGCCATCATAAAAGCAAGAACAGTTCCCAAAGATGCACCTTTTTCGAGTAGAGCCTGGACTATTGGTATAATTCCAGCTGCATTCGAGTACATTGGTACACCTATAACTACAGCCAATGGCACAGACCACCATGCTTTTTTGCCCATTATACCTGCTAATAAATTTTCTGGAACATATCCATGAATAATAGCGCCAATTGCTAATCCAATTATTATATAAAGCCACACATTACCAACAATGTTTTTAACTGAATCTACTGCAAAGTCAATTCTATCCGACCAGGTCATATTAGAAATTTCTGCATCACCACCATTAGATCTAATTTCATAAACCCAATCTTCTACTTCGTGCTCGAGCTTCATTCTCCCTATAATAATGCCTGAAATGATTGCAATCAATAGCCCGGTAATTAGATACAACACTGCAACCTTCCAGCCAAATAACCCAAATAAAAGCACAAGTGCAACTTCATTTATCATTGGAGCAGAAATAAGAAATGAAAAAGTTACCCCTAATGGAATTCCTACTTCAACAAATCCAATAAATAGTGGTACTGCCGAACAGGTGCAAAATGGTGTTACTATACCTAATCCAGCTGCAATAATATTACCAATAAATTCTTTTCTTCCTTGTAAGAGCTTTCTTGTACGTTCTGGAGTAAAGAACGAGCGAATAATACCAACACCAAAAACCACCAATATTAAGAGCAAGAAGACTTTTGGGGTATCATAGAGGAAGAAGTATATAGCCTCTCCAAGATGTGATCCTTGTTTCAATTTAAAAACATCAAATGAAAGCCACTTTGCAAATAAAGGAAGATAATTATACGCTAAAAACCATACAATAATTAAGACTGCTATAGTAAAAAGTTTGGTTGCTAAAGATGATTTAATTTGTTTTTTCATTTTTTACCTTTTATATTTTTTAAACGAGCATAAAAGCTTTTAAAACTAAATATATGCCACCAAGAAAAACTAAAATACCACATATTGCTCGAACTATTTTTACTCCTCTCGTTGTATTGGTCCAATTAAGATATCTTTGAATAATTTCAGTAAATGTACCAGCTAAAACAATAACTGATATGTGACCGACTGCAAATAGAAGAAGCAATAAAATTGAAAAATACACCCTTTTTGTAGCCACTTCTAAGATTACTCCAAGTATAGGAGCCATAAATGCAAAAGTGCATGGTCCCAAGCCAAAGCCAAACACAAAACCTAAAATAAGTGCCCTTAGTGAGCCTTGCCCTTTTACACCATTTATATTTAAATTATTCCAATTAAATGGAAGAATACCAATCAAATTTAGACCCACAGCCATAAATATGATCGCAACAATTATGTTTCCATATAATCCAATGTCCCCTAAAAGTCTTCCCAATAAAGCAGTGATTAAACCGATTAGTGAAATAGAAGCAAAAATCCCAACTGAGAAAATAAGAGATGTCTTAAAAGCTTTTTTTGTTGTTAGGTTTTCACAACCACTAATAAAACCTACAATTAGAGGTATGCTTGCAAGATGGCATGGACTTATTAAAACGCTCAATATTCCCCAGATAAAAGCAGCAAGTAGTGCTATATAAGAGGAACTTAAAATTGCGTTATTTAGAGTTATAAAAAATTGGTTCATAAGATAAATTTCTATTTAACGGATATACCGTAAGATTCGAATGTATTTAAAATCTCTTCTTTTGAGAAAAATCCAATATGTCGATAGAGCTCGTTACCAGCTGCATCAAAAAATATCTGTGTAGGAATTACATTGATTCCAAATTCTTGAGTTCCCTTTGTATCTTTGGCAACATTTATAAAGATTGTTTCAAATTTATCGGAATAATTTTTACTTAATTCCTGTAAAATTGGCTCCATCATTTTACAAGGAACGCATCCAGTAGAACCAAAATCGATAAGTACAGGTTTATCAAGACTTTTAATATAATCTTTTAAAGAACCTGTATAAGATATTTCTAATTCAGTGTTTAATGTATTATCAGGCAATTGTTCATTAGGTTTAGAGCAACCCAAAAAGGACAAAGTTATAAAAAATAATATAAAAACTAATAAATATATTTTTCTAAACATATCACAAATATTACATATAATAATTTTATTATATGTCAATAGGTATTAATTTATTTTTTTTGCTATTTCGATAAGTTCTTTGATTTCGGGGTTATTTATATAATAGATTATTTTTTTACCATCTCTATAGGACTCAATTAAACCAGCATTCTTTAAGACGCTAAGGTTTCTTGAGGAATTTGGTTGGCTTATATTCAAAAGATGCGGGAATTCACATGCACAATGCTCTCTTTCCATTAATAACATTAATATATTGATTCTTATTGGTGACGAGAGAGCTTTAAAAATTTTTGCTGCTTTTTTATATGTTTTCATTTTTATACCGTATACTTTATTATAACCTATTTTTTAAATAGAATAGAGATATTAAAGAATGAATAAAAAAAATTACTTTTTATGGTCTCAAGAATTAGCTTTAGAGATAAATCCTAATTTAATAAGTATTTAGTGATCAAAAAGGAGGCTTTGGAATGGAATTTCGCATGAAACAAAATTTTTTGTATCTAATAGTTGTTTTAATTGTAATTCTTCTTCTAACCTCAATGTTGTTTTACAATTTAGAAAAGCCCTCAAAACGGGTAAATGATACTTCCTCTTTGTTTGTAAAAATGGATTCCTATCAAAAAGGAATTAATCAACCTGTCAACGGATGGCAATTTACCTGGAAAGAAGGTTATGATAAAGATATAGGTGTTTATTCAAATCTATCAGTAGATGATGAAGGAAATTGCTATTTTTGCGGTTGGAATAACTATCTTTATGCAGTATCATCTAAAGGAATTTTGAAGTGGAATAAAAAGGCATTTATTTCTACAGTTGAAGCGACTAAAGATGGTTTTATAATTACAGACAAAAGTTTATTTGATAATGATGGCAGCCTATTGCGAAAACTGAATGGAATGTCATTCACTCCGGGTAATGATGGACTACTCTATGGTGTTGATTTGACAGGTGATTTGTTTGCTAAGAAGTCCGAAGCTCTCTTACCTAAGGCAGTTCATTTAATCGCAATTGATAAAAATAATAATAAAAAAATAAGTTACAAAATTCCAGAACAATTAATGGTATCTTCGTTTGGTAATAGGGTTTTTTTCGATACAAACTCTAATATCTATTATCTACTGTCTGATTTTAAAGAATCCGAAGAGCGTTATTATCTCTTCTCTTTGAATTCTCAAGGTTCGCTACGCTGGTATAAAAAATTACCTGATAATGTAATTATTGATTTTATCCCAAATGGTGCAACAATTTCTAATACTATATTAATTGCCCACGATGAAGCCAACAATTCTAATGACTTTGGAGCATTATGGGAAGAAAGAAGAAATAAACCAAAACATTTAATAGCTTTATCCACTTCTACTGGCGAAGAATTGTGGAATTACGACATTTCTGATTGGGGTTATTTGAATACTTCTTATGCAGTTGGGACCGATTATAGATTTTATTTTGCTTTCTCGGCTGAAAAGGAAACCATTCTCCATGCTTTTTCAGAAAGTGGTAAACTTTTATGGAGGCGAAATATAGTCTGTGGCGAGAGCACCCCTCCTCTTGTGGATTCAGATAACCACGTGTATATTGGGGTGGGTTCTGGTGGAGAATTCGAGAGATACCTCTATTCATTTTATCCTGATGGAAAAACTAAATGGAAACTTAAACAGCCTAATGCTCATGCTGCATTTGATCATTCGCTTGTATTAGGACCCAATCAAACCATTTATTACTGCACCGAAAATCAAAATATCATCTATACTGTAAAAGAAAAAAGCAAATAATAGAAATTACAGGATATAAGATGCTAATTTAAAGAAAGGAATATTAATATTATGAAGCAGACTAAAGATAAATTTAAAGCAGCGGTGTTTGATCTTGATGGAACATTACTGAATACGCTAACTGACCTTGCTAATTCTATGAATAGTGTAATAGTTAGGTTTGGCTTTTCTCCGCATCCTGTAAGCGATTACAAGTATTTAGCAGGAGGTGGCGTGGAAGAACTCGTAATTAAAGCTCTTCCAGATGATGTAAAAGATGAAAATTTAATTAAAAAATTGGTTAATGAATTACTTAGAGAGTATGAAAAACATTGTTTTGATACAACTCACCCTTATGACAATATTCCTGAATTACTTGATAAGCTTATGGAGAAAGGTATTAGGATGGCAGTTTTTTCCAATAAGCAAGACAAATTCACAAAAATAATGGTGAGTAAGCTTTTACCAAAAGCAAAATTTGAAGTTGTACTTGGAGCAAGAGATAATGTTCCTAAAAAACCAGATCCAACTTCTGTATTTGAGATAGCAAACACTATGAAACTTTCAACTGAAGAATTTATTTATCTTGGCGATAGTGGCATTGATATGAAAACTGCTTTGGCAGCTGGGATGTATCCAGTTGGAGCTTTATGGGGTTTTCGTACAAAAGAAGAGCTTTTAGAAGCAGGCGCAAAAGCTTTAATTCAGGACCCTCTGGAGTTATTAAACTTCTTTTAATTATCCATTTTGTTTTTATTAGGATTAAACCTTATAATAGTTTTATTAAATTTTAATGGAGAATTTATGAGTTATGAATAGAGACGAAGCTTTAGAATTGCTTAAACAAAATGTAAAGAGCGAAAATCTACTTAAACATATGTTTGCAACTGAAGCCTGCATGAAGAGATTAGCTAAAGAATTTGGAGAAGATGAAGATAAGTGGGCTCTTGCTGGACTAATGCATGATATAGACTATGAGCTTATAGGTGATGATTTCTCAAAGCATGGTTTAGTTGGTGGAGATATTTTAGAGAAAAATGGAATAGATAATGAGATTATTGATGCTGTAAGAGCTCATCCTGGCAATTCAGCGAGAGTTACGAAAATTGCCAAAGCTCTTTATGCAGTTGATCCACTAACTGGTTTAATTGTGGCAGCAACTCTTATGCACCCGGAAAAATCTCTTAAAGCAGTTGATACTAATTTTGTTCTAAACAGGTTTAAAGAGAAGAGGTTTGCAAAAGGTGCAAATCGTGAACAAATAAAAAGTTGTGAGGAATTAGGGCTTGATTTAAAAAAGTTTATATCAATATGTCTTGAAGCTATGAGAGGTATTAGCAATGAGCTTGGTTTGTAATATTTTAAATTCTTTCTTTAAAGTTTAAATATAATTTTTATAGAGGAGGTTTTTTGTGGTTAAAACAGCTAAGAATTTAGCAATAGCTTTTATTGGTGAGAGTCAGGCAAGGAATAGGTATACCTTTTATTCTAAAGTCGCAAGAGAAGAAGGCTTTGAGCAAATTGCTGAAATTTTTACTATTACTGCTGACAACGAAAAAGAGCATGCAAAATGGGACTTTAAAATGCTTAAAGAGGTGCTAAGTAAAACTGGAGAGAATCTTCCTGAGCTCACGGTAGAAGCATCTGTTCCACTTGTTCTTGGTAGCACTGCTGAGAATTTAAAGTCAGCAATAGAAGGCGAACACTACGAAAATACCACAATGTATCCAGAATTTGCTGATATTGCCGAGAGCGAAGGTTTTCCGGAGATCGCAAGAAGGCTTCGTTCTATTGGAAAAGCTGAAGCTCACCATGAAGAAAGATATGGAAAAATCCTTAAAGAGGTAGAAGCAGGAACTGTCTTTAAGAAAAATAATGAAATTTTCTGGGTTTGCAGGGAATGTGGTTATGTTCACTTTGGTAAAGAACCACCAGAAAAGTGTCCATCCTGCGATCACTCTAAGAGTTTCTATCAAGTCAAGTGCGAAGAGTACTAAATTAATGAATTTTAATTGGTTAGAGCTACTCATAAATGTTCCTGCTGTACTCATAGCTATTACTGTACATGAATTTTTTCATGCTTATGCAGCTGTTAAAATGGGAGATAGAACCCCAGAATTGCATGGGAGACTTTCGTTAAATCCATTAAATCATCTTGATCCGATTGGCACTATTATGCTTATTTTATTTAGATTTGGATGGGCAAAGCCAGTACCAATAAATCCATATAATTTTAAGGATTATAAGAAAGGTACTGTGATAGTCTCTCTTGCAGGACCACTATCTAATTTAGGGCTTGCATTCGTTTCATCTCTTCTGAGAAGATTGATTGTCCCATTTGGATTAGGTTATTTAGATTTATTTATTCAAACATTAATATTTATTAATATAGCTTTAGCAATATTTAATTTAATTCCTATACCACCCCTTGATGGTTCAAGGCTTTTGATTTTAGTGACTCCGCCCAAATATGAATATATATTAAGTTGGCTCGAAAGATTTGGCTTTATGATCATCATAATTATTATTGCTTTTACTCCATTAATTGATTTAGTAGTTGGACCAATAACAATGTTCTTTTTTAATTTGTTTCTTTAAAGAGTTTAAGGTGTATGTTTTATTGGTTTGCATGGATAATTTTAAGGATTTTTCTTCACTTAAGGTGTGATTATAAAATTATAGGTTTAGAAAATATTCCTAAAACTGGTGGAGCAATAATTCTTTCCAACCATAGAAGTTATGCAGATCCTTTTACGGTTGGTTGTGCGATACATTACAGAAGAACTTATTTTTTTGCCAAAGAAGAATTATTTAATATTCCTATTTTTGGTTCAATAATAAGAGCTTTAGGGGCTTTTCCTGCTAAAAGAAATGTCTTGGATAGAAAGAGCTTAAATCATTCTCTTGACTTATTAAAGGGTGGCAAACTTCTCCTCATTTTTGGTGAAGGAACAAGGAATCTCAAGAAAGAGCTACTTCCATTAAAAGCAGGTTTTGCTTTTCTTTCTATAAAAGCAAAAGTGCCAGTTATTCCTGTTTACATCGCTGAAACAGAGGAAATATTAACATTAAAGAAATTTAGACCTAAAGTCACTGTTAAGTTTGGGAAGCCGATTTTTTGTAATAGTATTAAAGAATTTGTAGTTAAAGCCACTCAAGCTTTAGAGAACCTTTCTTGACTATGAGGGTATAATATTTATGAATGATTTATATTATATTAGATTTAAAAAATTTATTAGGGGGATATGAGTAAATTAGTTGAAGAAAAAGAATCTCAAAAATTAGATTTTGAAGTTGAAAAATTTCTCAATATTTTCCCTGAGGATTTAAAAGAATCACTCATAAAACTTGATAATTTTTCTGATCTTATTGAAGTTGTTTTGGACCTTGGTAAAAAGCCTGAAGCAAGATTTCTTAATTATATGGAATATTTAAGAGAAACGCCTGTAACTCGAGAAGATATTGATATTGTTACTAAGTCTATTGGAGAATTTGATAGAGATAATAGAGCTGGAATTGAAAGAACACTCCACAGGATTTCAGCAATAAGAAATAGAAAAGGTGAAATAGTTGGTTTAACCTGTCGTATTGGAAGAGCAGTTTTTGGAATAATTGACATAGTTAAAGATTTATTTGAATCAGGCAAAAGCATTCTCTTACTTGGTAAACCAGGAGTTGGTAAAACAACATTACTTAGAGAAGCTGCAAGAATATTAAGCGTAGAACTTAAAAAGAGAGTTGTAGTAGTTGATACATCAAATGAGATTGCAGGAGATGGTGATATACCTCACTCTGGTATTGGTTTAGCAAGAAGGATGCAAGTTCCTTACAACAAAGAACAGTATCAGGTAATGATCGAAGCTGTAGAAAATCATATGCCAGAGGTAATTATAATTGACGAAATAGGAACCGAACAAGAAGCTGCAGCATGCAGAACCATTGCAGAGAGAGGTGTTCAGCTCATAGCTACTGCTCATGGTAATACTCTTGATAATATAATATTTAATCCTACATTAAGTGACCTCGTTGGAGGCATTACAAGTGTAATACTTAGCGACGAAGAAGCATCAAGGAGAGGGACTCAGAAGACTGTTCTTGAAAGAACCTCATCTCCAACCTTTGATATCTTAATAGAAATACATGGCAGAGACGAATATGCAATATATAAAGATGTATCCAAAACTGTTGACAGATATTTGAGAGGTTTTCCAATTTCTCCTGAATGGAGAAATAAGAGAGAAGATGGTTCTACTGAAATAAAGAAAGCAGATTTAGCCGAAAAAGGCGGAGATTTTGAAGAGGAATATTTTGAGGAAGAAGATTTTCAAGTTGAAGAAGAAATTAATACTCCTCCCCTGAAAATTTATCCTTTTGGCATAAGTGTGAGTTATTTAAATAGGGCAATACACTCTGCACATATTAATTATAAAGTTGTAAAGAAACTAACAGAAGCTACTACAGTTTTTACTACAGAGGTTTATAGGCGAAAGAATCCTGAAGCTTTAAGAGTTGCTGAAGATATAGGAATTCCGATTTATTCAATTCCTGAGAATACTCTTCACGAAATTAAAAAGTTCATAGAAAAGATGAAAAAACAAAATTCTATTTCTTTTACCGATTTAGAACATATAGAGAAGATGATCGAGAATGTATTATATACCAAAACCCCATTAAATTTACCGCCAACAGATGCAAAAATTAGAAAGATTGAACATCAAATCGCTCGAAGATATGGGTTAAATTCTGAAAGTTTTGGAGAAGAGCCTCGAAGGTTTGTTGTTGTTTATCCAAATGAAGAAAAGGAGGAATAATATATGAATAAGATTTTAAAAACCACTATTTTACTTACTATATCCCTATTGATTATTTTTCAGGGATTATTTTTAGGAGGTTGTAGCAGGGTTAAGGAAAGCGAGACTGTTTTAGTTGGAGTGGTGACAGATGTTGAAAAACAAAAACCAGTATATGGTGTAAAGATTGACCTTAAAAGTACTACTTCGGATAAAACTTATACAGGGAAAACTGATGGCGAAGGAAAATACCAGATTTACTGTGAGGAAGGTTATTACACATTAAAAGCAACTAAATCTGGTTATAGTGATTATGAGAAAAATGTAATTCTCAGTAAAGGTAGAAATCAAGAAGATTTCTATATATCAGAAATTCTTCCTAAACCCTGTTCTCTTAATGGAAGTGTTATTAGTGAATCAGATCAAAAACCAATTGAAGGTGCAACAGTACAAATTGGAAGCAATATCGTTAAAACTGACAAAAGTGGAAAATTTAAAATGGAGAAGCTTCCTGTGGGTGAATTCAGCACCTGGGTTACTGCAGTGGGTTATGAGCCGTTGAATACAACAGTTAAATTGACAAGGGGAATAAATGCAACCACTTTTAAGCTGAAACCACTTGGTAAAACAGGGAACACAAATAGCACTCAAACAACTGAAGCCAAGAGAAATGCAGAATATGCAATTTCTCCCTCTTACTTAGAAGATTATAAAGCTCATAGTATAAGAATAATCTATCCTGAAAATGAAAAACATGAATATTGGTTAGTATCAATGGACAGATACACGAAACACTTGATATATGATGAATATGTCGAAAAAGGTGAAATCTTATATTTTGGCAATGAGATTTATAGAAAAGTTGGGAATGACTGGAAAGTTGCAGATTTTGCCACTGTACCCTCTCAACCTGATACACCAATACAGATGGATCTACAGAATGTTCTTTACTTCTTTAACTTTGAAGACCCTGATGTTGAAATCAAGGAAATTGGGAAAGAAAAAATGAATGGATACAATACAAGGAAATTTACAATAAAGTCCAAAACAAATGCTCCTAAAGAAAAAACTATTGATGTAACAATATGGATTATTGATTCTCTTGATGATCTTAAACTAAATAGGGTAATAACAAGAATAAAAGGCAAAAATGCTTATGATATTGAAAGTAATAGCTGGGCTCAAATTGATGTAAATTTCACAGACATAGGGGCAGGAAATGTTCTTAAAAAGCCAGCAAATATAAAACAATAGACTACTTTATCACGTAGAACGTCAAAGTTTCTTGTATTATCAGTTTGTTTATTATTAACCCTTACAAATAAAAAGTAAAGGAGTATAATGCTCTGTCTGTCTAAAAAGCGTTCTTTTGGGTAGCTCAAGATGTCTCCACTGATTCTTTTACTTCGGAAGAAGTGGATTTCTATTTTGCTTCGTAAGGCTCTCCATTTTCATTATACTTAAAAAAATTTGGACTGGATCCCCAATCGAGTTGGGGATGACAAGTTACTTGGATCCTCAATAAAAGATTTTGAGGATGACAGTGGGTGTGCTTTCGAAGATGACAGTTACTTTGGATTCCCGCAATCGCTCTGAATGACATTAGTGTTGTCATTCCCGCACTCTCTCTGTCATTCCGCACTTGATGCGGAATCCAGGAGTATTTCTTCTTCAAACATAAAAAAGAATAGATCCCTGTTAGAATTGGAAAAAAACAAAGAAAAAAGTAAACACTGGATTCCCGCAATCGCTCTGAATGACATCTACCACCAGTCAATATGTGGGAGTATATCTGTATTTTGCATCGTAAGGATCTATTCTTTTTATAATACTTATAAAAAATTAGCCTGGATCCTCAATAAAAGATTTTGAGGATGACAGTGGGCGTACTTTCGAGGATGACAGATACTGTGGATTCCCGATAGAAGATTTCGGGAATGACAGTTACTGTATTGATAAAGAGGGTTCAGGATCCCCGAATGCCACACAACTATCATCCACAAATTCAATTATTTGGGGATCCTGAAAGTATTAATGAAATACTGTTAACTAAAATGAAAATGTAGCAGACACTGTCACAATTATTTCTAATTGACCTGGCATAATTTGTGTTGATGAACTGCCTTGTAAGTCCGATTTACTTCTTTGCGGCATAGGAGGCGAAAACTCATTTCCAACGTTCATACTTATCAATTTAATTACCTTTTCGCCTTCTGCTGCAAGGGCTGTATCTGCTTTCTTCCTTGCATCTTTAACGGCTTCTTCTAAGGCTTTTAATTCCAATGATTTTGTATCTTTAATACCAAAAGATATACCCCCAACTCTATTCGCACCTGCAGTAGTTCCAGCATCTATTACTGCACCAATTTTTTCAATATCGTAAACATTAATATTGAGCATATGAACAGTCTGGAAGCCCGTAATAATTGGTGGTTTGCCTTCTTCGTACTTATAAATAGGATTGATTGAATATTCAGTAGTTTGAATATCCTCTTCATTAACTCCTATTGCTTTTATGGAATCAATAATTTTGGTAGATATTTCATTATTTTTACTTTGTGATTCATTAGCTGATACCCCTTCAGTTACTATGCCAAGATTTACCCTACCCATATCAGGTTTTTCACTAATAGTACCTGTTCCGCTCACATTAATAACTCTCGGGTTTTCTTTTTGAGGTGGCTCTTCAGGTTGAGCAAAAGAAAAACCAAAAAGGCCTATACTGAGAATTAACGCCAAAATAAGAATCAAAGATTTTTTAGAAATCTTCATTTAATACCTCCTAACAAAAATTAAAATTTCTACTATCTTAAATATGCAGAACAAAGAAAATGGTTTAAAAAGAAATTATTAAAACAACGTTTTATTGTGCATTATCCCACTTGATTTTAAAATAAAGCGTTATAAAATCCTTGCTTGCTAATAAAATTTATTATAGAGGTAAGTGAAATTTTATGTATGCAATTATTGCTGGTTGTGGGCTTGTTGGTTCTCGAGTAGCAACAATGCTATCGCGTGATGGACATAATGTATCAATAATTGATAAGAATCCAGATGCATTTAATCGACTCCCGCCTGAATTTGATGGTTTAACGCTTGTTGGTATGGGTTTTGATGAAGAGATTTTAAAAAATGCAGGCATAGAGAAAGCAGATGTTTTTGCAGCTTTAACCGATGATGATAATGCAAACATAATGGCTTCTGCTGTAGCTAAAAATATTTTTGGTGTTAAGCGTGCTATTGCAAGAGTTTTTGATCCGGGAAGAGAAAAAACATTTAAGGAATTAGGATTGGAAATAGTTACTCCCACAGTTTTAGGAGCAGAGCAGGTATATAGTAGATTTATTATGGGTGAAAACAGTGCTCATCTCTATATAAGTGAAAATGATATAGAAATAATGGAACATGTATATGAACCAGTCGGAAAAGAAGAAAGAGTAAAAGATATAGAAATTGAGGGGGAGATAAGAGTAGTTGCAATAATAAGAAAAGGAAAAAGTTTTCTTCCAAAGGAAGACGAAATCTTACAAAAAGGAGATAGAATTATTACTGTTGTTACTGTTCCCGCAATTCACAAAGCTTTGAAAACTTTTGGGAAAGAAGAAGACAGAATAGGAGAAAAGTAGATGTATGCTGTCATTGTAGGCGGAGGAAAAGTTGGTAGGAATCTTGCAAAAGATCTTTTAGAGGATGGTATGGCTGTATCTATTGTTGAAAAGGATTCAGGTAAATGTGAAAATATAGCATCTAAGTTAAATGCATTAGTAATAAATGGAGATGGAGCTGATTACTCAGTCCTTGAATCGGCAGGCAGTAGAGGTGCTGATTATTTAATTGCAGCCACAGGAACTGACGAAGTAAATTTTGTTGTATGTTTACTTGCAAAAGTAAGTTTCAGTGCAAAAACAACTCTTGCAAGAGTTAATGATATAAGAAATGAAGGTATATTTAAGAAATCAGGGGTCGATTTTGTCTTAACAACTCCTTACATAATATCAAAAATGATGCATGAAATTATAAGGTGCAAAGATTGCGGATTCCCATTCATCATTCCAACATTTCTCGATAGAAAAAGTAAGTTCGAAATAGTTAGATTTATAATAAAAGAAGGTTCCCCATCCATTGGCAAGAAAATTTCCGAGCTAAAATTCCCTAAAGATTCACTCATAATCACCGTTATTAGGAGTGGTGAAATAATGATACCATCTGGTAAAAGCGTAATCAACAAAGATGATACATTATACATAATAACAAGAAGAGATAGTTTAGAGCATATAAAGGGCACTTTTTCGGTTGGAGAATAAAAATGGATCATATTAACTTTAATGCAATTTGGGGTATATTTGTTGAAATTCTGTTTGCTTTTGCTATTTTAGCATTTGAGGCAGTGTTAATTTATATTTTTCTACAAATTTTATGATAAGAAGAATTAGCAATAAGGATTGGAGTACAGTTTTAAGCTTAACTGGCTCAATTATATATTATTTTGGATTCACAATGCTAATTCCCTTTTTAACAGGCCTTATTTTAAGAGAAATAAACGCTTCTTTTGATTTTCTGATAGGTTTTCTTGCTTGTTTTTTAGTTGGATTATTGCTAAAAAACATTTTTAAAGAACCGAAAGAAGCGGAGTGGATTCACGGAATGTCAGCTACAGCGCTATCTTGGATTATAGCTATGTTTCTTGCAGCTATACCATATTATTTAAGTGGGTATTTTTTATCCTATTTAGATGCCTGCTTTGATACAATGAGTGGTTTTACGACGACTGGTCTTGCTATAATTCAAAATATAGATCACATCCCAATAAGTCTTAATCTATGGAGACATATGCTTACTTTTATGGGAGGACAAGGAATAATCGTTATTGCCCTCGTTTTCCTTCCTCCTTCTGGCTTAGGTTTCAAAGCGCTTGTTGGAGAAGGAAAAGAAGAAAGATTAATTCCTTCTGTTAGAGAAACTGGGAGAGCAATATGGCTTATTAGTCTTATATATCTTTTTATTGGAGCGATATTTTACCTTTTTGCAGGAATATATGATGGTATGAGCCCGTTAAGGTCTCTTTTTCATGGAGTATGTGTATTTATGACTTCGTGGAGTACTGGTGGGTTTGCTCCACAATCTCAAAATACAATTTATTATCATAGCTTTCCAATTGAAATAATATCAATGCTATTTATGATACTTGGTTCAATGAATTTTGGCCTTCACTATTATGTTTGGTTCAAAAAAGATAAAAAAGAAGTCTTGAGAGATATAGAATCAAAAACATTTATTGTAACTCTATCTTTAACGTGGATACTTCTCACTTATGGATTAATTAGAGATGGTATATACACTAATTTTCTACCACTTATAAGAAGAGGATTATTCATTCTTGTTTCAGGACATACAGGCACAGGATCAATGACAATTTATGCTACTCAATTTGTTAACCAGTGGGGTGATATCGGGCTTATTGCAGTAATGCTTGCGATGGCTTTTGGTGGGTATTCTGCATCAACTGCCGGAGGATTTAAAGCAATAAGAACTGGAATCGTTTTTAAGGCAATAATTGCTGATGTTAAAAAATATTTCCTTCCACGAAGTGGTGTTACTGTTGAGAAGTTTCATCATTTACAGGATGCAATCCTTAATGAAAAAATAGTAAAATCAGCTGCTTTGATAATACTGTTATACATTGTTATGCACACAGTCGGAGCTATTGTTGGAGTTATTAACGGAATACCTTTTATTCAAGCTCTTTTTGAGTCAATCTCCGCAGGAGCTAATGTAGGCTTGAGTTGTGGAGTAACAGCTGCATCTATGGCTAATTCATTGAAGGTTACTTATATAATTAATATGTTTTTGGGAAGACTTGAATTTATAGCTGTGTTTGTATTTATCCTTTTCATTTTTAGAAGTATATTTAGAAAAGCTTAATATGACAAAGAAAATATTCTCTTTTTGTGTAATAATAGTATTTATTCTGCTTTTACAACTAATGTATGGAATTAAAGCAGAGGAATCTTTCCTAAAAGTTTCAACTCTTATTAATAATCCTACCAAATACAATGGTAAAATCGTTAAATTTATGGGAGAAGTAATTGGTGAACCTTTAGGGAGAGGTAATAATAGATGGATCAACATCCTCGATAATGAAGGCAATGCAATAGGTGTATGGCTCTCAGAAGATTTTATCAAAGATATTAATTACTATGGGAAATATAACATACAAGGAGATATAGTAGAGGTTGAGGGCATATTTCACAGTATCTGTAAAGAGCATGGAGGGGACACTGATATCCATGCGAATACATTTAAAATATTAGAGAAAGGACATTTGATAAAAGAACAGATTAAAATTCAGAAAATTTATATAATTCTCCTTGAAGGAGTTTTTATCATTATAGTATTAATATTTTTTAGAATTAAGAAATATTATGAAAGTCTGAGTAAATAAAAACGTATTATTATATTTTGCTCTAATTCTAAAATTTCCAATTTACTTTTCTGTGAAAGCAAAAAATTTATAGATTCCGATTGATGTTCAATAAATTTTTCAAAACCATTTCTGTTTATTGAATCACTACTAATTGTAAAAGATACTTCTAAAAGATTTCCCACATTTTGAGGTTTAACCTCACCCTTTATAACGCTTCCACTCTTTGTTGAAGAAATAATACCTTGTATAATATTTTCTAATCCAAATTCTAAATCATTTGCATCTGATATTACTGAAAAATCTTGCTTAAGTGGAACTAAAAAGATAGAAATACTTTTTTTTCTCGCTTCAAGTATAGCTCTTTTAGAAACTTCATCAAAAATACTTTTAAATTGAGTTACTTTTGGTTCATTGGTTTTTTTCTCTTCTTTTAATGTTAAATCTTCGGCATTAATAAACTCTTCAAATTCAACCATATTACGCTTTATAAGATTTATTACGTTTTCTCTGTCTTCGCCATCTACTTTGTTGCCTAATATTAATTCTATTCCTTCCTTTATTCCTGTCAAATATGTTCTGATTTTATGCATTATATTAATAAGAGATTCTCTGTTTTTTTCATATTTCTTTTTGTCAAGATAGAATCTTCTTCTCTCGAAATTAGCAAGCTCTGACTGATAATATAAGTTTTCAATTCGAAGATTCTCAATTTCTCCTCTTAATTTCCTTAACTCTAAGAGTTTAGCTATTCTAAACTCTTTTTCTGAAAGATTATAGTTTAAAGAAAAATAATCATCCACAAGATTATTTTTAAATAAAAGATCAATTTTAGAAGCGTCAGAAATTGTCATTGAGTAAACAACAGAAATATCATCAAGTTTTTTATTTTTGTTTAATACATCTCTTATTTGAGTTATTTCATCTAAATTTAAGTCTTCACCCAACAATAATATGTCTGGCGATAATCTATCTAAAAAATTTAAACTCTCACCTAAAGTGCCATCTCCTATAATTTTTATAAATGGTATTGGTTCTAAGCTTTCTTTTATGCTATCTAAAACATTCTTTGAATTTGTTAAAATATAAATAGTTCCATTCATTTATTCTATCCTTAAAAGGTCTTAAAAGGTCTAACTTTGCCACTCTTTCGATACTTCTAACATATGCCACTATCTTTTACAAATAAGCTCTTATTGCTTTCATAAAATTATAATATAATTAAATAAAAATTGTTAAATTATTATTAGCATTAAGACATAAATATGAAGGAAGCTAAATTTTATTCAAACTTAATTGAAGACAAAATATTATGCGAAACTTGTCCAAGAGGGTGTATTATTCCAAATAATAAGTCTGGCTTTTGTAAGGCTTACTATAACCACTTTGGTAAGCTCTATAATATGATTTATGGGGAAATAGCCTCCATAGCTTTAGACCCAATTGAAAAAAAACCTTTATTTCACTTTTATCCTGGTAGTAAAATTTTATCGGTTGGCACAAATGGATGTAATTTGAGATGTCAGTTCTGCCAGAATTGGGAATTAGTTGAAGGTAATAATCCAACTAATAATGTAAGTTCAGAAGTTCTTCTTGAACTTGCAAAAAGGTATGATTCAATCGGAATAGCTTTTACTTATAACGAACCAACAATCTCTTTTGAATTCGTTTATGATACCTTTAAGCTTTTTAAGGAGCATGGATTAAAAACAGTTCTTGTAACAAACGGTTATATCAATGAGAAGCCTCTTTTAAATTTACTTCCTATAGTTGACACATTAAATATAGACTTAAAATCAATAAAAGGTGATTTCTATAAGAAAATCTGCAAAGGCAGCATTGAACCAGTGAAGAGATCGATCGAGTTATCATATGAACAGTCTTTTGTAGAAGTTACAAATTTGATAATACCAACTTTAAATGATACAAAAGAAGAATTTTTGGAGCTTAGAGATTTTATTGCGAATATTAGCCCAGATATACCGCTTCATTTATCAAGATATTTCCCAAACTATAAATTGACTATTCCAGAAACCCCAATTGAAACCTTGTTAGTCGCTTTTGATATAATGAAAGAAAAGCTCAACTATGTTTATATTGGAAACGCGATGATTGATGGTAAAGAAAATTCTTACTGTCCAAATTGTGGTAATTTACTCGTGAAAAGAATAGGTTATTCGGTAGACATTATTGGCATCACAAAAGATGTTCGATGCAGTAAGTGCAATATAAAAGTCCCATTTATAATCTCATCATCTAATTATTTATCGTTGTAAAAAAGACATTCCTGTCTGTTTTCTTATTTATGCTTGTACAAGGAGGCTAAAAGAGAAGACTCATCCTCACTTTTAGGTAAGTTGCCCAGAATGACGTAGAGATGGTTGGAGACTCTTCGGGAGCAAAGTACGCTCCCTTGGGAAGACGGAAGAGAAGAGTGACAGAGAAATTATCTTTTTTACACCACTTATATATGAGGGGAGGAATATATTATTTTTATAAGAATATCGAACAATAAATAACACAATGTTTTTGCATTCTTGAAATCTTTCTAAATGAAGAAACTGAGGAAGCATTTTCAGGAGGCAATTCAATCAACAATTGCCCTTCTTAAGATGTGTAATATTTATTATAGTAATTATAATAATGGTAGGAATAGTAATATCTATCTACTGATTTTGTAATTACATTTAATACTACTCCAATTATATTTGAATACTCTAATGATTCTAAAGCTTTTTTAAATTCACCCTTTCTTGTGGTACCCGCACTCACTACAATTAAAGTACCATCTACAAGAGGAGATATAATTTGAGTATCTGCTACAACGTTTATTGGTGCAGAATCACATATTATGATGTTATAAGTTTCTTTAAGTAGTTTTAATAATTCAGGCATTTTTTTAGAAGAGAGGAGTTCTGCTGCATTTGGTGGAATTAGTCCTGCTGTTATTATATCTAAATTTTCTATCTGTGTAATTTTTATAATATCTTGATATTTACACTCTCCATTTAGGTAATTTGATAATCCTGTTTCATTTGGAAAATCAAATATTTTATGTTGCGTTGGAATTCGCAAATCTGTGTCTACTATTATAGTTTTAAAACCTGCTTTTGCGAAGCTCGCAGCTATATTCGCAGAAATTGTAGTTTTACCCTCACCTTCTCCTGGGCTTGTAACAAGAATTGACTTTGGATCATTAATTTTAAGAGCAAATTGAACATTTGTTCTTAAAATTTTAAACGATTCAGCAATAGAAGATTTTGGCTTATCTACGACAAAAATTGACCTTTTACTTAAATCTTTTTCCACTTTATTTAGCTAATTTAATTTACAGTAAGTTTAATTTACAGTAAGAATTATTCCGTATGTAAGTCTCCAGGTTTCCCCTGGTTT
>ERZ795060.2241-NODE-2241-length-20140-cov-21.244262_pt1 | contig 20140 bp, 24 predicted proteins | sample MGYA00375144_ERZ795060 | MGnify/ENA primary metagenome ERZ795060 (study PRJEB30189, sample SAMN05720157) | activated sludge metagenome | isolation source: anaerobic digester from wastewater treatment plant | place: Japan | collected 2015-05-15 ...
TGGGCAAAGTTTTCCGGGAAAGGGAATCTGCAGTTTAAAAACACACCAAACTGCTTTGCAAGTTGCAGCGAAATCCACCGTTGCATCCCTAAGCTTTGAACAATAACAGTACTGGGGGACAGAATATCTTTCTTTTCATGGTAAAGATGTCTTCCCAATTGCTCAGCTAAATATTCAAGGTTGTTGCTGGTATAAAGATTAATCATTAAATTATTTTGCTTCATTATTATCGTGATCTATTATTTTGAATGTTAAATCAGTAACTATTTCAATAAAATTACCTGCTTTTATCAACCAGTTATGCACATCTTCTTTCGTTATTTTTGCTGGTATTTTATAATCATATTTCATTCGTAAATCAAAAATATCTGAATAAAGCCTACCAAGTTCTTTATCGATTAATCCTGAGTTTATGAATTCTTTAAAAAATAAAGACATTACACCACTATGCTTGGCAGACGATAAATTCTTAGTTAATAATAATGCATTGACAGCATAAAACATCCCATAATAAACTCTATTTATAGCAGAATATAAATTATCACTATCTAATAACACTTTTGCAGCATTCAGTGATTCCTTTGAACGTTCAATTCTGTATTTTATCAATAATAATGTTTCATCTTTCATATAATAATACCATCTTTGTTTATATTCCAGCTTAATGGCATTGCTTTAAAGATTGGAGTATTATAATACTTTTTTGATTCAATAATTACATTAAAAATTATATTATATTTCAATTGAATATTATATATTATATCTCTTACATTGCTTTCAATAATTTTATCAACATCACCCATTTCCCAATCCATAGGATCACAATCAAGCAATATTAATAAATCCATATCTGATTCATCACTGCTATCCCCGCGTGCTTTAGATCCAAATAATATTATCTCTGCCTCAGGATACTGCGCCAGTATAGCATTCTTCAACTCTACTATCGCCTGTCTTTCATTTTCTTTTAATGGTATTTGATCTAATGTCTTCATAATGTAATAAATTTTTATTTGGGCTGTTTCATAGAATCAATTGTTTTAATAATTACCATGACAAACTCTTCAGCCATTATTAGCCACTCCTTAACAATTTCTTTTTTGAATTCAACAAAATCCCCATAATCACCACGTTGTCTAAAATCAAACATCTTATTATAAAATTCACCATATTTAATTGGAACAATACCTGATTTTATAAATTCTCTATTAAATAATCCTTTAACACCACTATGTTTTGATGAAGATAAATTTTTAACTAATAATAATGCTATAACTGCATAAAATAATGAATAATATATTCTATTAACTGTTGCAAAAAGCCTATCATTATTAAAAAGTATTTTTGCTTCTTCCAGTGTTTCTAATGCTCTGTTTTTTCTGTATTCAATTAATTCAAGTAATTCATTTGTCATTGTGTAATAACACCATCTTTTCGAATGCTATTATATAACGGAATATATTTAGTTTTATCCGAATACCATAATACCTTTGCTTCTACTATAATGCCAAAAACTACATCATATTTTAACTCAATTATATATGCAATATCAAAGATATTTTCCCTCATAAAATCATCTACATCACCATCAATCAAAATTAATAAATCCATATCTGATTCATCACTGCTATCCCCACGTGCTTTAGATCCAAATAATATTATCTCTGCCTCAGGATACTGCGCCAGTATAGCATTCTTCAACTCCACTATCGCCTGTCTTTCATTTTCTTTTAATGATATTTGATCTAATGTCTTCATACAGTAACCTTCTGTAACATTGTTATACCATATAATCAATGTAAAAGTATAATGAGTAGTGCATATCCCACACACCATACCATACTTCACAATAAACATTCAAGAATTTTTTACAGTAAATTCAGTGTTATTCTCAATAGTAACGATCAGTCTTTCTTAACGGGCAGGTCGTCAGATGAAAATTCTTCTAATTTCAGCGTGTTTTCCAATTTTAACCTGTATCTTTTTATATGACTATCGCCCATCCTATAACTTTCAGCAGCCTTTTCTATATTTTTCCCAATCTCTTCATATTTTGCAAAAAACAATTCAAACAACCTCTCCAGTTCTAATAAGCCATTTTGAATGTGTTTTACCTTTTTAATGATCTCTACGTTTCGTGAACCTACTACCACTAATTGCAAAAATGCATAGAATGTGTTGGGGCTTACTGGTATAACCTTGTTGTCCTGAGCAAACTCATATAAATCAGAAGGCATTCCTAAATAATTTTTTTCGGCGATAGTTTCATAATAGATAGCCTCAGATGGTATAAATATGAGCGCAAATTCTGATGTTCCTTTCTCAGGTTTAATGTATTTCTCTTTTATACTTTTAATTTGCTTTTTGATGTCGCCCACATATGCATTCCAGAATGAGCGTTTTTCTTCTTCAGTAGATGCATTTAGATATTTCTGATAATTATCGCGAGGGAATTTTGCATCAATGGGAATAATCATATCTTTTATCTTAACAACAGCATCAACCTTTTCCCTGCCATCAATAGTGTACTGTGTTTCCCATATCCCCTTAGGCAACACCCTTTCAAGCATCTCTTCCAGAATGGCCTCGCCGTAATTGCCGCGCAGTTTTGGTGCCTGCAGCAAATCTTTAAGCGACTGGCCCAACCGCTGAGCTTCTTCCTGCTGCTGTGTAATTGTATGAATTGTCTGCCCAATTTCTTTTATAGTTTCAATTGTCTTTAACGTATGCTGTGCGATAGTATCTTTTGAAGCAGCTATCTCCTGACGAGCAGAATGCAACTCATTATTAATAGATGACTGCAGTGCCAAAAACTGATTGGCAAGAGCAGCATTAATCTGCGATGTAATATCAGATGGCTGATTACGCAGTAACAGTAGTATTACCAATATAATCAATAATACCAGTGCACCAAATACAGCTAATAAAAGATAGTCCATACTGCCTCACAATGTTTAAGCTTACGATTCACTCATCACATTTACTATTAACTATTACCTTTACAATTGTCCACAACCCGGCGGACATCAGATAAACATCACCTTTTTTCAGGGTGGTTTACTGCACAGTTGCACTGATTAAGTAGTTTTGCAGCAACAATCTTTTCAAGTATGGTAGATTTCCCATTATTCGTGATATCATTGATAATATCCTCTTCGGTATATTTAAAACAATAACAGACGTACTTTTTCATAATGTTACATCTGGCATCTACGATAATAGTTTAAATAGATTAAATTTTGAATCTAACTTATCAAACGTTATAGTTATACGACAACCCGCATGTTTTGATATTAATCCAACCAGTAAATCAGACAGTTCAAGATTTGTTGTCTTAGATAAATTAATAAACTCTGACAGTAAATTATGATTTTCAAATTTAAAAATATTATTTTTTAACAATGCATTAATGGCATTTACTATTTCTACTCTGGTATAATCATAAACGGATTCCAATACATATAATAGTTCAAGAACCACAACATTTGAAATGAATAAATATTTACCTTTTTTCTGGGAAATTGCAAAGGAGGTTTTTACACTTTCTCCCTGCCTAAGATCATCTCTTACAACGAATCTTACCAAAATATTTGTATCCAATCCTATCATCTATTTTTATTAATAATGGCTTTTTTTAATTTTTTGTTCATATCATCTATCGATATTTTCTTTTGTCTTTTTCGTGCAAGCAAACCATACGCGTCTTCAATGGAATTGCTAACAGGAATGATTTTTATTTCACTCTTTTCTAACCTGAAATACAATGTATCTCCAGTTTTAAGATTGAGATTATCTCTTACAACTTTAGGAATTGTAATGTGTCCTTGACCTGTCAAAGTTGAATAAGGCATAAAATCCCCACGTAATGGTTTTTCCTTACTTAAGGCAAGGAAAATTTTAGCACTTTCAATTATATTTTCACTAAGTCTTTAAATTTTCTCAATTTATTCACATACTACTTTTTGTTAAAAGAAAATAGAATTGTGCATACTGCAACTATTTCAGAAGCAATTATTAAATCAATTTAATACACATATTTTATTATTTATTACTTTTACTAATATGGCAACACATAGAAAAGTATTCCAAAGAAATGAGTGACCGTACCAGCAAGAACAAAAAGATGCCACACAGGATGATTAAACGGCATATTATTTTCCAGTAAAAAAACTATTGCACCCAATGAATAGCATAATCCCCCAATAACAAGCCACACTATTCCCATCAAAGGGATAGATGTAATCATCTTTTTAAATGCAATAACAATAATCCATCCCATTGCCAAGTATACCACGGTAGAAAGTTTATCCCCACCAGTACCTAAAAAAGATTTTATAATAATCCCTGAAATTGCAAGCCCCCATACCAGACCAAACAGCGTCCACCCCCAGGGACCGCGCATATTAACCAGCACAAATGGCGTATAGGTACCTGCAATAAGAATAAAAATTGATGAATGGTCAACTATCTGAAATATTTTCTTTAACGTTACATTTTTTATTGAATGGTAGATAGTCGAAGCGCTATAAAGAATAATTATTGAAGCTCCATAAATTGAAAATGACACGATCTTCCAGGGATCACCTTTTATTGAAGCAAAAACCACAAGGATTGCAAGGCCTGCAATACCTAAAGCAATCCCAATACTGTGGGTTATAACATTTGCAATTTCTTCACGTTTAGTCTGTCCGCTTACAGGATTTCGTTTCATACCATATTATTTATTATCAGGTATATGTTTTTTTTGTTTTTTTAATTTCCTGTAAATATCAACAAAATTCTTATCGAGTACCTTTCCAAACTCTTTTAACCAATGCATAATATAGGCATCATCTACCGTTTGCTTTGCAATTATAATTTTTGCATCCTCAATATCCCTTTCTCTTCCAGCAAATATTTTTTGAATTATTACATCTTCAGGGGATGCATAACTAATTTCTACATCGTCTGTCAATATTTTCTTTGCTCTTTGTATTGCATTTCTTTCATATTCGGTAAATGAAAATATCATATCAATTCTTATGCCTCTTGATCCAAGTACAGGTAATACCATAGTTTCTTTCACAAAATTTTTAACATCAGGCGTCAATATTTTTAAATTTATTTTTTTTACAATATTCAAGACATCATCCAATCTATCTATGTCAATACCTAATGTAATATCAATATCCCTGGTAAGCCTTGGCTCACCATACAGCAATACAGCCTGGCCACCTACTATCATGTATGGAATTTTATTTTTATTTAATGCTTTGCAAATTCTTTTTATTTCTTCTTTAAACAATTCAGTATCCTTGCTACTTTAATATCAACATCAATCCCCTCTAACGGGTCTTCAGGTGGCAGCACCCCTAAGCTTATGCCTAACTCCCACATACCATCAAGTAATGCAAGTGCCTCATCATAGCTTAAGGGGTGCTTTATTATACATTCCTTTTCAAATTCCTCTAACAGTTTTGCATTCTTAATCATATCTTCTTTTCATAAATTCGATACGTCTTGTAAATTTGTCCTTTAAGCGGTTTTAAGGCACCTATCATTTTGTAATTAGTTTCCACTATCAGAGAGCAGTCTGATTCGGTATAACCCAACCGTATGCCATTTTCAATGGTATACAGATAGAATACATCATCAATTTTCTGCCCCCTATATTCAGGCAACACACCCATGATGATAGTACGAATCTTTTTAACTTTTTTGATTGAACGCAACGCTTTAATCAAACGCCATGGATAAAGGTGACCATTTAAAATCTTGAGTGCTGGATTCATATCAGGTAGGGATACAATAAACCCAACTGTTTTGCCATCCTTTTCTGCAAACACAATAAGTTCTGGCACAGCAACAAGCTTCAACTCATCAACAAGCATATCAAACTGCTTCTGCGTTAAATCAAGATGCCCCCAGTTACCATCCCATGCTCTATTAAATATTTCATGAATCTCTTTAGCACGCTTTTTCAATTCTTTAGGGCTGTAGTATATATATTTTACATCCTGCGTCTTCATGATGTTTTCACGAACATCTTTTAAATACGGCTTGAAATCATCAATCTTTCTTACCAGAAAGCAATGCCAGTCAATACATTTGGTATAGCCACACGCTTCTGCATGATGTTTGTAATACGGAGCAAAATGGAATAGCCCCACAACAGGCATGATATCCTCACCCAGCACTTCAAAGCCAACCGAGTCATAAATGGAAAAACTTTGAGGACCTTCAACACGTGTTTTTCCTTTTTTCTTTAACCACCCTTCAGCAGCAGCAAACAAAGCCTTTGCAACATCCAGGTCATCAATGGCTTCATAAAATCCAAAAAAACCTGTTTCTTTATTGTATTTTTCTTCATACATCCTGTTGATGTGAGCGGTGATTCTGCCAACAGGCACACCATCCTTATACGCTAAAAAATATGCAACTTCACCAATTTCGTAAAAGTAACCAGTCTTTGGATTAAAGAGCTTTTTTTGATCAGCAATGATGGGTGGCACCCACGCCGGGTCATTTTCATAGATCTTTGTAGTCCACGGAAGCATGATGAACTGCTTCATCATCTTTTTGTTTGTAATGTCAATTTCTTTTACCTCTATTGATGCCATAAATGTACCCCCACAAAAGTTTAAAATTCTAAAGAGTATATATAAACTAATTGATGAAACCGTAACCTGGTAGCATCAATTAAAAAAACATTGAATGGGCGATAGTTACCGCTATCCATACCTGATACTATATACAAACATGTTAAAACAAACTACCCTGAACCTCATCATCACGTTTCTCATCACCAGCAACGTTAATACTGATATCTAAGGTTACCTCTGATTTTCCAGAAATAGCTTCAAACGTGATTTCACCATGTAAATATGCGATAACCTTTTTGATGTCTTCCCACACAAGTCGTTTGAGTGGGCTGCTATCACCACCATTTCGTAAAATATACGAAGGATGAAACGTTGGCATAACAGGGATATTGTTATACAGGTGCCACACACCGTGCACTTTTGTAATGCCTTCCTTTGGATTAACCAAAAATTTTGTAGAAGGGTTCCCTAACGTAACGATTACTTTTGGCTGAATAATTTCAATTTGCTTTTTTAAAAACGGCCCGCAGGCTGCTACTTCTTCATCATCGGGTGGACGGTCACGCTTTAACTCTAAGTTGACCGTTGGCCTGCATTTAACTACATTGGCAATATACACATCGCTGCGCTTAAGCTTCATCCCTTTTTCAATGACAGCGGTCAAAAGCTGTCCCGCTTTCCCCACAAATGGTCTGCCCTGGGCGTCTTCATCCTTGCCTGGACCTTCGCCAATGAACATAACACTGGCTTCAGGATTACCTTCACCAAAAACAATGGTACTGCGCGTTGCGTGAAGTTTACAGCGTGTGCAATTCCCAATAGTATTATTGCGTAAATCCTCTAAGAACTGTGCCTTGTTTTGTGCCATCATATCCACCGCAATATCTTGCGTTTTATATCCTTCTCAACTCTTAGACAGGCTGCATAACCTTCATTTAAAAGAAAATCAACTTTTGTAAAATCCAGTGTCCCTACATGGACAAGGTCAGGTTCAATGAGTACATCAGGCTTATTATATGTAATCATGAGCGTTGTGTTCATGTATTCCATGATGTCAATTGTCCCGGCTACTATCTCAAAAATATTGGGCATAGTATCTTCAGGTATCTTTTTATAACTTTCAATCTTTATGCCAAGCCACTTTTTAACCTGCGTCAGCCAACCCTTTGTCTGAGTAACTACTGTTGTTGTATCAAGTGATTCTGTATCAACGTGCTCAATAATATCATTTGATGAATTTTCATTGGTAGACTCTTGGTGCGGTTTTGCAATTGCAGGAGCTATCGCCCGCTTAATCTTAATTGTTGGATGCAGATTAACTGCTATGGTAATGCCAGCACCCATCTGCTTAACCACATCAACTGGTAACGGATTACTTACACCACCATCTATAAGCACCGTATCCATATATTTAACCGGAACAAAAATTCCTGGTATTGAAATACTTGCCCTAATGGCATCAAGGACATTCCCTTTTGTAAAAACCACAGGCTTTCCGCTATAAAAGTCGGTTGCAACAATGGCAACAGGCAGTTTTAAATCTTCAATATCAACACTTTTAGGAATAAATTTTGCAAGTAACTCCATTGCACGCCGGCCCTGCACCAGTCCTGTTTTTGGAAACACTGGATCAAAATATGCAAAGAGATCATTGCTTTTTATTGATTTTAAAAACGAAGTGAATTCGGGCAATGCACCATATGCATACAGCGAACCAATCACAGCACCAATGCTTGATCCTGCAATCATTGAAACATGAATTTCTTTTTTGGTACAATAATCAAGCACAGCAATATGTGACACACCTTTAGCACCACCGCTACCAAGTGCAAGGCCTACTTTTGTGTTTTTAAATATTTTAAATGGATTAAACATATTTTTTTGATAATACAAAAGATTAACTGATGAAAAAGTAAATTTTTTATTTTGTCAAGAGGATTTTAGTAATTTATAAACCTGAATGTAATTCAATCATGACAATACCAATATATTTAATCAAATATAATAGTGCCGCCACTTCAGATTCTGGTGCAGGATAAACATTTAACTCTGTAATACTGTTAGATATAGAGTGCACTGTTGTGTATATGATTATTATAATATTATTTATATCAGGAAAGCGGGGTGGAATTCAACAGGTGGTTATAAGATTTAATATTATATAAAATTTATTATAAAGTATAACATACCATGTGGGATGTCAATATCTTTGCATTAACTATTGATTTATTTACATTCACAACACGTATATCTATTGACATTAACATAGAATTACTTTACATTTAATGCCAATATATTTGCGGGGGGAAAATCATGGCACTAAGAAGAGTAATTTCACTTAGCGCATCAGAAGACCGTCTTGAAAAACTTATTCAGGAACGTTTGCAGCCAGGTATTAATAAAGAAGAAATTGATAGGCGAATCTGGGATCTTTTTGGAGAGGTGTGGTGTGTGATGTTTACTGATCTGGCAGGCTTTTCAAGAAGAGTTGCTACATTTGGTATAATTCACTTTTTACAGATTATATACGAATCACAGCGCTTACTTGTTCCTATAATCGAAGATTATGATGGGATACTATTAAAAACTGAAGGCGACAGTATGCTGGTAATATTCAGAAATGTTGCAAAAGGTCTGGAATGTTGCAAAAAAATGCATCAGGTATTGAAGGATTATAACAAAAGTAAACCTGAAGAAGATCATATTGTATTATGTATTGGTCTGGGATATGGGAAAATGTTGCGTATTGGTGACGAAGATGTTTATGGAGCCGAAGTGAACGCAGCAAGTAAATTAGGTGAAGATACAGCAGGACCATGGGAAGTTCTTGTGACAAACTCAGTAAAAGAAAATGCTAAAGGGATCTCTAATATAACATTTGAACATATTGATTTTATCCCACCGGGTGCTGATGCAGCATATAGGGTTATTTTTCAATGATTTGAATGACTTTTTTAAAATTTTAATTTACAATTTCAAAGTGTCAATTTAATAATCACTTTTTATATTGTTCATTTTTTTAAGGAGGAATGTTTTATGATCAGTGATCGCGTTAAGAAAGGAATTGAGAAAGCTCCTCATCGCTCACTGTTTAAAGCGTTAGGGTTAAATGATGACGAATTAGCAAAACCATTAATTGGCGTTGTTAACTCATTTAATGAGATAATTCCGGGACATATACATTTACGCAATATTGTAGATGCAGTTAAAAAAGGTGTCATTGCTGCTGGTGGCACGCCGATTGAATTCCCTACAATAGGTGTGTGTGATGGCATTGCCATGAACCACATTGGCATGAAATATTCATTAGGATCACGTGAACTTATTGCCGACTCAATTGAAATTATGGCAAAAGGGCATGCGTTTGATGGCCTTGTTATGGTAACCAATTGTGATAAAATTGTCCCCGGTATGATTATAGCAGCTGTGAAATTAGATATACCAGCAATTATTGTGTCTGGTGGCCCAATGCTTCCTGGAATGTATAAAGGCAAGCCTATTGCAGTTGACAATGTATTTGAAGCAGTTGGCAAAGCTGCAAAAGGAACTATCACAAAAGAAGAATTATATGAAATAGAATGTGCAGCATGCCCGGGCGCAGGCTCCTGTGCAGGGCTTTTCACTGCTAATTCCATGAATTGTCTTACTGAAGCCTTGGGACTTGCTCTTCCCTATAATGGCACAATACCTGCAGTTTTTGCCGAACGTATTCGCCTTGCCAAGGAAAGTGGAAAGAAGATAATTGAACTTGTTAAAAAGCAAATAACTCCCCGCAAGATAGTAACTAAAAAAGCCATTGAAAATGCACTTGCTGTTGATATGGCAATAGGGGGCTCTTCAAATACCGCTTTGCATATTCCGGCAATAGCTCATTATGCAGGAATCCCTATCAGACTAAAAGACATTCAGCCCATTTCTGAGCGTACACCTCATTTATGCAGCATTGCACCATCAGGACCACACCACATGATTGACCTGCATTATGCTGGTGGTATCCCGGCATTAATGAATGAACTGCTTAAACACGGGCTTATTCATGGCACCTGCATGACAGTTACTGGCAAATCAATAGCACAAAATGTAAAAGATAAATCAATACTGGATACTTCAGTAATACGATTAGTTACTAAACCTGTTCATAAAGATGGCGGACTTGCAGTACTTACCGGGAATCTGGCACCTGATGGCTGTATAGTAAAACAGGCTGCTGTTGACCCATCTATGTTGAAACATAGTGGGCCTGCAAAAGTCTTTGATTCAGAAGAAGAAGCAGTTAAAGCCATCATGGGAAACCAGATACAGAAAGGTGATGTCATAGTTATTCGTTACGAAGGACCGCGGGGAGGGCCTGGAATGCGTGAAATGCTAACACCAACATCAGTTATTGCTGGTATGGGAATGGATAAAGAGGTTGCACTGATAACTGATGGCAGATTTTCTGGAGCAACACGTGGATCATCTATTGGTCATATTTCACCTGAAGCTGCTGCTGGTGGTCCACTTGCCATTGTTAAAGATGGTGATATTATTGAAATTGATATCCCTGCTAAAAAACTTACGTTAAAAGTAAATGATAACGAAATAAAAGCACGGCTGGCCAAATGGAAAGCACCAAAACCAAAGATTACTACTGGATATATGTACCGCTATAGCCTCATGGTATCATCCGCCGACCGCGGCGCTGTATTCGAAAGTTAATCTGCATATAACCCTATAGTGGGGTGTATCGCTTGTACACCCCACCGTATACACAACATTCCTCACGTATAAAAAATTTCTTTACATTGTATTTATTAATTATAATTTATATCTAATACTTTAAAATAACTTACATTATGATGACATACTTGAAAGAGCTTCTTAATTTTTCTATTTTAACCTTATTGTGTGTTGCATTGCTTTCTTGCAATACCAATGTTTCTATAAAGCTTAGAGTAAATCAGGGAATTATCGATCTTAGAAATATTGAAGATACTATCGCAAATCCTATCAGGCTTGATGGAACATGGAAATTTTACTGGAACTATCTTATTGAAAGCAAAGAACAGTTAAAATTACAAAACCCGCCTATTGATTATATTACAGTCCCTGCACCATGGAATAAGCAAAAAAATTTCAAATCCTACCCTGCCCATGGGTATGGGACCTATCATATTACGCTGTTGCATTTAAAAAAAACTATTGGCTCTATTATGTATATCAAAATGCCCTTTACACACACCTCATATGCAATATTTATTAATGGAATCCCAATAGCACGTAGTGGATTTGTTAACAGCAACAAAGAAACCATGATACCTAACCAGTTACCTTCAATAATACAATTTCTGGTAACATCCCCTACTACAGAAATATTCATACAGGTTGCAAATTTTCAGCAACGTAATGGAGGCATCTTACATCCTGTCTATTATGGGACACCTAAAATTATCGAGAGCTTTCATAATAATTCCATATATATTCAGCTTTTTGTATTTGCTTCATTGTCTGTAATAGGTATCTATCATTTAGGGTTATATTTGATTAACAGGTCAAAGCAAAATATTTTCATAGGGCTTTTTTCATTGATTGTGGCTTTACGCATTCTTGTTATCAACGAAATGCTTCTAATAAGCTTTTTCAACCCACCATGGAGCATCAATTTCAGGCTATCATACCTGACTGTAACCATAACACCAATACTTTTTTGCCATTTCGTAAATAGCGTCTATCCAGATAAAATTAAAAAGTATACCATACTTACAACAGACCTTTACTTTGGATTTTTCACTTTATTTGTTTGTACTGCTCCTCTGCATATCTTATCTTCTTCCCTGGTATTCATACAACTGGCACTTGTATATATTTCCATCCGTCTTCTCATTATTCTTATTAAAGAAACAAGCAAAAACTTAAAAACAAAGCGAATTTTTTATGCTGGCCTTATTCTAGGTTTTGCTTGTCTTATAAATGATATATTGTTTTCGCATCAAATAATAAAGACAATAAACTCCAGCCATTTTGGTATTCTTATATTTGTTGTAACTCAATCAATGATAGCTTTTGAAGAATATATCATTCAACAACAAAGGCTGGTTGCACTGTCACATGAGATGAATATTGCAAAAAAAATACAAAGAAATATTTTGCCATCTGAACCACCTCGTCTTTCTGGCATCTCAGTTGACATTGTATATTTACCGGTTACCACCATTGGTGGTGATTTTTATCATTTTTTTGAGATAGACAATAAACACACAGGAATATTTATTGCAGATGTTACTGGACATGGAATTCCAGCATCCATGATAGCATCAACTGTTAACATTGCTTTTACATTACAGTATAATCATGCTGCACATCCTGATATTGTATTCAGTAATATCAATGATCTTTTGATTGGCAAAACTGGTAATCAGCCTATTACGGCATTATACTGTTATCTTGATATAGACGATATGATAGTACGTTTATCCCGGGCAGGCCATCCCTATCCATTATATTTTAATTCTAAAATGGGTACTGTTGAAGAGATTAAAACACAGGGAAACGTCATGGGTATATGGCCATCATCTGATTTTCATACAGCACAATTTACTATATACAATGGTGATAAAATAATTCTTTATACTGATGGATTAATAGAAATACGAAATAAACACAATCACCAATACAATCTGGATAAGCTTAAAAAATCCATCATTGAAAATAAACATCTGAAAGGCAGTGAATTTACAAACACGATTATTAATGAAGTATTACAATGGGCTGGTAGCAAAGAAAACATTACAGATGATATAACCGTAATTACAATAGATGTAGGTTGAAATCTATTTCCAGTTTTTTAAATACTGCTCAAATCCTTTAAAATTTGATTTATTTTGTTCCAGAAAAACTCTGGTTTGCTGAACAATTGCATTTTCTCTTTCATAGCTTAGTTCACCCACCATTACTCTTGTTCGTAAAAACACAAAGTATGTGTCAAGAACATCTGAGATACAGTATTCATGAATTTCTTCAATCTTGCCTGCTTTATAAAGATCATACACATCATTACCACTCATTTCAACCTTGCCAGGTTTACCTATTACCTTTGCAAGTAAGTTTAACCCACCCTGCATCTTTATTGCACTGTAATTGGATAGCCAGTCGTGCAGATCAATATGCTTGGTGCCAAACCTGAAACGGGATGCAAATTTATCTTTGAAATGTCGTTTGGCAGTTACCCCAAATCTAAAAGCCATCAGTTCCATTAAGGGGAAATCAAATCCCCGACCATTGAACGTAACAAAAGAGGCATCGTTATATTCACCTTCAATAACATCCCAGAACTGCCTTACAATCTGTTCGGTCCTGAAATGAGGCTCATCCAGAGTCCGCATCTTTACTGGGAAAAACTTTTCATCAACTTCAAGCATGGTTACTATTACAGGCAACTGGAATGTAACGGGAATGAACCACGTGGATCCATCAGATACATTTAATATTTCTTCCTGAAATTTAATAACAGCATCATGTTCGCTAATAGATAAATGAGGATACTTCACCTGTTTTATCAAGTTTGCATCAGGCACTGACTCAATATCAAAAACAACATATTTAACTTTGGATTCCACGTTTACAACCCTAATAATAAAATAAAAATGCATGTGGAGATTACCCCACATGCTTTTTACATAAAATCTAATATTAATAATTTATTTTCCTTTAAACTTATCTTCCATTTTTTTGATCAGGTCCTTAATGAATGGATCCTGCTCACTTTCACGTGCTTTCTGAATAGCATCATATGAACTTTTTGAACCTATACGTGCTATCCCTAATAATGCTGAATAGCGGACATCAGCACTGGGGTCATTAAGCAATGCATTATTGAGGCTTTCTGCACTTTCTTCATTGGCAATTTCGCCCAACGCTATAGCTGCATATAAACGCACTTTCACTCTGTTGTCACTGCGCAGAAGTTCGTGTAATTTTGGAAGTGCTGACTTTTCCTTATTATCTGCAATCCACTCCTCTGCAGCCACAACAGTTACTTCATCACTGCTTGAAAGATCGGCTATATATTCCTTAGCACTTTTCTTTTCCTTATCCTGGGCCATTCCTCCATCAGAAATTATAACAAACGAAAAAATAATACATAATGTTAGTAACATTATTTTTTTCATTGTGCACCTCTCATTTTTTGACGATAGTATTGACGATAGTATATTTTATGTATAGTATCCTTTTTTTGAAAAGAATGTCAATGATTTTCTTATATAAATATATAATTTTTGCGATAGTTACTATTGACAGGAACTATCGCCAGGTAAATTTTTTAAAGTAATGAGCTTCTATGAATACGATATTATTAGTTGACCATACAGACTATAAACACGAAATACATAAATATCTTTCACAAAATTATACCGTTTTGATGGCAGATTCAGCATATGACGCAATTACAACATTAAATATGCAGGATGTTGATCTGGTAATTTCACAGGTTGAGTTGCCTGGCGATAATGCTTTTGATCTTTATAATTATTTACAAAAGCACTACACCTATATACCAGCAATTATGATTACTGAAAAAAATATGGATACCTTTTTTGATAAAATCTTTATTCAGGGTATTGGTAATGTATTGAAGATACCAGTTAATCAAAATGAATTTACCAATCTTGTTACTAAACTTATCACACGAAAAAATATTTTTGGCCTGGAAAATTATGTAGCCAACATAATTAATACAAATGCCATACGCATTAATGCTTCCCTTCAAATCCAGCCAGCAGTAGAAAAAATACTGGCTACCATAGAATCATGGGGATTTACTATTAAAAATAAAAGCGTTTTAAATTTAATACTTAATGAAATGATTATCAATGCAGTGTACCATTCACATGGGTATACCCGTGAAAAGGAAATGCGAATTCCTATCCAGCTTAAAGAAGGTCAATTTGTTGATATCACCTTCTGTCATAATGCCAGGACATATGCTATTGCAATAACTGATTATCAGGGAACTCTTACTAAAGAAAAAATATTACACAGTATTCATAAAGCCATTGAACAGGAGCAACTGATACTTAAAGCAGCAGAAACCGGCGAAGATATCAGCGATAAAATTTCAGAAACTGGACGCGGGATTGACCTTATGCGTAAATTAGCTTCTGAATTTTATTTTATCATTCAACAAAAAAAACGAACAGAAATTATCCTGCTTTTTGAATCAGACCCCAATGAAAAGAAATCAAGCTCATTAAAAATTATTGAGGACTACCAGTAATCACTGGGATTCGGCACTTCGGCGCAAAAAAGCTGGGATATCCAGATCCTCATGTGAATAGTCTTTTACCCGCCGTTTTTCATAATCCAGTGAAAAAGACTTCATCTGAACTGGAACTTTTTTCTCCATTCTTTCCTTATTATTTCTGCCTTCAATAACTGTTAATGGAGTGCCAGTGGCCCTATCCAATTCATTGGGACGATTCAGCATATTAAGTTTGCGGTCAAACCCTGTTGCAATCACTGTTACCCTTATTTTGTCATCAAGTGCCGGGTCGATAGTTGCCCCAAAAATGATATTTGCATCCGGGTCAACCTGCTTATTAATAATTTCTGTTACTTCATTAACTTCATGTAATGATAAATCATTGCCACCAGCAATGTTGAGCAGCACTGCCTTTGCCCCATCAATACCTGACTCTTCAAGCAGTGGGCTGTTTATTGCCATCTGCGTTGCTTCTATTGCTCTGTTTTCACCAACACCAATACCAACACCCATTATTGCATCACCGGTTTCCTTCATCACGGTTCTGACATCAGCAAAATCAACATTGACAAGGCCGGTAACCATGATGATATCAGCAATTCCCTGCACACCCTGCCGCAAAATATCATCTGCCAGTTTAAATGCCTGATCTATAGGTGTATTACGATCAATTATCTTTAACAGAAGGTCATTGGGGATCACAATTATTGTATCAACTTTTTCTTTAAGATTTTTAATCCCTTCCTCTGCATGCTGCATTCTTCTTCGGCCTTCAACACGGAATGGCTTTGTGACAACACCTACAACCAGCGCACCACATTCTTTTGCCACTTCGGCAACAATTGGCGCAGCGCCTGTTCCGGTACCACCACCCATTCCAGCAGTGATGAATACCATATCAGCCCCTTTCAAGGCCTTTTCCAGTTTGTCTCTGTCTTCAAGTGCAGCTTCCCTACCAATTGATGGATCAGCACCTGCTCCCAATCCTCTGGTCAGCTTACCACCTATCTGGATTTTGTTTTGAGCCAGCGATGCCTTCAATTGCTGGGCATCCGTGTTCACAACAATATAATCCACTCCTTCAAGGCCTGTTGCAATCATCCTATTTACTGCATTGTTGCCTGCACCTCCAACGCCAACAACCTTGATAACAGTATTCATTTGTGGTTCTTCTTCAAATCTAAACATTATTTCCTCCTTTTTAATTATGTCGCATTATTTTTTAAAAAAAATTAATAAAAAATTCAACTGCAACGACTGTATTATAAATAATCATTAAAAATATGCTTGAGTTTATCCTTAAAACTTGTAAAAGCACTTTTAGTTTTGCGTGTTTGCCTCACCTGGCTCATCTTAGCACCATATTTCAATAATCCAACACCATTGGCATACACGGGAGTTGACACAACATCTTTCAATCCGGCAATATTCTCTGGGACGCCAACACGTACTGGCATTCCAAATACTCTTTCGGCTGCCTCCACGGTACCTTCTATCATGCTGCCGCCACCAGTCAACACCACACCAGCTGCCAGTATTTCCTTTTTACCACTTTTTACCAGTTCATTATCAATCATTTCCATTATTTCAATCATCCGCGGTTCAATAATCTGTGCCAGTTCATGCCTGAATAATCTCCGCGGTGCCCTTCCACCAACCGATGGCACCTCAATTGTCTCAGAAGCATCAACCAGATCTACCACTGCGCATCCATATTTCTTCTTGATAACTTCTGCAGAATCAATTGGCGTCCTTAATCCTATGGATATATCATTAGTAACATGTATGCCGCCTATCCCCAATACTGCCGAATATGCCACACCACCTTCTATAAAAATGATGATATCCGTAGTGCCACCACCTATATCCACAAGCGCCACACCTAAATCCTTTTCGTCACGGCTCAACGTTGCTTCAGCAGAAGCCAGAGGCGAAAATACTATGTCATTACATGTGAAGCCAGCTTTATTAATAGATTTCACCATATTCTGAATGCTTGTAGTAGAGCCAGTAATAATATGCACTTCAGCTTCAAGCCTTACACCAGTCATTCCTATAGGATCCTTTATACCTGTCTGATCATCAACAGCAAATTCTTTGGATAGAACATGGATTATCTCTCTATCCATGGGAATAACGATAGCCTGTGCAGCTTCAATAACCCGTTTCATTTCAAGTGGCGTGATTGTACGGCTTCGGTTTGCAACAGCAACCACACCTCTTGAGTTTTCACCTTTTATATGCTGCCCGGTAACACCAACAAATACCGAACTTACTTCACAACCAGCCATTAACTCTGCATCTTCTATCGCTTTGACAATTGAAGAAACGGTATTATCAATATTTACTATAACGCCATTTTTTAAACCTCGTGAAGGCGCAACCCCAACACCTACAACTTCAACCTGTTTATTTTCATTCAAAAAGCCAATGACTGCACAGGTTTTTGTTGTTCCAATATCCAGCCCTACAACAATGTTATCTAATATGGTATCTTCTTTCATATCTGTCACCATACCACCATTCGTTTTTGTGTCACCATGGCATTACCAGGATAAGCTTTTTTACTATCATATACTCCTACAACAGCATCAAGTAATGAAAGGCCATTGTATGTTTCATCCCATATACATCGTGATGTAAAACCATGAAATTGCACATACGATACTTCGGGATCTGTGCAATTAATTACCGAAATTCTGCTTACAATGGCATTGTTTTGTATCATGTTTTTCAAAATAATAAGAATACGTATTATTCTTGGCGATAGTTTATTATTAATAACCTCTGCCTGGTTTATTTTAATTATCGGTCGGTCATAGGCATAAACTCTACTGGTTGGGATAATATTCAGATTTGCATCCACCTCAACTGAAACAAGAGAATCTCCTTTATCATAGAGAATAATAGCCAGGATATCCTTTTCAACAACCTGTATTGTACATATGTTCTTTTCGATAGTAATATTATACGATTCAATCATGATATTTTTCTTCAACTCTTCATTCAACACAGCAACATCTACGAAAATTTTTCCATCTTTCATAAAAACGCCATGTTGCAATATTTCATGCTGGGTAACATATTTCAATCCCTGAAACCTCACATGAGTTACCTGCACCACATCTGCGTACGTTACGGTGGGTATAACTCCACAAAACAGTATCATTATCCAGATGTAAAAAGCAACCTTCACCTTATCCCTTTACCCTCTATTACTGAAAGTATCTTTGGCCCAACTTTATAAATATCACCAGCACCCAGCGTCAGGATTACATCACCTTTTCTGGCTATCCTGCATACATATTCCGGAACATCATCCAAGTGCTGAATAATTTCCACATCTCTTCCTTCATGCTTCTTAACCGCCTGCTGTATAAGCTGGCTGCTGACACCTTCTATTGGTTCTTCTCCTGCTGGATAAATTTCGGTTAATAACAACTCGTCAGCCATTGCAAATGCCTGTCCAAATTCGTCATACAGATACTGTGTCCGCGAATAACGGTGTGGCTGAAAAATAACTACCACCCGCCTCCCCAACTGTTTAACAGCCTCCAGTGTTGCCCGTATCTCAGTTGGGTGGTGACCATAGTCATCTACTACCAGAATACCCTGGGTTTCTCCAATTCTTTCAAGGCGTCTTCCAACACCTTTAAATGCAGCGATAGCATCAGCAATCTTTTCAAATGATAATCCCAGTTCCAGGGCAACAGCTACCACAGCCAGTGAATTAATAATATTATGTTTGCCAAGTAATGTAAGAACTATCTCCCCTAACTTTTCCTCTTTGTAATAACAACTATACTGTGTTGAACCGTTGAGTAGTTTAATATCACCCGCCCTGAAATCAGCTTTTGCATTAAACCCATAGGTCACAAAAGGTCGCTCAATTCTGGGTAAAAGCTCAAATATCACTGGATCATCAATACATACCACTGAATAGCCATAAAATGGTATATTGTTCATATAGGTTACAAAGGCTTCTTTAATCCCTTCAAAAAATTTATAGTGATCCAGATGATCCGCATCAATATTGGTAACAACTCCAATCGTTGGTAGAAGCTTAAGAAATGAACCATCAGATTCATCTGCTTCAAATACTATGTACTCCCCCTGGCCTACCCGCGCATTGCTTTCAAAGTTAAGTACTTTCCCACCCACAACTGCTGTTGGATTGAGTCCCCCATGATACAGCACATATGAAAGCATGGATGATGTTGTAGTTTTGCCATGAGTACCCGCAACACCAATACCATGTTTTAACCGAACCAGTTCAGCAAGCATTTCTGAACGGTGTATAACAGGTATTTTTTTATTTTTC
>ERZ795060.2244-NODE-2244-length-20112-cov-6.387595_pt1 | contig 20112 bp, 11 predicted proteins | sample MGYA00375144_ERZ795060 | MGnify/ENA primary metagenome ERZ795060 (study PRJEB30189, sample SAMN05720157) | activated sludge metagenome | isolation source: anaerobic digester from wastewater treatment plant | place: Japan | collected 2015-05-15 ...
CGAGAATCCGGGTGTGCGGCGGGCGAGAATATCGAAATCGACGTTCTTGGCCAGCACCACGTTCCGGGTGTGGACGGCGATGATGCCCTTGCGGCCGTTGAGGTCGGGCAGATCGATGACGATCTGGCGGTCGAACCGTCCGGGACGCAGCAGGGCGGGATCCAGGACATCCGGCCGGTTGGTAGCGGCGATGAGGATCACCTCTTCGTTGGTGTTAAAGCCGTCCATCTCCACCAGGAGCTGGTTGAGGGTCTGCTCGCGTTCGTCGTGGCCGCCGCCCACGCCGGCGAAGCGCTGACGGCCCACGGCGTCAATTTCGTCCATGAAAATAATGCAGGGGGAGTGTTTTTTGCCTTGTTCGAACAAATCGCGGACGCGGGAGGCGCCCACGCCGACGAACATCTCCACGAAATCGGAGCCGCTGATGCTGAAGAAAGGCACGTTGGCCTCGCCGGCCACCGCCCGCGCCAGCAGGGTTTTGCCGGTGCCCGGCGAGCCATGCAAGAGAACCCCGTGGGGGATTTTGCCCCCCAGTTTCTGGAATTTTTTCGGATCTTTTAGGAACTCAACGATTTCGCGGAGTTCTTCCTTGGCTTCGTCACAACCGGCCACATCGTCGAACGTGACTTTCTGCTGATTCTCGCTGCTCAGGCGGGCGCGGCTTTTGCCGAAGGACATCGCCTTGCTGCCTCCGATTTGCATTTGCCGGAGAATGAAGAACCACACGCCGATGAGCAACAAAATGGGCAACAGGCTGGTCATCACGCTGAACATCCAATTGCTGTCGGCCTGCCCCTTGAAGGAAAACGCGGGATTCTTCTTTTTGTACTCGACGCATTTCCGGACCACTTCCGGGGTCAGCTGTTCGGATGCCAGCGTGACCTCGTAAGCTTTCTTAGCTTGAGGAGCGTTCAGGTCGATGTATTCCCCCTCGATCTTGGAAGGGGATATGACCGCCGTGTGCAACTGCTTATCGATAATCTCCCCATCCAAGATTCCATAGAACTGATCCAGGGTAAAAGTCGACGCCTGTTCCGTCTGGATCCCACTCACAACCAAGATGATGATAATGAGCAGTAAGCCGTAAAAAATAATCGTTTTGTTAAACAATTTCGAAAATCCCCTTGGGAGGGCCCGTAAACCCAGGTTTTATGTAAAAAATCATCGCATTTTCATTTCCCATTCGGGCTGATCATTGCGATTGGCGCAAAGCCTTTTTTATTATATCTGATTCCATGGTAACCCATAATAGTAAATCAATTAACCAGTGTGTCAAGCAAAACCCCATTCACCCTTGGGCCGTTTCAATGCTCCGCTGAGTCCTTTGGGCCGATATCCGGGCCTTCATAATGAACCAGGGTTTGGCAGTGTGTGAGGAATTGATGAAAATTGGATAAAATCCGGATGCGCTCTTCCTGATCGCCCTCCGGGGATAAGACGAACCGCACCGGCCCCAGCCGCTTCAATTCGGTACAGAACGTCTCCAGGGGAAAGGAGGAAGAGCCGGGCGCTTCCAGGCCCCGGGCGGCCCGGTCCAGCATGCCCAAGGCGGGGAAGGCAGCCTCGTATTTTTGCCGGTAGGTACCGAGGCGGGAGAATTCCACGACAAAAATCGGCTGCCGGTGAATGGTTTGATGATACAGGTGCCGTCCGCTGACGACCGAGGGCGTGAAGGGCAATTCGAGATACGGCTTGGTCTCGGGATTGCGGATCCCCTCCGGAACGGTGTAAGGGACCATGCGCGGAGGCTGCCAGCGGGTTTCGAGCAAGAACAGGCCCGCCAAACCCGCGCACACCGGGAGCCAAGGGATCCGGTATCCGCGGTGGCGGATCCATCGCTCCAATCCCATAAGCCCCAGGAGAGCTAGAGCGGTGAAACCGATATAAGCGAACCGGCTGAACACGCGGATGACGGTCACCAAGGGAATCCATTCCAGCAGAGCGGTGGGGGTGAACAGCGGAATTCCCAAAAAGGACAAGGGTTGACTGCGGAAGACGAGGATCGGACCCAGGGAGAGTCCCAGAAACAGCGCGCTTAAAACCAAAAGATACCCAACTTGCCCCCTGGTCTCCTTGTCCAGCGGCCGGCACGCGAACCACAAGAAGGGCAGCATCAAGTAAAGAAGGCCCGGGTGGAACAGGAACTCGCTGGCGTAGTGAACGTTGGAAATCCAAGGAATCATCCAAATGGGAAGCACCAGGTGGAGCAGGTCGAGAGACCAGTAGGCGGAAAACATCATCGGCACGGAATCGACAAATTGGGTCTCATACGCTCCCGCGTGGGGGTGATAGAAATAGGCAGCCATAAGCAATCCCACGGTCAAGACCGGCGGCAGGGCAATCTGGAATCCCCTAAGCCAGTTCTCCCGCCCCGGCCCATACCCAAACACGGCCAGCCGAAGGGCTAAATAGATTCCCGCGTACAGTCCGTAATACCAATCCGAAAACAGCGCCAAAGGCCAGGCGAGAATCAGACCGGCCTCGTGGATCCATCCCGGGGAATGTTCCAGACAAGAGACTTCCCGTGTTTGGAGACGTCTTTCCAGGCAATAAAAGAACAAAAACAGCCAGGGAGTGGAAAGCAGGTTCAGATGGATTTGGTGCGCCCAGCGGTAAGGGCTAAAGGCCGCCAGAACGCCCAACAGGACGGAAAGGGGCCGGTTCAGCCCAAAACAGCGCGCCCACATCGCGGCGAAAACGCCGGTCAGGGCGGTCCAGAGGCCAAACAAAACATTGTACGCCACGCAGGGGCCGGCCCCGCCGGTCAGGGGAGCGGCCAAAATCCCATTTGCCAGGGAGAGAGTATGATAACGCAGATCGCATCCCCACGGGATGAAAATCAGATCGCAATGCAGGGGTGAACTATGCCGCTCGAAGAGGGCATAATACACCCACCAGAGATTCCAAAGATTGGTGCCCTTATCCCCGGCCGGCCCGCTGCTCAGATGATCCGTGGGATGCAGCACCACCGGAGAACAGGCGAGCGCGGTGATGGCAGCAAAGACCAGCGAAAACACGACTGGATCGCTCCAAATCTTCCGGCTCCACCACGGGGCCGGAGCAGGCGTGATCTTGATTTCGCTGGCGTTTTCCATTTGGACTCTCCCCCAGGACTTGGTATGGGGCGATTCCCCCGAACTGGCGGCCGGCGCGTGGATCTTGGGCGTCCCTCATCCCACCGGCTATTCCTTTTACATGCTGGCTCTGCGCGTGTTTCAGGCGTTGCCGTTCGGGACGGTGATCTTCCGCGGCCATCTCTTTTCCGCCGTGTGTACCGCCCTGGCATGCGGGATATTGTATCGCTTTTTGGGTTTATGTCTGGAAGCGGCCTACGCCAAAAGCCGGGCGTTGTCCCTCGTACCCGCCTTCGCCGCCGCTTTGGCCTTCTCGATCAGTGCTGGAGTCTGGCCGCAGCCGGTGATCACCGAGGTGTACGCGTTCTTCGGATTGCAGTTCGCCCTGGCCTTGTGGTTGCTGGGGCATTTTCTGCGTTCCCCGGCGGCCGCCCTCGCGCCCTTGCTTTTCCTGATGGGTTGGATGGCCACCCATCACCGGCTGGCGGTGTTTCTGACCGGGGGGATTTTCGTAATGATGATGTGGCAGGTCAGGACGAAAGAGAATTCACTCTCCGGCAATCACAACGAAGAAACATCGGAGCCTTGCGTCTCTCTCGCGCGGATGATCCCGCAAGGGCTGTTTCTTCTGGTTCCTCTTCTTTTGTTGGCCTATTTTCCCTTGCGGGCGATGAAGAATCCGGCGGTGAATTGGTATGACCCTGAAACTTGGCAACGCTGGTATCAACTGATCAGCGGTCACATGTACGCGGACCTGTTCCGCCAAGGCTGCGATAGGGTGGGAAGGTTATACCAAACTTACGGCTTGGGGCAGGTTGTTCTGGATTACTTGTTCCTGGTTTTTATTTCTCACGCCGGCTATGGTGTCTTGGGCCTGGCGGCAGCCGCCGGGTGGATCGTGCTTTTTCACCGGATGCCCTGGCTGGGAGGCTTATCCGCGTATCTCTATCTCGCCCATCTAAGCTTTTTATGGATCTACCCGGTGGGGGACCGCTCGGTGTTTCTTTTCCCTGCCCTGCTGGTGCTCTCCCTCCCCTTGGCATTTGGCTTGGCAGGAGGGCTGAACTTGATCCGGAGAGCCACTCTTTCCCGTCCTGCCTATGGGCTGATTCTGGCCGCCGTGGCCTTATGCGCCGTGTTGTTGCCCTTGCGGACCCGGATGGATCTGGACGACTTGCTGGCGCGAAAGCATTGCACTCCGGCGAATTTCTCGCTCTGGGACGGCGGATTACGGCAGCGCCTGGAATTCGCCCGGGACCGCTCCGCGGCGGATTACGCCCGCCATGTGTGGCGCCGAGTGCCGGCCGGTGTCCCGCTCATCACGGGACTGCAGGAGAATTCCGCGGACAACGAACTCTATCCGTTGCTATATCAACAAATCGTGGAAAAGCGGGGACGGCGGGTCCCCGTGATCGGCGCGGGATTCCTGTATCTGGATTGGTACCGGGACCGGATCGCGCGCGCGCGCCGCGTATCCCTGCCGCCCCGGCAAGACAGGAAGCACCAAACCCGCGGCGAGTGGCTGGAGGATGTATGGCAAAACCTGATCACTCCACTCCGGGAAAAAGGGCCGGTCTTCGCCACGAGCTATCCGAAAGGACCGCTGCCCGAGATCTGGAAAAAGCAGGGGCCGCCGAAAATCGATCAATGGATCCCCATTGACCGGACACGCGTAGCGCCTTCCTACCAGCCTTATCTACCTGAGGGATTTCTATATGTATTTCCGAAACAGGAACGGAACGGGAATGGGAAATGAGCCGCAAACTGGTTATATGTATCTGAAATGGGAGAGGTGGACCGCTTATCTGATCATCGCCGGGACGCCGATGTTCATCGCTCCCAGCACCGCCGATTCGTACCTGCTGCCGAAGATTGTCTGGCTCACCTGCTTTACCGCGTTGTGGCTGTTTTTAATTGCGGTCCAGCCGGTTTCCCGCAAAATCATGACCATGCCGTTGGACGCGCCGCTGGCGGCGCTGTTTCTGTTGTCGCTCCTTTCCGTGTGGATTCATTACCGGACACCGTTGCAAATCAAGGCGCTGTTCAATTTGGCGCTGTTCATCGCCTTGTTTTATTGCTTCCGGCGATTCTGGCGAAGAATCGCCACGCCCGGACAGGTGGCCCCGATCCTGATGACCACGGCCGTGCTGGCGGCGGTGTATGGGATTCTGCAGGATTACGGGATCGATTTCATGACTCCCGTGGGCGGTGTGCGGGACTGGCGGGCCAAGGTGATATCCACCTTGGGCAATCCCAATTTTCTGGCGGGATATTTGGGCATTACCCTTCCTGTGATCGTGGCGTATGGCTTGCGGACCGGGGCCCGGCGTTATTCGTTCCTTGCGGCGGGACTGGCGGTGATGATCTGCATCGCCTGCCACACCGTCACGTTCAGCGTGGGAACCACAACCAGCTTGGCCGGGAGTTTTATCGTCACTCTGACGACGGCCTTGCTCATCCACCGCAAAATCCGCCTGCCCTTGGCGCGGACGTTCATTCTGATGGTGTTGGCGGCATGGCCCGTGATCTGGTACCTGGCCGACAATCCCTACAACAGCCATGGGCGGTCGCTTTATAAGGAAGCCTGGGAATCGCCCCATTGGTGGTCGGGGATGGGCGCGCGGCGGTTCAACTGGAAAACCACGCGGGTGATGATCAACGAGGCCCCCCTCACCGGCATCGGATTTGGAAATTACCTGACCGTGCATGAGCACTACCAGGGGATCAACTACGCGAAACAGTGGAACGCGCACGACCGGGATTACGTGATTCCCGTCGATCAGCCTCATTTTCAGCTGCTCGAGACCGCAAGCGAAACCGGACCCCTGGGCGTATTGGTCCTCTTGTGGTTGACGGCGGCCTGGAACCTCGCGGCGTGGCGGCGGCTCAAACAAGCCGCTGCCCCGGATTGGTTCGCGTGGGGAGCCTACGCGGGTGTATGGGTGGCGCTGATCCACACGTTTTCGGACTTCCCGTTCCACCTGCCCGCCAGTTCGATGCAGATCGCGCTGTTGGGTTCGTATCCCGTCACGTCCTTGAAGACTCGTGAATCCCCCAAACGGTCTCTTCCGCCTTGGCTGATCGGAGTGAGCCTGCTTTGCTCGATTCTGGTTGGCGGGGCCGCGATCCTGCAATTCCGGGCGAGTCAATACCTGCGGAATGGTATTGAAAGCCGGGGATTAGAGGCGGTCACGCATCTGGAAGCATCCCGCTCGCTGGATCCCTTCGTCCAGCAAACCCACTACATGCTTGGCGTGTACTATGCATCGATAGGGTGGGACAACAAGGCGGTGAGCGCATTCCATACCGCCATCCGGCTGCAAGAAGACATCTTGGCGCATCAACAGCTCGCCCAGATCTACCTGCGCAAGAACGATTTGTCTTCAGCCATTCAGGAGACCGAGCGGGTGATCGAGCTCAATCCTGTCTTTCCCGGCCGGTATCATGAATTGATCGCGTTACTCAAAAAAGCCGGACGGACCGAGAATACCGCCGAACTGGAACGAAAGGCCCGCGATCTGGAAGGGCAATTGCACAAGCCATGAGTTCCATTTCCCGCACCCGGCCTTTTCCCCGAGGGAGAAGACCGGGGTAGCGGGATTTTACGATGCAATGAATCACCCTGAGGGGATTCATGTGAGTCGCGATGCATTTTCCTTACGGCCGTATTTCCGGCTTCCGCATGTAAACCTCGATCACCGCGCCGGGGCGGTTCCGGCCCCATAAATTCCGGAAAGGGCTATAGGTGTCTTCCACGTCCGCGGGCTGGGGAGTCCAAGGCCGGATAAAGGGTTGAAAGACCCGATCGGGCCGGTCATGGCCCACGAATTCGTGGATGGCCGCGCGGCGTTTTGCGTACGCCTCCGGATAGCGGGCCGTAAAAGGGGCGAAATTGCTGATCACCATGTAACCCGCGGGAACCTGGGCCAGCGTATCCAGCTGATTCAATTGGTTGGAGGGGAGGCCATCGATACCTACCAGCCGGGAGTCGAACGGTTTCGTCCACATCCCGGCGACATTGCGGTACACCAGGGGGACGGCGAACTGGTCAGTCCCGATCAACAGGGGGGATCGCTCTTCCGTTAAAAACCAACGCAGACATTCAATCCGGGTATCGGTTTGACTGAGCAGGTGATTGCTCCGCAGATCCTTGAGCAAGGGCTCGGCTCCGGCGGCCAAAAACAAAACAGCCGCGATACGTAAGCCCACGCGCGCATCGCGCATCATTTGAGAAACAAGCGCATAGATCCCCCACGCGGCGAAGAGCGAAATCCACGGCAACGCCGGTAACGAAAAACGCACAAAAAATAAAGGATGCGCCGCGATCAACATTCCATACAAGACCGGAAACACCACCACGGCCCCCTGTCCTTGCCCAAGCAAAGCCGCCAGACCGATCCCGGCCAACCCCACGGCCAAGGCACCCTCACTAATCCACGCCGTTTCGATGAATTGGATCAGTGACCAGCGGGTGTCCTGTCCGGTCCAGGGCTGGGCCGCGGCCTCGCGCAGCAAGGCCATCTCTTGCTGGAAGGTCTGGGGATCGATCAGGGGGAACGGGCAAATCAGGAGAAAGAAAAACCCGGCCAGCAAGACGATCACGATCCAATCCCGCGTTAAAATCCGTATAGATTCTTCCTTTTTTCGCAGCCAATAGCGGACCCCCCGCAGGAACAACAACGCCAGGATAACCGGAAAGGCATTGTATTTCACCGCCACGGCCACTCCGCCGCAGGCTGCGGCCGCCCACAACCACCACCGTTTCCCGCTCTGAAACCAATGCCATCCCAGCACCATCCCGGTTGTGGTTAGGAGGGCCATGGCGGGATCGTTCACGGCAAAATGGCTTTCCCGGACATTGGCGAACGAGACCGCCGTCAGCCACGCGGCCCCCACCGCATACCACGCCGGAAGCATTTCCCGGGTCAAGAAAAACACCGCCACGGCGGTTAATGCCCCCAACGCCGCGGACAACACCCGGGCTCCGGCCACCAGGTCGAACGGACGGTAGAGATACGTGACTTCCACGTTCCAAGACGGCTTCAACTGGATGGGATCGACGTTCAACCATAGCGGGACTTCCACCGGCTGATGGATCTGAAGCCAAAGAGGGAACCACGCCGCGTTGAGATACGAAAAGCCCGGCGGATTGCGGAAATACTTGGGATTCCACTGGCCGCGGTGGCATTCGGCGCCGGCGGATACGTATTTCCACTCATCGGGATGCAGGCGGAAAGGCAGCCCCCAATAGGTACCGTCAACCCGCAACCCAAAGGCCACAAGAAACACCCCGGCGAGGGCCGCGGCCGGCCACGCGATGGAGAATCGAGACCCCGGGGCTTGATAAGAATCAGGCATGAAGGACCTTTTTTTGCCGTACGATGGACAGACTCCAAAGACAGACCGCGGAAAGGCACGAGGGACGGCCCAGCAGATCCCGGGTGATCGGATCAAAGGCCAGATAACTCAACCAACCCGCCAGGTTGACTGTATTAGCGGCTACCGTAAAGGCCAGAATCCATAAAGCGGGTTTGCCGGGATTCTGTTTCAAATCCGCGAACAACAAAACCACCGCCGGGAAAAGGTACACAAAATCATACAGCCGCACAACCGGGGACAATACAATCAAGGCAGCGAGCAACGAAGCCATGTGCAAGCGCCAAGTCCGTGCATTCAAGGGGCGCCACATCCCCCATAACGTCACCATCCCCGCCAAAAGGGCAAAGCCCCGGGCGATTCGATGGCTCACCCTGATATCCGCGTAAGCCTCCGGCCGCAGCCATCCCCACGGTTCGCCCAATCGCACACGTAAAAAAGTACCCATGAGCGAGTGATTGACCGGATGGTTCTCACCCAGGGCGACATGGGGTAAAACCCGGCTGAAGTACAAAACGTTTAGCTCCCATCCCGACACAAGGATAAGAACGGCAGCCGTCAGCGCGGCGGACACGATCAAAGTCCAACGGCGCTGCAGCACCCATAATAAAATGAACCAGATGGGCGAGATTTTCAGCAGCACCGCCATCCCCAGGAACACACCGGCCCGGATATCCCGCCGGTGAAAGGCGAAGATCCCATGCCCGATCACCAGGAGCATCACCAAGGGAGTCACCTGTCCAGCCCAGCCGGCAAAGAAGGCCGGAGCCCAGTAGGCGGCAAGCAATCCCAACAAAAACAATTCGCGGAGGTTCAACCATTGTTGTTGATACGCCAAGCGGAAGAGCCACCCGATGCCGCCGATGTAAGCCAGCACCAGAACGATACCCCACCCCTTGGCAGCCAGGGGGAACGGAAGATACGTCACGGGTTGAAGCATCCAGGCCAGCAAAGGGGGATACAAATAGTATTTCGTAGGGTAAGGATTGGGAACGCCGCCGATGGACACGCCGGCCAGCACATTGTCATGGATCAAAGGCCAGGGATCGGAAGGATAGACCGGCCGGCCGGCAGCCAACGATTGGGCAGCCGCATAATACGCTGTGAAATCGGGACTTCCGGAATCCCAATTCAGGAACAGGACGCCTGCCAGGAATTGATACGCCGTGTATCCGGTCACCGCCACTGCCAACGCCCATCCATAGCGTGGATCCAGCGTGGCGCTGAGGAAGACGCGGCCCGTACGCCATCCGTTCATTCTCTGCTATAAATTATAAAATATTATGCTTAATGAATGGGAAAATCCTCCCGGCTGCCGCAGATCCGGATCAAGCACCATTATACGTCTTCAATCCCTTAAAAAATATGAAAGCCGCAATAATAAAAAAGCCGCGCCCCCTAAGGCGCGGCTCTTGATAGGAGTACGTCATGGAATCCTCATTCATAGATGAAATGGGGCAGATTGTTGTTGGTGGACTTTTTACGATGGGTGCGCGTATCCACCTTGCCATAGGGAACATCCAGGTACGCTGAGGCGATAAAAACGTCATCCTTCGAGAAACCCAGCGCTTCGTACGACGTGCGCAGGATTTCCAACGTCTCGTCCACCGTGCGCCGGTTCGGGAAAATCTCTTCCTGTTGCAGGCACTGCTTGATTAAAGCCTGCTTGTTGAGCACATACCCGCAGGTAATGAAGACTTCCGCCACGCCCAAGAGACGGTTGCGCGTGACCGCGTCTTCTTCGCACATCACCGCTTCCCGCAACGGGCGCAGATATTGAATCCGGCCCTCGGTGGTGGCGGGATCGCTCTTGCGGGCGATATCCGCGTCGGTGGCGTCGCGCGCTTGCTGCATCAAATACTGCAGATCTTTTTCGGTCAACGCTTGCCGGCGCCGCGCGGTCCGTTCCAGGGCCATTTCCGTGGCCCGGCGCAGCAGCAGCGGGCTGATCCGTTGGCCGTGGGTGCGGCGGTAGAGCAGACGGTATCCCTTGGTCACCGCGCGCATATACTCCACGGCTTCGTTCAACGTGAGGCCCGGTTGGCGGTTGACAAACCGCCGGGCGGTTTCCGGCGCCATACCCCATTCTTGTACCAGATGATTTTCAATCGCTTCGCGATTGCCACGGGAGGAGGTTTCGACTTTCTTCTCAGTTGATTCCATCGACTGCAACACAATCTTTCGCGATTCCATCAGCGGCTCCTAAGCCACAGCCGGCAGGAAACTTGAAAGATACTCCTTTCTAACCTGGATTGGATATCCAGGAATATTTACCTGATCAAGGTTCTAACACCCAAGAAAAGAGATGAAACCACTCCCATCCCTTTTCACTTGAATTCAATAACGTACGACCGGCTCTTCCGTCTACGCTCCAAGACGAATAGACGCGCCAGAATCAAGGAATGCGGACAGGCAAGATCAATCCCGCTTTACCAAGAAGCCAGACACGTTGTTCCGTTCCACCGCCCAGGATGGCTGCTGCCCCAGAAGGAATTCCGCCACCAAGGCGACTGAACGTTTTACCCCGCGAGTCTTGATTGGATCCGTGGAAGGGTCGAGGTGGACGGTCAGTTTGCGGTCCGCCTCGCTTTTCGAAATCCGAATGTAGAACGATTGCGAATGCCCTTCCTCAACCACCACTGTCCACAAAAGGGCTTTCCGGCCTTGCCGTTCTACATAAATCTCCTCGACCTTAATTAACCACTCGCCGCTCTCTTCCACCAGGGGGCTCAGGATTTCTGCCAGGTTGATTTCTTCAACATCCCCCTTCAACACCACGTGTGGCAATGCCTCATTCCTTTACTCTATTAAAGGATAATCACTTGACACTCCCTCAGAGACGCAAAATTCAAACCCACATCTTTCCACAACAATAGCAGGACATGGATACGACCCCTCCCCGCCCTGCTGTTGTCTCAATACGCCATGATGCAACATCACTCGTTGGATGCTCAAATCGAAATTTGGATTCTACGGAAGAGTTTATACATCTTCCACGAATCGTCAAGAGATTTTTTTCAGAATTTAACAAGCCAGGGGTGCCGCGGTCATCGGCCGATGATCGGTTACCTGAAATAAGTTAAATATTATCAAAATACTAAATTATCCCATTTTTCTACTTTCTCTCCGCATCTTTTACTTTCTCACCTTGCATGGACAAACGTCCAATAACGTTTCGTGACACCGATTAAAATTATTTTACTAATAATTATACTTATATAATCGTGGCTAAATTCTTAAAATTCAATCCAATTCAAATAAACCGATATAGGAAGGACAAAGGTTCCCGCAGATAAGGGATATTTTTTCAAAGATTGAATCTCTCGATTCTTTTATAATTTATACATCTTATCAACATTCAAGCCCGGAGGAGAATCCTTTCAGGCGAATGACCTCACATCCGTGCATCTATATCAAATGGATATGAGAGCAGCAAAAATATTCCCAAAAATATTTCCCAAAAATATTCCTTGTATATGATAGCATCTATGTTCGTCATCAAGAAAATATACTTGACACACCATATTTTCAGCCGAGTTCAGCAAGCCGGCAGAGTTCTAACACGTCCGATCCAGCGGCAGACAGTTCCCGCGGCAGCTTCGGCAACCGGCCATTCTCTTCCACGCCTACCCGGAACGGCAAAACAAGGTACGATAATCAATATACCTGGGATGAAATCAGAAGCATATGGAAACCACCCACCCGAAACCTGTTTCAACAGTCTATGGCCCGGTTCGATCCTGGCGCGTGGGCTTGTCCTTGGGCATCGACCTGATCCTGGAAACTTCCGTGTGTTCGTTCAATTGTATTTACTGCCAGTTGGGCAACATTCAGGTGGTGACTAATCAGAGGAAATTGTTCGTACCCACGGATACGGTCTTACGGGATTTTTTGGCCAGCCGATGGAGGGAATCGGATATCATCACTTACAGCGGCAGCGGGGAACCCACGCTGGCTACCAACCTGGGCGAGGTGGCGCGGGAAATCAGCCGGATCACCCCCATTCCTCAACTGGTCCTGACCAATGGCGCCTTGTTGCAGGATCCCCAGGTAATCCAGGATTTGCAAGGCGTACACCGGGTTTATGTCAAATTGGACGCGGCCTCTGAGGAGATGTTCCAGCGGATCAACCGGCCAGCCAACGGGATCACTCTGGCGTCCATTGTGGATCAGGTAAAACGATTCCGGAAAAGATATAAAGGGATGTTGGGCATCCAAGTGATGTTCATGCCCCTCAACCGGAACGAGACGGAGCGTCTGGCGGAGATTCTGCGGGACATCCAGCCGGACGAAGTGCAATTGAACACACCCACCCGGCCGTATCCCCGGTATTGGCACATTGCCTCGCGGGGAGGCCACACCGAAGCCCTGCGCCCCTACCCCTCCACCCCGCTGCGCACCATTTCCCGCGAAGAAGCCGCTGCAATCGAAACACGCCTGCGGGATCTTACCGGATTGCCGATCGTTGCCGTAAACAACAACGCACCGGGGAAGTGACTCAGTAATTTAAAAAGATCAATCTTATAAAAATTGTAATTTTCCATCTGGTTGCCGGTGGAGAATATATCTCTATCGGCTTCTTTCTATCCATTTCGCCCATCCCTAATTTGCCGTATCTTGGTATATCACAATCACCAGACGTACGAGTGATGGGGAGAATACACATGAATGAGCACGCCGTCAGATCTAACATGCCATCCAATCCCAACGCCGATTCTTCTCCAGGTTCCTCCTGCGGTGGATCGATCGATCCCTGCGGCGGAGTGGACCGGCGGAATTTCGTCAAAAGCCTGGGTTTGGGCTCGATCCTCGTGGCGGGGATTCAGCCTCCCCGTCCCGCTGCGGTCCCCATATCCGAACCGGACGAAACCGAGCGGAACATGCTGCAATCCCTCGGCGAAGGAGGCTGGCCGGTCCTGAAGCGTTATCCGCAAAGCCACACCGGGCGTATCGCGCTGCCCGTGGGGGGCATCGGCACGGGCACGGTGTCACTCGGCGGCCGGGGCGATTGGCGCGATTGGGAAATCATGAACCGCTCCGGCAAGGGTTTCACTCCGTCACGCGGGGAGGCGTTCCCCTTCTTCGCCCTGTTCACGCAAGCGGCCGATGGAACCAAAACCGCGCGCGTTCTGGAAGGCCCCATCGAGGAATTCCAATACGAGGGCAGCCATGGATGCGCGGTTCCCAACGACAATCTCCCCCGTTTCGCGCGCGGCGTGTTCGGCGCGGCGTATCCCTTCGGGCAGGTGTTGCTCAGCGACGAGGCCATTCCCGTCGAGGCGCAAATTCAAGCCTTTAATCCCCTGGTTCCGGCCGATCCTGAGGCCAGCGGCCTCCCCGTGGCCGTGATGCGCTACACGCTGCGCAACAAAACGAACCAGCCGTTGCAAGCCTCGGTCTGCGCCAGCCTGCCCAACTTTATCGGCGTGGACGGCTGGGAAACCACCAAGGACTGGAAGGGCGACCTGGTGGCCACGGGCGCGAAGCAAAACCGCAACCAGTTCCGCCAAGGAAAGAACATCCAGGGAATCTTCATGGACAGCGCCGGCGTAGATCCCCAGCACGCCGCTTGGGGAACGATCGCGCTGACCGTTCCAGCCAACGAATCAGTCACATACCGCACGGACTGGACACCGGACCGCTGGGGCAATTCGATGCTGGACTTCTGGGACGATTTCAGCGCGGACGGCCGGGTGGACGAACGCGAGCCCGGCGGTGGCGACATGCCCATGGCCTCGCTGGCGGTGTCGGTGGAGATCCCCGCGAACGGCGCCCGGGAAATCGCTTTTCAGCTCACCTGGCATTTCCCCAACCGCCAGACCTGGACTCCCCGGGGGGGAGAACACGCCGCACAAGACCGCATCGGCAACTACTACACCACCCGCTACGCGGACGCCTGGGACGCGGCCGAACGGACAGCGGAAGCCATCCCGGCGCTTGAACAAAAAACGCTGCAATTCGTGCGGACGTTCCTCGAAAGCCCTCTGCCGGACGTCGTCAAGGAAGCGGCCCTCTTCAACCTCAGCACCCTGCGCAGCCAGACCTGCTTTCGCACGCCGGACGGCCGCTTCTTCGGCTGGGAAGGCCTCTGCAACCGCCAGGGCTGCTGTTTCGGCTCCTGCACGCATGTGTGGAACTACGAGCAGGCCACCGCGTTTCTCTTCGGCGAGCTGGCCCTGAAGATGCGCGAAGTGGAATTCGGCCAGGCCACGGATGAGAACGGCCTGATGAGCTTCCGCGTGTCGCTGCCCATCGAACGCGCCCGGGATTTCGGCAAGGCGGCCGCCGACGGCCAGATGGGCTGCATCATGAAAATGTACCGCGATTGGCAACTCTCCGGTGATACCAAAACGCTCCAACAACACTGGCCCAAGGTGAAAAAAGCCCTCGAGTTCTGCTGGATCCCCGGCGGCTGGGACGCGGACCGCGACGGCGTGATGGAAGGTTGCCAGCACAATACCATGGACGTGGAATACTACGGCCCCAATCCGCAAATGGGAACCTGGTACCTCGGCGCGCTGCGGGCGGGCGAAGAGATGGCGCGTGCGATGGGCGATAACGAATTCGCCCAAACCTGCCAGGATTTGTTCGAGCGCGGCCGGACGTGGATGGACGCGCATCTCTTCAATGGCGAATATTACGAGCACCAGATCCGCCCGCCCAAGGACCGCTCGGAAATCGCGGACAGCCTGCTGGTGGGCATGGGCTCCAAGGACATCACCAAGCCCGAGTATCAGCTGGGCGCGGGCTGCCTGGTGGATCAACTGGTGGGGCAATTCATGGCCCACGTGTGCGGGCTGGGGTATCTCCTCGATCCGGAGCACGTCAAAACCACGCTGCGCAGCATCCTCAAATACAACCGCCGCGAGAGTTTGCAAGACCATTTCAACTGCATGCGCAGCTTTGCCCTGGGCAACGAGGCGGCTCTGCTGATGGCCAGCTACCCCAAGGAACGCCCCGAGACCCCGTTCCCCTACTTCACCGAGGCCATGACCGGCTTCGAATACACCGCCGCCATCGGCATGCTCTACGAAGGCCAAACCGATGAAGGCCTGATGTGCATCCAGGACATCCGTAACCGCTACGACGGCCTCAAGCGCAATCCATTCAACGAGGCTGAGTGCGGGCATCACTACGCCCGGGCGATGGCCAGCTGGGCGGCGGTCTTGGCGCTGACCGGCTTCCACTACTCGGGCGTGGAACAATCCATGACCTTCGCCCCCCATGAAGGCGTGTTCTTCTGGTCAAACGGCCACGCCTGGGGCCGGTGCGTTCTTCACTCCCGCGGCCACCAATACGCGGTTACCCTCGAGGTCCACCATGGCGAACTGACTCTGCGCCGCTTCGCGCTTCAGAACTTCGGCGAAATCACCTGGACTACCCCCCTCCGCCTGCAAGCGGGAGAAAGCCGGCGCTTTGAGGTGAAGGAGAGATGACGTATTTCTGAAGGGGATGATTGGGAGTGGCAGCGGATTTTTAACCTGCGGGAAAGCAGATTGATGTCACTCATCTCTCTTTTACAGCGCCGACGTCCCGTATGAAGCCAGCCCAGGGCAATGCTCTAGGAAAATGACGCCGGAAATATTCAATCCTAATTCCTTCTGTGAGAGAGGTTGGGTGAGAAATGCCTTGAAAAGGCGCAATTAATCCTATCTCCGCTATTAATTGAACAGTTCCGATCTGCATTTTCATCATGATAATCCACCCGCCGCCCGGATCGTTTAAAAAACTGAAAATGGAATTTGTCCTTACAGAACAAGGAGTGGGGTTTGAAGGGGTATCCCATTTTTCCTGCACGGAAGGATCAAACCATGCGTAGAAAAATCCGGAACCTGCTGATCGAATTGGCCGTTGCCCTGGTGGTGCTGTTGTTCCTGACCACGCAAATGATTTCCTTCTTTCTCTCCTCGCAATCCGCCCAAAATATACCGGATCCCGTTTTCCGGCAAATGATTGAACAGTGGGTGGGTGTGGCGCCCGGCGAACCGATCCCCAAAAACCGCCTGGAGAATTATACTGGTGTCTTGAAATGTTTTTATACATCCGATCCCAAATTGAATCCGGGCAAACATAAAATCCGGGATCTGACCGGCATTGGATATTTCAAGAATATCACGGGACTCAACTGCCATGGCCAAGATCTGACCCATCTTGATTTGTCCAAGAATCCCGCCTTGACAGTCCTCGAGTGCGATGGCAACGCCTTGACGGCCCTGGATCTGTCCGCCAACACCGCCTTGGAACAAGTCAATTGCAATTACAACCAGATTCAAAAACTGGTATTGCCAGAGAGCGCCAACCTGAAATATTTATATTGCCAATCCAACCGCCTGACTCACCTGGATGTCAGCCGGAATCCCAATTTGTTGGATTTGAATTGCGGCATGAACCAGATCTACCAGATCGATCTATCCGCGAATCCTTCCTTGCGGCACCTGGATTGCCGGTATAACCGGTTGACCTACTTGGACGTCTCCCGCAACCTGAAATTGGAACATTTGGATTTTTCCCATAACTTCTTGCGGCACATGCCGGATTTGATTCTCCATGTTCATCTCCAAGCCTTGGGCGCCGAGTTCAATTATCTCCCGCCGGAGGATCTGCCTCTCATCCACCGGTTGGAAGAGCGATTCACGGGCGTCTTCCGGTACAACAGCGGAAAAGTATACGACGGGATTTTCTACCAAGAACAACGAGGCTACAACCTGGCGGATTACGAATCGGAATAAGGCAATCCTTCTGCATGAATCGTCATGGCTTCATGCCTTCCCACGAATTCGAGAACAGGAACAGATCCTGATGGCCGGTCCGGCCGTCCTGGTTGAGATCGGCGCCGGTGGAGCCATGCCAATGGTGGATGAGGAGCAACAGGTCCACGCGGTTGATAAATCCATCCTGGTTCAAATCGGCGCCCGCGGAAGGGGGCTTGGTCGTGAACCAGGCAGATTCGGACCAGGGGCTCCACTGATCATTGGCGTCTTGATAGCGGACCCGCCACGTATAGTTTTGGCCGAGTTGCAGCGGGCCGACCGGGACCTGGATTTGCGTGGACGGAGCGCGGGGGCCGCTATCCCAAACCAAAGTGCCGTACGTGTAATCGCGGATTTCAAATTGCGCCGCCTTCTGCGGAGTTCCCAAGGGATGCGCGTATTCCGAGGCATACAGGACCGGCGTCAAGACCGATGAGTACGCGCCGGCGGCGGGAGAGAGGGCCACGGGCGGATCCGGGGCTGACGCGGCAATGGTATGGACAGTCTCCTGGGTGACGATTGCCGCGTTCGCGTCGAACACGATGGATGCCTGGTTGCGGAGGGCGGTTCCCGGCGGCAAGCCGGCCAGGGGGGCAATCCGGAACGTGACATGCCCTTCCCCGCGGCCCGTGGCGGGATCGTTGGGTGGCAGGAAGCCCGCGGTTCCATCGAGGGGAATCGCGCCGGTTTCGGGATCGATCAAGGTCAACGTCCAGCGCGCGCGGCCGGTGTAGGGGTTCAGCCGCGCCTCGAGGTCCACCGCGTATTCCCCCCAGGCCAGGCGCTGGGAGTAATCGGTCTGCCCTACCGGGATAGCGGTCACGCGATGGCCAAGGGTGACCTCGGATAGTTCAAAGGAAGTCCAGTCCAGCAACGGACTGAGATCATCGGTGATGATGACCTGCTGCGCGGACGCCGAGGCATCCGGCGTGTTTTCGAAAAAGATGGTGTACGTCATGGTGTCCTGCCCGGTGATGTCGGCTGCCATGCCGCCGGGGCCGGTCTTTTCATTGGGATCCCGGGAAACAATGACGGGCACATGGGTTTGCTGGACGACGGTCGTGGGCGGCTGGGGGAAGGGCGGTTTTTCGCCTGTACAGTCCAGATATTTTTGGAAGGCCTTTTGCGCCCGCGCCACATAGAGTTGGTACGCGTGGTACCGTCCGGAGGCGGCGTTGGTGTTGTCGCGGATGCTACGGACCGCGTCGATGGTGGATTCGACCAACTTGATCGATTCGTTGACAATGCCGATCAAGTTGAGGACAGGTTCAAAGGCGCGCTTGAATTCCTCGCTCTGGATCATATTCATAAGTGGTTTCAATTTGGCCAGGAGACCCAAGAAGGTATGGAATTCTTCGGCCACGGCGCGCCAGGTCAGTTCGTTATTGCGCGCGTCCTTCAAGAACGCGAGACGGCCTTTGTATTGTTCGATGTAGGAAAGCACTTTGAGCAGCCGTTGCCCCCAGACTTTGCCTTCTTTCAGTTTCTGGATGGCGGCAATGATTTTCGGGCCGTTCACCACGGCGGCGGCCCCGGCTTCATAGGCGGCCAGTTCCAATTCGGCGATTTTCCCGGCCAGCACCGCGGCTTGCAGGCCGACCTCCCCCCCGCTGGCCAACCAGGTGAAATTGGCGTTGCCTTTGGCCTTCCAGGCCTCCATATAGACATATTCCGATTGCGCCAGCAGTTTCCCCACGTTTTTCGCTTCATTGCGGCATTTGGAATTGGGATCTTGGACGATGGCGTTCCAGTTTTGCAATCCGCCCGCGTGATTCATCATCTCTATCACCCGGGGATCGCGGGGCAGACCGCCGCGTTCGGTGACGAATATCCGGTAATCCTCGGGAAGATTGGTGCTAGAAAGCCAATCGAGGAATCCCTCCAAATATTCTTGAAAGCCCTGGGCGTCCATCAACGCGGCACGGGGATCACCAGGAATTTTTTTCGTCGTATCGATGAATTGGGGCGTGACCGGCCAGGGATCGAAGCCCGCGCCCGGCGCGAGCGGCAGAGCGATATCCTTGATTATCACGCCTGACACTTCCGTGACTTCCACGCTGTCGTTGGCAACCTGGGAACCGAAAATAATATCCAATTGATAATTGCCAACAGCGAGAGGCATAGACTGATAAATCCCTTCCGCGTCCGCGGTGGAGCGGGCGGCTTCCAGGCCATCCAGTTTGAAGATCACCACCGCGCCCGGCAACGGCAGCTGAGACACGCTGTCCCGGATCGTCCCGGTGATGGTTTGGCCTTCACTGGGCACGAGGATGTTCAGCGGGGGAGTGGCGCCTCCTTCCAACACCGCAAAACCGAATTGCTTGTACCGAGGGAATCCCGCGGCTTGCACGTGGATCTCGTAGGTTCCCACGGCCATTCCCGCCATGGTGAAAGTCCCATCGCCAGCGCTAAAGGCCTTGAGTCCGGGATCATCGGCCGCTTCCCTAAAAACGACTATCGCGTCCGTGATGGGTTCTCCGCTTTGCGATGCGATAACTGTCCCCGTGACCTGACTCTCCGCAAGCAGGGCGAAATCCACGGTTAATGCGGTATCGCCCAACATGACGCGTTTCGTCATCCGCCCGAGACCAGGAGCGCTGACCGTCAGCAGGTAGTTACCAAGAACCAGATGGTTCAATTCATACCGGCCGCCTTCGCCGGATAAGGCCATCGATCCCTGCAGGCCATCCGCGCCGGGATCGAGAGGAACCGCCTCGATGAGGGAGTTCTCCACCCCCACGGCCGAGGTTCCCGCGGAAATGGTCCCGGCGATCTTTCCCGGAGCTGCGATGAGGGTGATGCCTTCCAATTTTCCGCTGACTTCAACGGATTTTCGCGGAAACGTGTAATCGTCCAGCAAGGCGCGGAGAGTCAAACTCCGTTGGGGCAGATTGTGGAAGGCAAAACCGCCT
>ERZ795060.2246-NODE-2246-length-20100-cov-68.450736_pt1 | contig 20100 bp, 19 predicted proteins | sample MGYA00375144_ERZ795060 | MGnify/ENA primary metagenome ERZ795060 (study PRJEB30189, sample SAMN05720157) | activated sludge metagenome | isolation source: anaerobic digester from wastewater treatment plant | place: Japan | collected 2015-05-15 ...
GTGCCCGGGGTGGGACTCGAACCCACAAGTCCGAAGAGGACAAAGGATTTTAAGTCCTTCGCGTATGCCGATTCCGCCACCCGGGCAAGAATCAATATAAAATCCAAAGCACAAAATTCAAAATCCAAAATTGTCAAAAGTAGTCTCGCCCCGCTCTTTATTTATTAAAGGACGGGGTTCCACCAGCTGGATAGTAATTAACTTAAAACTCAAAGTGCAAAACGCAAAACTATAACTCAAAACTAATTAACTTATTATTCCGACCGATCTTCATTTTGATTTTTTACCTACTGGTAGGCAGGCATTTTGCCTTTTGACTTCCAATTCTATTTTACTTTCGAATTTTTTTCTTGTCAATTGATTATTTTTTTGCTTTAATAGAATAAAGTTATGACAGAAGACAATTTAACTTTAGTGGTGTTAGCGGCGGGCATGGGTAGCCGCTATGGCGGACTCAAACAAGTTGATCCCATAGGCCCGAATGGTGAAATTATTATTGACTATTCGCTTTATGATGCCAAACAAGCGGGCTTTACGCATGTTGTTTTTGTGATTCGTAAAGATATTGAAGAAGTTTTTAAACAAAAAATTGGAGAACGAGCGGAAAAAAATTTCCGTGTCTCTTATGTTTATCAAGAACTCAACAAAGAATTACCAACGTGGTTTAGTGTGCCTGCCGAGCGAAAGAAGCCATGGGGAACAGGGCAGGCTATTTTATTATGCAAGGATGTCGTCTTTTCTAATTTTGCGGTGATCAATTCCGATGATTTTTATGGTCGCGATGCCTTTATTAAAATGGCCGATGCGCTTAAGGGGCTGAGCGATGATCCTGATCTTTATCATTATGTTATGGTAGGTTATCGATTAAAAAACACTTTATCTGATTTTGGTTCTGTTTCTCGCGGTGTCTGCCGCATTTCTGATGAAGGATATTTAATGGATATTACCGAAAGAACGAAAATTCAGAAGTTTGAAGATGGAATTAAATATGAAGAAAATGGGGAGTGGTTCAATTTAACCGGCGAGGAAACAGTTTCTATGAATTTTTTTGGTTTTACGCCGAGTATTTTCTATGAATTGGAGACCCGCTTTTACAAATTCCTGATGAATATTAAAAATCCTGAGAAGGACGAATTTTTTATTCCCGAAGTAGTGGGGCAATTAATTCGTGAAGGCAAGGCGCAAGTCACTATTTTACCAACCGAAGCCAAATGGTTTGGTGTAACTTATCCTGAAGATAAAACAGTTGTAGCCGAAGGAATAAAAAATTTAATCAAAGAAGGAGTTTATCCGGAGCATTTATTTGAAGAAGCTTCGTCGACTCCTTCTTCTCCTGCTTTTTCTGAGCAGGAATCTCCAGACGAGATCAAAAACTCTCAACCCTCAGAATCAATCGGCGATCGTTTAATCCTCTCTGATCCAGAGCCAACTGCCGAACGCCTATTTGAGTCGCAAAAACAATCTGAACAAGAAAGAGAAAAAATTCAAGATGAATTAGGCCCCATTAAAGAAGCGGTTTATCTTATTGAAGTAGAGAAAATTAAACCTAATCCTTATCAACCACGTAAAAATTTTGATGAAGAATCCCTAAAAGAATTAGCGGATTCTATCAAAGAATTCGGCATTCTCCAACCTCTCATAGTTTCGCGCGTGGAAAAAGAAACCCCTTATGGCCGAGGAGTGGAGTATCAGTTAATTGCAGGCGAAAGGCGGTTGCGGGCGGCACAAATGTTAGGATTAGAAAGAGTGCCAGCCATTATTCGACCTTCTTTTGAAGAGCGTCAAAAATTAGAAGCCGCTATCATCGAAAATATCCAGCGAGCCGATCTTAATCCTTTAGAATCAGCGCGCGGTTTTGCAAAGTTAGCAGAAGAATTTGGTTTGTCTCAAAGAGAAATTGCCGAACGAATTGGCAAAAGCCGTGCTTTTGTGGCGAATGCTTTGAGACTTTTAGAGTTGCCCTCGGAAGCCCAGCGAGCTTTAGAAGAAGGAAAAATTACCGAATCGCACGCTCGATTGCTTTTAACTATTACGAATCCAGAAAAACAGCGGGCACTTTTGGGTGAAATTTTGTCGCGGAAATTAACCGTGAGAGAAACTGAAATTTTAACGCGCCGAATTTTGGAAATGCCTTTGGGAGTTTTTGCTGAAAAAAAGCAAGAAGTGCAAGTGAGCGATTTGGGTGATGCTTTGGAAAAAGAAATTGAGCGCAAACTGGAAGCTATTTTTGGTACAAAAGTAGAAGTGAAAAAGCGCGGCAATAAAGGAAAAATCACAATCAACTTTTTCTCTGATGAAGAATTGGAGGAGATTTTGAAAAAGCTTGTCAAGGAATAAAATTTAGCTTAAACTAAAATCAGCTATTTAATTTTTGATAAGGAGGCGATGATGAGAATTATTAGCCCATCTTTTAAAGTTGTGACTGATTTAAATCGAGAAGAAATTCTAAGAAAAATTGAATTAGCTGGTCGAATTTCGCACAAAAGTGAAGAAAAAATATCCGAGGATTCGGCAGCTAAATTTGTAAAGCATTTGCTGAAAATTGGCCATGAAAGCGTTTTGGAACACGTCAATATTTCTGTGATTATTATTTGTGACCGCGGCGTTTCCCATGAGCTGGTGCGTCATCGTTTGGCGAGCTATACTCAGGAATCCACTCGCTATTGCGATTATGCCAAAAAAGGCGAGATAGCGGTAATTAAGCCGGTATTTTTGACTGAAGGAACTGAGGAGTATCGCGTTTGGAAAACAGCGATGGAATTGATTGAAAAATCCTATTTTCATTTGAGGGATCTTGGCTTGAAACCAGAAGAAGCCCGGTCGGTGTTGCCCAATTCGTTGAAAACAGAAATTTTTGTGACAGCGAATATTCGCGAATGGCGGCACATTTTTGAATTGCGCTGCAATGCCGCTGCTCATCCGCAAATGAGAGAAATTATGGTGCCGTTGCTCCAGTTATTCCAGCAAAAACTTACCCCACTTTTCGATGATTTTAACATCGATTTAGAAAACAATATTGCTTTAAGGGCGTCCTTTTAGGGCGCTCTTTTTTAACTAACAATGAAAAATGAAAAACCATGGAGTGTGGCAGCAGAGGATTTGAAGGAGTGATTAATTTCCAATTTTTAAAGCCGTGAGATCTTTTATGGCACTCAGGATGACAGTAAGATAGTTTTAAGGTTTTAGGTTACAATTTTGAGTTTTTGACATTTACGTTTTGAGTTAAACTCTACTTTAAGTTTTTATTTTCCACCATTTAATTTCTTGATTGAATCAATTAGAGGAAAATTTTTTCTTGCAAATATTTAATTTTGGATTACAATAAAAATAATTTCGCTATGAAAGAAAATTCTAAAAATTTATTAATTGTTATTATTATTTTGATTGTAGCGATTATCGCCGGCCTTTTTGCCTATGGCGAATTTGATTTTTTGCCGAGCTGGTTTAAAAAACCCTATCGGCTTGGTTTGGATTTAAGCGGTGGAACGCGTTTAATTTATGAAGCGGATTTGAGTCAAGTAGCGGAAAAAGATCGTGATTCCGCGATGAATGGATTGCGTGATGTGATCGAGCGAAGGGTTAATCTTTTTGGCGTGAGTGAACCACGTGTAGAAGTGGCGCAGGTAGGGGAAAATTATAGATTAAATGTAGAATTAGCCGGCATAAAAGACATTAATCAAGCCATTCGAATGATCGGTGAGACGCCCTATTTGGAGTTTCGTGAGCAACGGCCGCAGGAGGAAACAGAAAAAATTTTAGAAGAGCAAAAAAACAATAATCCCGCGTATCAGTTTATTGATCCTTATTTTGTTCCTTCGCAGCCACTTCTTACCGGTAAGTATTTAAAAGCAGCGCGTTTGGATTTTGATCCGCGCACTTATGAGCCAGTAGTGAGTTTAGAATTTAATGATGAAGGAGCCAAAATTTTTGCGGAATTAACTAAAAAAAATGTTGGTAAGGTTTTGGCTATTTATCTTGATGGCGAGCCGATTTCTTTACCAGTAGTTCAAGAGGAAATTACCGAAGGCAAAGCTCAAATTACAGGAAAATTTACTGCCGACGAAGCTAAAAAATTAGTAGAGAATTTAAATGCCGGCGCTTTGCCCGTTCCGATTAAACTCATTTCGCAGCAATCCATCGGCGCCCTGCAAGGAGAGTTTTTCTTAAAATTAAGTATTAAAGCCGGCGTGATTGGCTTGATTGCAGTTATTATTTTTATGTTGGTGATGTATGGAAAATTAGGAATTTTTTCATCTCTGGCTTTGATTATTTATACAATTCTAAACCTAGCCATCTTTAAATTGGTTCCGGTAACGATGAGTTTATCTGGTATTGCTGGTTTCATTTTATCTATTGGGATGGCTGTCGATGCAAATATTTTAATTTTTGAACGCTATCGAGAAGAGAAAAAAATTGGTTTAGAAAATAAAAGAGCCTTATCTGAAGGTTTTAAACGAGCTTGGCCGTCAATTCGAGATTCCAATATTTCTACCATTATCACTTGTCTGGTACTCTATAATTTTACAAGCTCGATGGTAAAAGGATTTGCCCTCACCTTACTCATTGGTGTAGTAACGAGTATGTTTACAGCTATTACAGTTACGCGGTCACTCTTAAAAGCATTTCTTAAATAATATGATTGATTTTATTAAAACAAGAAAAATTGCTTATTGGATTTCTGGCGCACTAGTGCTGATTGCTTGGCTTTCCCTTATTATTTTCGGACTTAAGCCGGGAATGGATTTTACAGGCGGTTCGGTTTTGGAATTAAAATTAAATGGTGTTAGTGTTGATCATCAAGTTATCACTGACATTTATCATCAGCTGGGCTATCAGAATGTTTCGATTTCCACCTCGGGTGATGATGGGTTATTAATTCGTTCATCTGATATTAGCGAAGAAAATCATCAAAATATCATTTCACAGATTAAAGAGAAATATAATGAAGTGGAGGAGTTGCGTTTTGAATCATTTGGGCCAGTGATTGGTAGAGAATTGCGTAACAAATCCATTCAAGCCATTATTTTGGTTGTTGTCTGTATTATTCTTTATTTGAGCTATGCTTTCCGTCAGGTTTCGCGGCCCATGGCTTCCTGGCGCTATGGCGTCACCGCTATTTTAGCCTTGATTCACGATATCAGCATTCCGGCAGGTTTATTTGCTATTTTGGGTCATTTTCATGGTGTGGAGATTGATTCTAATTTTATTGTAGCCTTATTGGTTATTCTTGGTTTTTCTGTTCACGATACAATTGTTGTTTTTGATCGGATTCGAGAAAAATTACGCACGCACCCGAGTTTAGACTTCGGACAGATTATTAATGAGGGTATTAATGAAACTATACGTCGTTCCATTTTTACTTCTCTCACTCTTGTACTTGTTCTTTTGGCGTTATTAATCTTTGGTCCAGCCAGCCTTTTCTACTTTACATTAACTTTGCTCATCGGCACTTTCTTTGGTACTTATTCTTCTATTTTCATTGTTAGCCCACTTCTCTACGATTGGTATCTCTTTTTGCAAAAACGAAAAAACAAAAATCAAGGGAAAATAAAGAAGCGATAATTGAAAAATTTATGGCTTTGGGAGAAAAAATGAGAAAGATAATTTTGGCGATCGGCGATCTCGCTTGTTTTTATTTGGCTCTTTTTTTAATGGCCACGATTCGCCATTTGGATGCCAGTTATTTTCTGGTTCATTTAAAACTTTTTTCGATTATTTTTGTCGTGTGGTTAGCAGTTTTTTATATCGGTCATCTTTACGAATTAGAAAATTTTAAGGATCGAAAGAAACTTTTTAGTTTGATTTGCCGTTTGCAAGTAATCAATATTGTTTTGGCTATTGTCATTTTTTATCTTTATCCTGTTATTACCCCCAAAACAAATTTAGCTTTGATTATCATTTTTTCCTCCGTTTTTATTTTGTTATGGCGTTATGTAGCGACACCGCTTTTTCTCAAAAAAATCGCTTATCGCACTTTGCTTCTTGGCAATAGCCAAGAAATGAAGGAAATCAGTCAATTACTTTCTGAGTCGCCGGTAATGGGATATCAACTAGTGAAGCAGATTGATAGTTTTTCTGATTTTCAAGAGAATGAACTGAAAAATTTAGTTGCCCAAGAGAAAATCCGGGTCATTGTTATTGATAATCTTTTAAAAGATGGTAATACTATCGGTTTTCTTCAAAAATTTGTTATTGAAGAGATGTTTCAGCAGAAGGAAATTTATGATACGATTGAATTTTATGAAATGGTTTTTAAACGAATTCCTCTTTCAGTAGTAGATGAAAATTGGTTTTTAAATTATTTAAAGGTATACCGCCAAAACCATTCTTTTGTGACGAAGCGGCTTTTTGATTTTATAGCCGCATTAATCATTTTTCTGATTAGCTTAATTTTTTGGCCGTTTATTATTTTAGCTATCAAGATCGATTCGGCCGGCCCCATTTTTTATTCATCGTGGCGCGTGGGTCAAAGTGGCCGCTTATTTAAAATTTATAAATTCCGTTCGATGTATGCTTTGCCAGAAGGTGAAAATTGGCCGCGCTGGGCCAATCAAAATGATTCGCGAATTACTAAAGTAGGCAAATTTTTAAGAAAGACTCATTTGGACGAACTGCCTCAATTAATCAATATTTTGAAAGGCGATATGTCTTTTGTCGGTCCGCGGCCAATGGAAAAAGAGCTTTTTGATTTATGCATTAAAGAAAAACCTATTTATTATCTCCGAAATATTATTAAGCCCGGGCTGGCGGGTTGGGCTCAACTCAATTATCCTTATGCCGCTTCGTTAGAGGATGAGTTAAAAAAATTTGAATACGATCTTTATTATTTGCGTAATCGTTCTTTCTGGTTTGATGTTGCCATTATTGCGCGTACTATTAAAATTTTGTTAAGTTTTTAATTTGATTGACAAAATTTATTAAAGTTTTAAGCTAAAATTAGCAATCAAAAATTTTAATAAGGAGGAAATCGCATGAAAAAAAATGGTAATGGCGACAGAATGAAGCAATTAGCCTGGCAGCTGGTAAGGTTAAAAGAAGAGAAAAACAGGATTGAAAGGAAAGAAAGAAAAGTAGCGGACACTCTTATCAAGTTGATGGAGAAATATCATAAAAATGAAATTCCGGTTGAAAAAGAAAACAAAACCGTAAAAAAAATCCAGTCGTTGATTTTGGAAATTGATCCTCTGCGTCTTTGCCGTTTAATGCCCATGAAGCAGTTCTGTCAAGTGGTAAAGGTGCAGCCTCAACCGGTTATTCGATTACTCGGATTGGAAAGAGTGTTAAAAATGGCCGAGAAAAAAGAGGCCAAGCCCTATCTGCGCGTGGAAGAGTTAAAAAAATCAGTCCGCTCTTAAGCGGACTTTTTTATCAGTTTTCAATTTTAAAAGAAAAAATTGTTTAAAGTACTTTCGTAAAATTATTCTCAAATTAGCTCATGAATTAATTCATGAATTAATTCATGAGCTAATTCAGGAGCTAATTCAGGAAATAAAAAATGGACGATCTGTTTATTTTTACGAGCGGAGAGGTGGCGGCGATTTTTCTATAAGAAAAATCGCCGCCGCCGAAACACTCATCACCAATCATTTTTCCTGTTTTCTTTTTCCCAAAAATTGATTACAATAATGATAATGACAGCCAATGAATTACGCGAAAAATATTTAAAATTTTTTGAAGAGCGAGGGCATCACCGATTGCCTTCGGCGCCTTTAATTCCTGAAAATGATCCGACGGTTTTATTTACAACCGCCGGCATGCATCCTTTAATTCCTTTTTTAATGGGCGAGAAGCATCCGGCCGGCCAGCGTTTATGCGATGTCCAAAAATGTTTAAGAACCGATGATATTGATGAAGTAGGTGATATCGCGCATTTGACCTTTTTTGAAATGCTCGGCAACTGGTCGCTCGGTGATTATTTTAAAAAAGAAGCCATTGAATGGAGTTACGAATTTTTAACTTCGCCTCAATGGTTGGGTTTGGAAAAAGAAAAATTAGCAGTCAGTTGCTTTGGCGGTGACGAGACGGCTCCTAAAGATGAAGAATCAGCCCAACTATGGCAAAGTGTTGGGATTTCCAAAGAGCGGATTGCTTTTTTGGGCAGAAAAGCAAACTGGTGGGGTCCAATTGGCGAAACGGGTCCCTGTGGACCGGATACGGAGATGTTTTACTGGGTAGGGAAAGATCCAGCGCCAAAAATTTTTAATCCTCAAGATACTAGCTGGGTAGAAATTTGGAATGACGTCTTTATGACCTACAATAGAACTAAAGAAGGAAAATACGAACTATTAAAACAAAAAAATGTTGATACTGGAATGGGATTAGAACGCACACTGGCGGTTATTAATCACTTACCTTCGGTTTTTGAAACAGAATTATTTGCGCCCCTAATTGGAAAGATCGAAGAAATTAGCCATAAAAAATATGAAGATTTTCCTAAGGAATGCCGTATTATTGCTGATCATTTAAAAGCAAGCATTTTCCTTTTAGCCGAACATTTAGAACCTTCTAATGTGGAGCGCGGCTATATTTTACGACGTCTTATTAGACGAGCAGTCCGCTTCGGCCGTTTATTAGGTATTAAAGATTTTTTTGCCTTCAAGTTTGTGGAGCCGGTTTTAAAAATTTACGGCGAAGCCTACCCTGAATTAAAAGAAAATAAAGATTTTATTGAAGAACAATTAGTGCGAGAAGAAGAAAAATTTAGTCAGACCCTTTCAAAGGGATTAGCTTTATTTGAAAAATTATCCCAGAACAAAAAAATAATTTCGGGCAAGGAAGCTTTTGACTTGTATCAAAGTTATGGTTTCCCATTGGAATTAATTAAGGAGTTAGCCAGAGAAAAAAATATTGAAGTGGACACCAATGGTTTTCAGGAGGAATTTAAAAAGCACCAAGAACTTTCGCGCACTGCTTCGGCAGGTATGTTTAAGGGAGGGCTGGCAAGTCATTCTGACAAGGCCATTAAATATCATACTGCCACGCATCTTCTGCACAAGGCCCTTCAGGAAGTTTTGGGGGAGGAAGTCAAACAGAAAGGAAGCAATATTAATGAAGAACGATTACGTTTTGATTTTTCCTGTTCTCAGAAGCCGACGCCTGAGCAATTAAAAAAAGTAGAAGATATTGTTAATCAAAAAATTCAGGAAAATCTGCCTGTGATTATGAAAGAGATGAGTTTGGAAGAAGCGAAAAAAATTGGAGCCATTGGTCTTTTTGGTGAAAAATATGGCGAACGTGTGAAGGTTTATTTTATTGGTCGGACTGAAAACGGTTTGGAAAATGCTTATTCCAAAGAGATTTGTGGCGGGCCTCATGTGGCTAGTACCGGCGAGTTGGGTCATTTTAAGATAATAAAAGAGGAAGCGGTTTCTCAAGGCGTCAGACGAATCAAAGCTATTTTGGAATAAAAATGTTATAATAAATGAGGACATGAATTTATTCCGCATTTTTCATAAAAACTGGAAACCGATCTTTTGTTTTTTTGGCGGTTTGCATGAAATATCCGCTAGCCTCGTTTTAATTAATACCACCAATAAAAAACTAAAGATTCAAAAACACTTTCACTCCATTAATCGGGAAGAAGATGGATTTGGCGAAAAAGATATTGTTGATGCCCTCGCTCAACTTATCAAAAAAATTTCAAAGAAAACCCCTCTTTTATTAAGTTTGGAACAACCGTTTGCCAAATCAACTAAAGTACGTTTTTCAGTAGTGAGAGAAAACGCTTTATCGCCCATTGATAAAGAAGAGTTGGAAAACGTTATTTTAAATCTGGCGTGGCGACTTTATGACAAAGAGCGGATTTTTGTTAGCCAAAAATTAAAGATTTCAGAATGGGATGTGGTTTTGGCTGATTCAAAAATTAGCGATCCCCGCATCGACGATCGCAAAGTCTTAAATCCCATTGGCTTTAGCGGCAAATCCCTGTCTTTTTGCTTAGAGAACACTTATCTTAACTATTTATTTTGGGAAAATATTAAAGATGTTTTAGAGTCATGGGGCGGGGAATTGGTTTTGTGCGCTGAAAAAAATTTGATTTTTGATAAAATTTCATCTTTAATAGAAAGAAGAGATCAGATTGCTTTTGTAGAAATCGGGCCTTATTCAACGAGCGTAGCCGTTCTGGGTAATTATTTAAATTCTTATCGATTATTCGAGTGGGGATCAATGAATTTAATCAAATCATTATCTCAGCGATTGGATGTTTCCTTAGAATTGGCTAAAGAATTGCAGGATCTTTATAGCCGGGGAGGAATGAGTGAGGCAGCTCATGAGTGGTTTAAAAAAATATTCGAGAAAGAACTAAAAATTCTCGCTCAAGGCATTGCTTTGGCCTTTAAGGATGTCGGATTAACGGAAAAGATCAGTTATATTTATCTTGCAGGAGATTTAAAAGATTTTCCTGACACCATTCCTTATTTGGAAAATCAGAAATGGAGCGCCACATTTTTTACTAACCCTGTGAAGATAAAATTTTATGATGCTTCGCAACTCATAAAAGATCTTAATTTAGAACTGATAAACTTTAATGAGAGTGAATTAACCATCAATTTAGTAATGAATTTAGCAGCCATTTTCTGGGTTGATAATAAATATGAGGAAATGAATAAAATTTTAAAACGTCGAATTAAATGGCTTAACCAAAACCTACTTCAAAAACGTCAATAAAATGAAAGCAGAAAATATCTATGTTGAAATAAATGATTCCGTTTCCGAGGTGGTGGAAAAAATTATTAACTCCACCAATGAAGCCGTTATTTTGATTATTCCGGAAAATGCGAGAATTAGTGAATCTATTTTAAATTTTCGTTTAATAAAAAGAGAAGCTGATGCGGCTAATAAAAAAATTTATATTAATAGTGATGCCGAAGAAGTTTTACTGATGGCCAAAGAATCAGGAATAAAAATTGTCGAGCTGTCTCAGATGAGTCGGCCAAGTATTAAAAATCAAATATTAATAGGTGATATTCGGCCTCCTCAGAAAAATAAAAATCGAGTTAAAAAAACAGCCGAGCCGATTTTTAATGGAGTAGAAAAAGAAGAAACTAAAAATGAAGTTTTTGCTCCGAAAGAGAAAAAATTTTTTACGGATTATTTTGATAAGAAGAGTTTTTCGGAAATACACATTTCAGAAAAAGAAATTCGTCGAGAACGTAAAAATAAAGAAAAGAAATCATTTCGATTTGGAAAAGGAGGGTGGATTGCTCTCGGTATTGTAGCTTTTCTTTTTGTTGCTTCTTATCTCTTTATTAATTTTGTGGCCCGAGCAGAAATAAATATCGTTTCTAATAAATATAATTGGAATGAACAGTTGCCTATTTTAGTGACGAGTAATATCAAAGAGGTAGATTTTGGTAATTTTCAAATTCCATTAACGCATTTTGAAGGAACTCGGACTATCACCCAAAAATTTCCAGCTACGGAAATTAAAAACATTGAGGCTAAAGCCAAAGGAACCATTAGAATTTACAATGCTTATAGCTCTAGTCCTCAAACGCTCGTTGCCACAACGCGTTTTATGACTCCCGATGGAAAGATTTTTCGCTTAATCAATCAAGTAGTTGTGCCGGGCGCGAAGATAGAAAATGGCAATATTATTCCTTCTTATGTTGATGCAGAGGTGATTGCCGATCAGCCGGGCGAAAGTTATAATATTGGGCCAACTAAATTTACTATTCCTGGATTTCAAGGAACGCCACGTTACGAAAAATTTTATGCAGAATCTCTTAAGCCCATGACCGGTGGTTATACTGGACAAACTAAAGTAGTAGGACAGGAAGACATTAATAATGCCAAAAAGAAAATAGCTGACATCGCCTATGTTTCTCTTAATGAAGAATTGCAAACAAAATTACCAGCGAAAAGTATTGTTTTAGATGATGCCAAACAATTAATTGTGACCTCAGTTACTACTACGCCTTCATTGGGTGAAAAGGCGGAAGAATTTGAAATGACAGCAAAAGTAGTCTTAAAAGTTTTGGCATTTAAAGAGGACGATGTGAAGCAACTTTTTAATGCCTTAGCCCTGAGAGACAAACCGGATTGGCGGGAGAAAGAACTTTTTAGTTATCATTTTGAGTATGGTGTTCCAAGAGTTGATTTTGATAAAAAACTGCTTTCTTTCCCTGTTTCGGCGACTCTTGTTTTCCGCGATCCCGTCGATGTTAATCAATTTAAAAACCAGCTACCCGGCAAGAGTACAAAAGATCTCAATCAATTGTTTAAACAGTATAAAAATATTGAAAAAATCAATGTTTATATTTGGCCAAAATTTTTAGAATTTCTTCCATTAAAGGAAAGCCGTATCAAGGTTACCTTAGACGGAGAAGCTGTTTAGAGTTGACTAATGAAAAAAGATTTTTATAATACAAATATATTTACAATTTGGTTCGCAGTAAATCTTCTATGAAGCAAAATCAATACGAAGGCGTTGTAATCGAAGCGCTACCCAGTACTACTTTTAAAGTGCGATTAGATGATGGCCGAGAAGTTTTAGCCCATTTAGCCGGTAAGTTGCGTTTAAATTTCATTCGAATTTTAGTAGGAGATCGGGTAGTTGTCGAAATGAGTCCTTATGATGATAAGCGAGGCCGAATTGTATATCGGAAATAATATGAAAGTGCGTGCATCAGTAAAAAAAATATGTCGTGATTGCAAAGTTGTGCGACGCAAAAATCGCGTTTTTATTATTTGCAAAAAAAATCCTAAGCATAAGCAAAGACAAGGTTAAACTATGGTGAGAATTTGCAATGTTAATATTCCCGACAATAAACCCATTTATGTAAGCCTTTCCTATATTTATGGAATTGGTCAATCTTTGGCTAAAAAAATTTTAAATACCGCCAATATTGATATGCAGAAAAAAACAAAAGATTTGAGTGCGGCGGAAATTGGGCGTTTGCAAGAAATTATAGACAATAATTATAAAATTGAAGGCGATTTAAGAAGAGAGATACAAGCGAATATTCGTCGTTTGAAAGATATCAATGCTTATCGCGGCATTCGTCATGCCCGCAAATTACCAGTGCGGGGACAGAGAACAAAAACCAATTCTCGAACCGTTAGAGGCAATGTCAGGCGAACAGTCGGAAGTGGTAAGCGTAAATTAGAACTTAAGTAATATGGGAAAGAAACGTGTTATTGTTCAAAACGAAGAAGAGGCGCTCAAGGAAAAAGAGACGTTAGAATCGGCAATGAAACAAACCGAGGCAAAAGAAATAGCCAAAAAAGGCGTTTATTCCTCTGCCAAAATTTACATTTCCTCTTCATATAATAATATAATCATCACCGTGACCGATAACGAAGGAAATGTTTTAGCTTGGTCTTCGGCGGGTCATTTACAATTCAAAGGACCAAAAAAAGCTACTTCCTTTGCGGCGGCGAAAGTAGCCGAATCTATTGCTCAGAAAATTAAGAAATTGCATATCCCAGAATTTGAAGTTTATCTCAAAGGTCTAGGCGCGGGCCGCGAGGCGGCTTTGCGCAGTTTTATTGCTCAGGAGTTTAATATTATTAGTATTAAAGATATTACTCCGGTTCCTCATGGTGGTTGTCGGCCACCAAAAGTGAGGAGGGTATAATTGTTGTATGGCGTTAGATGCTCAATGTCGAAAATGTCGTCGGGCAGGAGAAAAGCTTTTCTTAAAAGGCGAACGTTGTTATTCGGTAAAATGCGCCCTAATTAAAAAGCCCTACGCACCAGGGATGCACAAAAAAAGAAAGGCGAAAGCTGCCTCCGAGTATGGCCGACAATTAGAAGAAGTCCGCAAGGTTAAATTAACTTACGGTGTTAACGAAGCTCAGATGAAAAAATATTTTAAGGAAGCAACCAAAAGCCCTGAATCTACCAGTGAAACATTTTTCAAAAAATTAGAGTTAAGATTAGATAATGTTATTTTTCGTTTAGGATTTGCTCCCTCTCGTCAGGCCGCCCGACAAATGGTCAGCCATGGTCACATTTTGGTAAATAATAAAAAAATTGATGTACCTGCCTATGAATTGAAAAAGGGAGATGTGATTACTATTAGACCTCAGAGCTTATCCAAAACTCCTTTTAAAAATCTTTCTAAAAATTTGAAAAAGGTCCAATTGCCGGATTATTTAACTTTAAATCCGGAAAAATTAGAGGCAAGAGTTGTTGCTGAACCGAGTTTGGCTAAACAAATGCCTCCATTTGATTTTAGGCAAATAGTCGAATTTTATTCGCACTAAAATTTATGACAGGTTTTATTTTTCCAACTAAACCAAAAATTATTAAAGAAACATCTACAGAGGGTGTTTTTGAGATCGAAAATCTTTATACCAGTTATGGCGTAACTATTGGCAATGCTTTAAGAAGAGTCCTTCTTTCTTCTCTAAAGGGCTTTGCCATTACCACGGTTCAAATTAAAGGCGTTCCTCATGAATTTTCCGTTATTGATGGGGTTTTAGAGGATGTCATTCAGCTTATTCTGAATTTGAAGAAAATCAGAGTTAAATGTTTTTCTGAAGGTCCCCACACTTTAATTTTGAAAGCGAAAGGTGAAGGTGAAGTTAAAGCAAAAGATATTGAAAAAAATTCCAATGTAGAAATTTTAACGCCTGACGCTCATATTGCTACCTTAACTGATAAAAAATCAGAACTAGAAATGATTTTAACTGTTGAAGAAGGGCTTGGTTATATGCCCGCGGAAATGAGGCAAAAAGAAAAATTACCTATTGGGACGATTAGTTTGGATGCCACTTTTACGCCAGTTAAAAAAGTTGATTTTGAGGTAGAGAATATGCGCGTGGGCGAGAGAACGGATTATAATCGTTTAAGACTTTTTATTGAAACGGATGGCAGTATCCTGCCGCGGGCAGCGTTAAAACAAGCCGCTGATATTTTAGAAGAACATTTTAAAATAGTCGGTGATATTCCTTTACCTGAAGAAAAAGAAGAAGAGATCGTAGAGAAAAAGGAAGTTAGTAAAAAAGAAACCAAAGGAAAGGAAACAAAAAAGAGAGCAGCTAAAGCTAAAAAATCCAAAAAATAATTTATGAGGCATTTAAATAAAGGCAGAAAATTTGGAAGAACGCGAGGCGATCGGAAACTCTTTATGAAGAGTCTGATTGCGAATTTGATTATGAACAAAAAAATTGAGACAACAGAAGCGCGAGCGCGTGAATTAAAAGTGCAAACAGAAAAACTGGTGACTTTAGCTAAAAAACAAACGTTAGCTGCTTATCGCTTATTAATTAGTCGCATTGGCGAAAAACCAGCGAAAGAACTTTTTTATAATATTGCACCGAAACTTCAAGATCGCAAAGGTGGTTATATTCGAATTGTAAAAAGTCCTCGGCGTCGAAAACGTGACGGCGCTCCAGTCGCCATTGTTGAATTTGTTTTGTAAATTATGCGTGAATATAAAATCGATGCTACTAATAAACCTCTAGGACGTCTTGCTTCAGAAATTGCTATCATTCTTCAAGGCAAAGACAGTCCCGATTATCAGCCTAATAAAGTGGCTGATGTTAAGGTTATTGTGGAGAATGTTTCGAAAATGAAAATAACGGGTAAAAAATTAGAACAAAAAGTTTATCGTCATCACACAGGTTATATCGGTCATCTGAAGGAAACCCCCATGAAAGATGTTTTTGAAAAAAATCCCGCTGAAGTTTTAAAAAAAGCAGTTTTAGGAATGTTGCCTAAAAACAGTTTAAGGTCAAAAAGAATTAAAAATTTAAAGATTTATGCCTAGAAAAAAATCAACAATCTCTGATGAGAAATCAGCCAAAGCTACTGAAAAAGAAAAAAAGGAGAAAAAAACAGAAACTGCGATTTTAGAAAAGAAAGTTTCCGAAACCCCGAAAACAGAAATACTCGAGGAAGAAGTAAAAATTGAAGAAAAAGAAGGAGAAAAAAAGGCGAAGAATTATTATGAAGGAGTTGGTTCGCGCAAAACAGCAACAGCGCGCGTGCGTTTATATACCAAAAACAAGGATATTCTAATTAATGGAAAAGACTACAAAATTTATTTTCCCTTAAAGAAGTGGCAGGCAACAGTGGAAGCGCCTTTTGAAAAAATGAAGTGTTTGGGAAAATTCGGCTTAACAGCTCATGTGGTTGGCGGAGGTTTGTCTGCTCAAGCAGAGGCAGTGCGTTTAGGCATTAGTCGCGCTCTGGTTGCTTTTAATCCTGACTTCAAAAAACGTTTACGCCGAGCTGGTTATTTAACTCGAGATTCGCGAATGGTGGAAAGAAAGAAATATGGATTAAAGAAAGCTCGTCGTGCTCCGCAATGGTCAAAACGATAGTTTTGACCATTGCGGAAAGGAGGGGTCGGGAGGAAACGGGAAATGAGTTGCCTCCCGACCTAGGAAAATAGGAGCGACTAAGAGGAGCGACGTAAGAAACCGAGGGTTTCTTAGGAGCGAAGCGACCGCAGGGGTCAAAACGATAAAAATTTCAAATTTCCGAATACAAAATTATTGTCACTGAGAAAATTCTGTAATAATTTTCTCAGTTAGGCGCAGCCAATCTTTTGAAAAAAAGATGAATAAGGCGGCTACAGGACTTATAGTGGTTAAAACACTTAAGATCTTTTTGGATTTTAACATTGATAAGGCAGGAAATATTTTCTTTAAAAATTTCCCCCGCCTTTTTGCTTTTTTAGATAGAATCCGTTTGTTTTATAAGGTTATTTGTATTTGAGTCACAAGAAAAAAGTTTTAAAAAATAAAAAGAAATTACTACACAAAAAGATATTTTTGAAGAGATGATTTTCTTGCGTTTCCTTATCAACAGGCGACAAGCCGGTTAATAGTTTGATTTTATTGCGGTTCTTGACAGCAAGTTAATTTTTAATAAAATTGATAGCGTTGGCGATGGTATTCATCGTTAACGAGTTCTTTTAAAACAAAAGAATGAATGAATAAATTTTTTCTTCATTGTTTCGTGTCGTCTTTTGAGTTTTAATCCGATTAAGTTTCTTAATTGGATTTGAGGAAGTTGATTTTGATTCATTCAAAATCAAGCTTCATTTTTTTTCTGAGGATTTGATCCTGGTCCAGGATGAACGCTGGCGGCGTGGATAAGGCATGCAAGTCGAGCGAACCTTGCGTTTCGCACAAGGAAATTCAAAGCACAAAGCCCAAAATCCAAAACATTCTATTTTGAAATTTGGATTTTGAATTTTGGATTTTCTCGCGCGGAGCGCGAGGTTAGCGGCGAACGGGTTAGTAATACCTTGATACCTACCGAAGAGTTGGGTATAGCTCATCGAAAGATGAGGTAATTCCCAATGATCTGATAGTCAATTATTTATTACAAAATGCCAAATTCAAATAATCATAAAAATTTCGCAAGAGAATTTTTTAAATTTGAATTTAGGATAGGACGTTTTGTGATAAATAATTGACTATCAGCAAAGATTTCGCAAGAAATCGCTCTTTGATGGGTCTAGGTCCTATCAGGTAGTTGGTGAGGTAATGGCCCACCAAGCCTATGACGGGTAGGGGAGCTGAGAGGCTGTTCCCCAACAGGGACACTGAGACACGGGTCCCACTCCTACGGGAGGCAGCAGTCGAGAATATTCGGCAATGGGCGCAAGCCTGACCGAGCGACGCCGCGTGAAGGAAGAAGCCCTTCGGGGTGTAAACTTCTTTTCTTAGGGAAAAATCCCTCCCTTTTGGGCAATAAATATATTATCGCCTAAAAGGGAGGGATGATGGTACCTAAGGAATAAGGGGCTGCCAACTACGTGCCAGCAGCCGCGGTAATACGTAGGCCCCAAGCGTTATCCGGATTTATTGGGCGTAAAGGGTGCGTAGGTGGTTTATCACATCTTTGGTTAAAGTCCTAAGCTCAACTTAGGAATTGCCAAGGAGATGGATAAACTAGAGAATGCCAGAGGTGGCTGGAACTGCCGGTGTAGGGGTGAAATCCGTTGATATCGGCAGGAACGCCAGAGGTGAAAACGAGCCACTGGGGTATTTCTGACACTGAGGCACGAAAGTGTGGGGAGCAAAAAGGATTAGATACCCTTGTAGTCCACACCCTAAACGATGCCGACTAGCTGTTTCGAGTATCGACCCTCGGAGTGGCGAAGCTAACGCGTTAAGTCGGCCGCCTGGGAAGTACGGCCGCAAGGCTAAAACTCAAAGGAATAGACGGGGACTCGCACAAGCGGTGGATCATGAGGTTTAATTCGACACAAAACGAAGAACCTTACCAGGGCTTGAAATGCTGGTGAAGGTTGTCCGAAAGGATGACCGTCTTTTCAAGGACGCCAGCACAGGTGCTGCATGGTTATCGTCAGCTCGTGGCTTGAGTTGTTCCCTTAAGTGGGGTAACGAGCGCAACCCCTATCGCATGTTAAATCTGTCATGCGAAACTGCCCCCGCCTAAGTTTTCAATTCATAAAATTAGAAGATTTGAAAATTTAGGCGGGGGAGGAAGGAGGGGATGACGTTAAATCAGCATGGCCTTCTGATGTCCTGGGCGACACTCATGATACAATGGCCGGAACAAAGGGTTGCTAAGCCGCAAGGCGGAGCTAATCCCAAAAATCCGGCCCCAGTTCGGATTGAGGGCTGCAACCCGCCCTCATGAAGCCGGAATCGCTAGTAATCGCGGATCAGCCATGCCGCGGTGAATACGTTCTCGAGTCCTGTACTCACCGCCCGTCACGTCAAGGGAGCCGGGAACAGCCGAAATCCCGCCCTTTTAACACTAAATCTAGCGTTAAAAGGGCGGGACTAAGCTGGGCTCGGTGACAGGGACGAAGTCGTAACAAGGCACCGGTAGCGGAAGCTGTCGGTGGATCATTTTTAAAGGTTATCGCCTGTTTTCAAAAACAGGGTCCTTAGGTCGGTCATCATCTGCGGATGATGGGGCGGCACGAAGCAATGAAGAAGGAATTTATTCTAAAAAATACTGCCGGAAGGCAGTATTTTTTTATTTTAAGATATCCACAATTGATTTAATAAATGCTTAGTTTTATAATTAATAACAGATATGGACACTCAAAATAATGCAACTAATAATAACCCTAAAATTTTAGTGGTCGAAGACGACCCATTTTTAGCTAATTTGCTCAGGTTAAGACTGGAAAAAGAAAAAATTGAAGTAATTCAGGCGAAAGATGGCGAAGAGGCTCTTCAAAAATTAAAAGAAATAGAGCCTGATTTAATTTTATTAGATTTAATTTTGCCTAAAAAAAGTGGTTTTGAAGTATTGGAGGATATTTCTTTAAATCCGAGTTTGCGCAATAAGCCAGTAATTATTTTATCCAATTTAGGGCAAACCGTTGATGTTCAAAGAGGTAAGCAATTGGGTGCAGTGGAATATTTTGTGAAGGCTAAAATTTCCATTGATGATTTAATTGCCAAGATTGAAGAATTTCTTCAAAAGAAATAAAAGGTCAGTTTATTTTTAAATAATTATATCAATGTCAGAAACTAATTCTTTAAATCAATCTTCTAAAAAAGGTTTTACCTTAATTGAACTATTAATCGTCATTGCCATTTTGGCAGTTTTAATGAGTGTAGTTGTAATAGCGATTAATCCGGCTGAAATGCTAAAAAAATCACGCGATACAAGAAGGGTTTCAGATTTAGATAGTTTAAGAACCGCCTTGAATCTTTATTTAAGCGAAGATAAAGATTTTGCCAATTGTTGTAATACTAGTTATGCTTATATTTCTGTTCCGTTGGCCACTGCGGCTAGCTGCGCTGCTCCTTATTGTGGGGGTACGGGGAAAACTTGTTATTGCGCTGCCAATACTTCATACCGCAATATTGGCACAACTGGTTGGGTCCCGATTGATTTCAATGCTTTGACAATGCGATCCGCTCTTTCTTCTTTGCCGGTTGATCCGACCAATAATACTTCGTCGGGTTTGTATTATCTTTTTGCCGTTTCGACCTCCAAAACCACTTATGAATTAAATGCTAAAATGGAATCAACGAATAATTATTCTTTGATGAGTAATGATGGAGGAAACACTTCTAATTGGTATGAAGTTGGCTCAGACTTGTATATTCTAAATTAAATTTTTGTGGTATAATAAATTTTAAAGGTCACTATTTTTACAATTATTTTTAAAAATAAAAAGTCGTAAAATAAATCAAATAAAAAAT
>ERZ795060.2247-NODE-2247-length-20099-cov-6.294652_pt1 | contig 20099 bp, 15 predicted proteins | sample MGYA00375144_ERZ795060 | MGnify/ENA primary metagenome ERZ795060 (study PRJEB30189, sample SAMN05720157) | activated sludge metagenome | isolation source: anaerobic digester from wastewater treatment plant | place: Japan | collected 2015-05-15 ...
GCAAGTTCCACGCGATGCCTGCGCTGCTGCCCGGTGGCCATCCCGGCCAGGAGCGCCGGGATGGCCGCCCTTCTCGCTGGCGCTGGCCGCGTCGGGGTGACTCCCTCGAGGACGCCCGCCGATACCAGGCGATTGGGCCGCTTAAGATCTGGCGGCGCGCGGCCGAAAGGTTCGCTAAAAGGGGTGTTCCGGCAGCCGGGCGCGTGCGCCGCCCGGGCGCTGACACACCCCGCAGCCTGAACGACAGCCCTGGCGGAGCCCTGGAGGGAACGATGGTCGAGCCGATTGAGCCAAGACGATCCGCGGCGCTGGAATGGTGGCAAGCGTTGCAGAGCGAGCGGCGGGCCAGCCCGGAGACGCGCGCACGGGACGGGCTGGCAGGACAGGCCCACCTGGAGAACGCGGATACACCACCTCCGACCGCCGTTCCAGACACCCCCGCCACCGAGAAGGAACGGCTGGATGAGCGGGCGTTGAAGCGCCGGGGCTTGATGGAGTGCGAGACCTGTCGCGCGCGTCGCTACCAGGATGGCTCCAACGACCCGGGCGTTTCCTTCAAGGCGCCGGGCCACATCCCGGCTCAGCTCTCCGGCGCTATGGTGCGCGCCCACGAGCAGGAGCACGTGCGCCGCGAGCAGTCCCGTGCAGATGCCCAGGGCCGCGAGGTGATCGCCCAATCTGTCCGGATCTTCACGTCGGTCTGCCCGGAGTGCGGCCGCGTTTATGTCTCGGGCGGCAAGACGACCACCGTCACGCGGGCAAGGCGGCCATCGGCTGCCCCACTCGACTTCTACGCCTGACCTACCCCTATCTCGAGATCCCCAGCATCACGCCCCCCCGAGCGCCAGCCTCCGGCAGGGAATCGCCTGCTGGAGGTCGCATTATGACTCCAATAGAGACGCCTCGGCCTGCGCGATGGGGCGGAGTGCTCAGGCCCAGGGTCTGTGGCGTGAGGGAATGAGATGCATATCAGTGAACTGGATACGCCTGTCGCGGTGGTCGACCTGGATGTGATGGAGCGCAACCTCCGCCGGGCGGCGGAGTACATGCGCGCCCACGGAGTGACGCTCTGGCCACACACGAAGACGCACAAGTGCCCGGAGATCGCTCGGCGGCAGATTGAGCTGGGCGCCGGGGGGATCTGCGTCGCGAAGCTGGGTGAGGCCGAGGTGATGGCCGATGCCGGCATTGAGGAGATCTTTATCGCCTATCCCCTCGTGGGCGAGGTGAAGCTGCGCCGGCTGATGGCGCTGTGCGAGCGTGCCCATATTCGCGTTGCCCTCGATTCTGAAGAGGTTGCTCGGGGGATCTCGCGTGCTGCGAGCGCCGCGGGGCACACCGTGGGTGTTGTCGTGGAGGCCGATACCGGGATGCGGCGTTGCGGGCTTCCCATCGGCCCCGAGCTGGTGAACCTCTGCCGCCTGGTGATCGATCTGCCGGGTCTCGACTTCATCGGTCCGATGGTCTACCAGGGCCATCTGAAGGGCACGGCGGAGGAGCGCGTGCGGAGGATCCCGGACGAGAACGCCCGCCTGGAGCACCTCTACGAGACACTCACCGCGGCGGGGATCACCTGGCGCCAGGTGACCGGTGGCTCGACCCCAACGCTCTACCAAACGCACCTGTTGAAGGGGATTACCGAGGCGCGCCCAGGAACCTACGTCTTCAATGACCGGAACACCGTGGGCGTGGAGGCATGCACGCTGGAGGATACCGCGCTCCATGTTCTGGCCACGGTGGTGAGCACCGCCGTGCCCGGCCAGATGATCGTCGATGCCGGCTCGAAGACGCTCACCAGCGATCGCTACGGCGCCGGCGATGGCAAAGGACACGGAATACTGCTGGAGGACCCGGGCGTCGTCATCTCCTGGATGAGCGAGGAGCACGGCATGGCCGATCTTTCGGGGGCAACCCGCAAGTGGCGCATCGGCGACCGCGTGACGATCGTGCCCAACCACGTCTGCCCGCTGGTCAACCTGCACGACGAGTTGGTGCTCCATCGCGGGGGCGAGGTGGTTGGCTCCTGGAAGGTGGCAGGACGAGGGAGAGTGCGTTGATGGTGAAGATCGCCCCATCGATGCTGTCATCGGATTTCGCGCGTCTTGGCGAAGAGGCACGCGCTGCCGAGGCGGCCGGCGCGGATTACCTTCATCTGGATATCATGGACGGGCGCTTCGTGCCCAACATCACCTTCGGGCCGGATGTGGTGGCCGCGATCCGTCGCTCTTGCTCCATCCCTCTCGATACCCACCTGATGATCGAGGAGCCCGAGCGCTACGTGGATGCCTTCGCGAAGGCTGGAGCGAGCATCCTGACGGTCCACGCCGAGGCATCGCTCCATCTCCACCGTCTCCTCTGCCAGATCCGCGAGGCGGGATGCCGCGTGGGCGTCTCGCTGAACCCGGCGACACCCCTGGAGATGGTGCGCCACGTCCTCTCGGAGATCGACCTGCTGCTGGTGATGACTGTGGAGCCCGGCTTCGGGGGGCAGTCCTACATCGAGGCGATGACCGCCAAAATTGCCGAGGCGCGCCGCATGCTGGATGAGTATGCGCCCCATGTGGAGCTGGAGGTCGATGGCGGGATCAACGCCCGCACCGCTCCGGTGGTGGTCCGCGCCGGCGCGCGCGTTCTGGTGGCCGGCTCGGCCGTCTTCACGCACCCTAACGGCCTGGACGGCGGCATGGAGGAGCTGCGCGCGTCTCTCGGCCTGGCGTAGAGGTACGCGGTGAGGAGCGACTACTACGACGAGCTGATCCGGCGCAACGACATCCTGGCCGTCGCGCAGGAGCTAGGCCTCGCCGTGCGCGGTACCAAATGCCGCTGTCTCCGGCCCGAGGCGCATGCCCACGGCGACCGGAGCCCGTCGCTCTCCTTCAACCGCCGCCGCAACACCTTCCACTGCTGGGTTTGCCCCGACGTCGGCGGCAGCGTCATCGACCTGGTGATGCTGGCCCGCGGAGTCTCGCGCGAGGAGGCTGTGGCCTATCTGGCCGCGCGCGTGGGCATGCCCCCACCGGGGCCGAGGGAGGGGGGGCGCCGCGTGCCTGGCGCTGCCCCGCGCCGCTTCCCCACGCCGGCTCCGCGGCCGAGAACCGTCCCGGAAGGCGTGGCCGGGAGGCGGGACGCCGGGGTCCGGCTGATCCGCGAAGACCCGGTTGAGTACACGTTGGTGCCTCCCGACCGGCCGCCTCCCGCGCCCGAGCCACAGCTTGAGCCGGAGCAAATCGCCCGCATCTACTCCCGCTTCCTCTTCTGGTGCGACCGGATCGGCGAAAACAACTACCTCACCCGGCGGCGCGGCATCTCACGGGAGACGGCCGACCGCATGGGCATCGTCTGGGTCCACGACGCCGTGAGCATCGAGAAGCGCCTGCGCGATGATTACGCGGAGGAGGAGTTGCGGGCGAGCGGGCTTTTCAACGAGAGGGGGCTCATCTTCCGCCGCCATCCCATCGTTTTCCCCTTCTACCATCAGGGGAAGGCGTGCTTTCTCCAGGGTCGGCGGGTCGATGGGCGCGAGCCAAAGTATCTGAGCGTGCGCCGGCCCATCTGTTGCCTCTACAATCACGATATCCTCGCAACCCTCTCGCCCAGCGACGCCGTCGTGCTGAGCGAGGGCGTGATCGATACCCTCACTTGGCTGGAGTATGGCGTTCCGGCCGTCGGAATCCTGGGCGTGGGCTGCTTCAAGGCGGAGTGGATCGCCGAATTCAAAGACCGGCGCGTGCTCATCTGCCTCGACAACGACGAGCCGGGCCAGCGCGCTGCGCGCGACCTGCGCCAGCGTTTCGTCGCGGCCGGGCAGCAGGCGTTCCTCGTCACCCTCCCCGAAGGGGTGAAGGATATCAACGAGCTCTTCCTGGAATACCCGCGCCTGGATGGGAGAGCGATCATCCAGTAGCCGCGCTTTGTGGACGCTCCTCCCAAGAATCAGGACTCTTCGGACGGTGGCTCTTCCTCGGGCAAGGAGACGGCCTCCCAAAAGCGCGTACCAGAGTAGGGTACGCGGCGCAGGTCCGGAATGGGGAGGGGCACGCCTCCCATCTCCGCCGAGCGGTTGGCGATGATGCCCGGCAGGCAGAACTCAATGGCGCGATAGACATCGATGGGCGCGGGGCGGCCCTCCAGGAGAGCGCGAGTAAAGTGGCGAGCGAGTTGGAAATCGGTGCCGCCGTGGCCGGTGCTCGCATCGGTGCCGCGCGCCGCGGCGCCGATCGGCACGCGCTCCCATCCCTGGGACTCCTGCCGGTCGCGGTCGAAGCGCCGGCAGAAACCTTCGTAGCTGAACCACTCGGCGCTTCCCTCGGTGCCAAAGAGGCGGTAGCGGTGCTCTGACGGGCGCCGCGTGTTCAAGGTGATGAGGATCTTGATCAGCGTGCCTTTCGCCGTCTCGAAGAGGGCGATCTGCCCGTCGGAGCGCAAGGGGCAATCCTGCGAGCGCCAGGGCGCGCTCCGGCAGGTGACGGAGACGCAACGGTCATCCAGGACCTCCAGCAAGGGGCCAAGATCATGCGTGAGGTATTGGATCGGGGGCTGATCCGCGCGCCAGATCGGACGGCAGTCGGTGCGGCCCAGAGCGCGCGCCCGTGAGGGGGAAATGCGGGTACCGTCTGGCGCGGAGAGCGTCTCCGGGAGGTAGTGCAGGTATTCCGCCTCGGCGAGCGAGATGGGGCCCAGCCGGTCATCCACCACCCACTTGCGCCAGTAGCGGAGGAAATCGAGGAAGCAGGAGTTCTCGCCCAGCATGTAAACCCGGCCAGTGCGCTCGACGGTATCGCGCAGGCGGATGAGCTCCTCGAAGGTGTCGGCTCCGGGGACCTCCGAGAGGACGTGGCAGCCGGCCTCTAGCGCCTGACAGGCGTGCTCCACCTGGCGCTTGCCGTTACTGGCGATGACGACGGCATCCGGGCGCATCGCCAACAGCTCCTCGAACTCGGCGACCACTTTGCCGCCCGCGGGCTTTAGCAGCGCCTCGGCCGGCTCGCGGTACAGGGGGAGACGGTCCGCCGCGCCGATGACGACGGCCTCTTCGATTGCCAGGAAGTTGCGCAGGTGGGCCATGCCGCGGCGTAGCCCCAGGATACCGACCTTCAGCTTCTCCATCGCTTCTCTCCCTCAGGATGCCTCTTCGCGACACGCGGGCTTGTCCCCTTCCCGGCATCGATACCATCGGTGCCACGGAAGAAAGTGAATGCCTGGCCCTAGAATCTCTACATTAAAAGAGAATCCTGACGCGATTTCCTCCTCGACCGTGCTTGACGCCCTCCACCGCGTATGCTACAATGGCGCACACAACAGGCGAGAGGGGACCGCGATGCCCTTGATCATGCGCTGGCTCCATATCGGTGCGGCGATCACCAGCGTGGGCGGACTCTTTCTTCTGGTGAGCGTGATTCTCCCATCACTACGCGCAGCGGATCCGGAGCAGGCCACGCTCCTGCTACGGGGTGCGCTCCGCCGGCTTTGGCCTGCCCTCTGGATCTTGGGGGCGGCGCTACTCCTCTCCGGGTTCTACGCCGCCGCGCTCGTGCGGCCTTCGATGACTCCGACCTACCACCTCGTGCTGGGGATCAAGCTGCTCCTCAGTCTCGCGTTTCTTGGCACGGCGCTCGTTGCCATTCGCCCGGCTTCGGATGCCCCGGAGCGGCTGGCGCGACGCCTCGATTGGGCTCGGCTGGCGCTGATCTTCGGCGTGGCCGCCGTTCTTCTCTCGAGCTACCTGTGGCACCTGCGCGTGGGGTAGGGGCGCGCCTGTTTCGCGCGCCGCAACTTTCCGACGGCAATGGTGTCAAAGTATAGTGGAAAGCAGGCGCCCTGGGGGCAACCGTGACCGGAGCATGCCTGCTTGACACGCACCTGCCTGTGTGCTATACTCAGAAGCACTACCTGGCGTTCGTTCCCTGCCCGGTTGCAGGGTAGGGCCTGGGGGCAGGCCTCCAGGCGGTCGGCGCACCCGCATACGTTGACTTGAACGCTGACCGGGACCGCTGTAAAGCGCCGCAATCAGGAGGTGCCGCCAGCGTGCGGGCCTCGTGCGGAACGGGAGCGGTTGCGCTTCCGATGTTCCTCGCGCGGCCTGATACGATGGTGCAGTACTCCCGAGGTGGCAGGCCAGAAAAGGCCCGGATGGCAAGGAAACGCGGCAACTCTCATCCGGAGTCCCCTTCTGGCAAGCCCGATCGGGGAGCCTGTAGGAACCACGCCCTTGCGGCGTGGACAGCGACAGTTGCAACTGCAAGGAGGATGAAGGATGATGAAGAAGCTTGCGATTTTGGGAATCGCAGCGACCGTCATGGCGACCACGGTCTCCTTGCCCAGAGCGCATGCCCAGGCTGAGGCGTTCAACCCGCAAGGCGTGTTGAAGCCAGAGCCCTTCGCGGATGTGCCGCCCGATCACTGGGCGCACAGCGCGGTGGAGCAGCTGAGGCAGGCGGGTCTGACGGAGGGTTATCCCGACAGGACCTTCAAGGGCAAGCGGCCGATGACTCGCTACGAGTTTGCACGCTTCGTGCAGCTCCTGCTGCAAAGCCTGCAGCCACGGTTCGCCTCACTCAGCCAGCTCGAGCAGCAGGTGCGGGAGATGGGCACGCGAGAAGTGCCTCCTGCCGGCCTCACTCAGCAGCAGCTCAACGATGCCATCGCGGAACTGCGCTCGCAGATACTCACCCGCGAGCAGGTCCAGCAGATCGTGCGCGATATGCTGGCGCAGCAGCCGCAGCCGACCGGCGGCGTCACGCCTGAGCAGCTCCAGACGCTCCAGCGCCTGGTCGATGAGTTCCGTGATCAGCTCGCTCGCCTCGGTGTCGATGTCGATGCCGTGAAGAAGGAGCTGGCCGACCTGCGTGGGCGCGTCGAGACGATCGAGGCCCAGCTGGCGCGCATGCCGAAGATCACGGGTGATCTGAACCTGATCGGCAAGGGCTCTTGGAAGAGCGACCAGGTCCTCCAGGCCGGCGTCTTCCGCCCGGTCTTCGATCACGACGGCCGCCCGCTGAACGACACCGACAACGTTCTCGAGCCGGTGCTGCCCTACTATGACCTGGACCTGGGCATTACCGCCATGCCGACCTCGAACGTGCGCGTTGCCGCGATCCTCAACGTCGGCAACTACGTCTCGAGCTATCGGGACCCGGTCTTCCACCTGTATGACCGCGCGGGCACCGATGTGGTCACCCCGGTCCACGCCTACATGACCGTGCCCTTCAACTTCCTGGGCGCGAATGAGATCACCGTTGGTCGCCAGCCGACCCAACTGACGTCCTACACCTTCAAGGCGATCGACCCGGACACCTATACGTTCATCCCCCGCGAGGATAGCGGCGACGTGATCTTCTGGGGCGTGAACACCACCTGGCGCATGGGCTCGGCCAAGCTGCGCGCCTTCGCCGGTGTGAATCCTGTTGACGGCCGCCTCGAGCCGCTGAACGTCTACCCCGCCGGCCTCTTCGGCACCGGCACGCCCGGCGTCTTCGGCGCGTTCACCACGGCTGGCTCGGTGCCCATCGTGGACATCGGCAACTTCGCGGGTGCTCGCCTCTCCTTCGGCGAGCCTGAGACCGGCGTTCCCGCCGATCTGCTCGCTCGCGAGGTCTCGGTTGCGCCTGCGTCGCTGCGCACCGCTGCTACCGAGCGCCCCGCGCCCGCGGCAGAGCCTGGCCCTGGCGTGGACTACGGCTATAGCTACGGCCCGATCCGCAACGCCATCTTCGGCATCAACTGGCTGATGGCCGGTGGTGACTACCGCGCGACTCCGCTCGTCGTGGACGGCACGCCCGTGACCGAGGATGCGCGCGCTCAGGTCGTGAGCGCCGACGCCCGCTTCAAGCTGGGCCGCCTCCTGTTCAACGGCGAGTTCGCCTTCGGCGAGTCGCAGACGGGCCGCCTCCCGCGCCCCCGCTCGCTGGATGACACCGCCATCGACCTGCGCGCCCAGTACAACATCGGGCTCGGCTTCGGTGACCTGGGCATCGGTGGTGGCTGGCGCCGCATCGAGCTCGGCTACAACGTGCCCGGCTACTGGGGCTACCTGGGCAGCTGGAAGAACCCGCGCGGTATCGAGGGCTGGATGGCTCAGGCTGAGCTGCCGCTCCGCCGCAACGTGGCATCCTTCCTGCGCAACATCACCCTGCGCGGTAGCGCAGAGTGGTACGAGGGCACCCAGAACGTGCCGACGGCCGGCGCTCCTGCCGGACTCGACCCCTCGGAGGAGAACCTGCGCATCGACCGCTATCAGGCGGGAATCGCGTTCAACCTCACCGACCGCAACCCGGTCACGGTGGGCTTCGAGCAGGTCTTCCGCAACTACGTGGCCGCGAACGTGAACGACGCGCCGCTCGCCCTGCCCACCATGGGCGTGGGTGGCAGCCCGTTGGTAGGTACCCGCATCAAGAATACGGAGACCTACATCAACTTCGGCATCGGCCACAACTTCACGGAGGACATCAACCTCGCTCTGGTTTACCAGCTGGTGGACTTCGGCAAGTATGATGTCGACGTCTCCAACCAGCCGGCGAACTACCGCGGTTATGTCGCCAGCGCTCAGGTGGGTGTCCGCTTCTAAGCGAGCACCTTCCACGCAAAGCGGCCCCCGGGCAGGCCTCTTCGGCCCCCGGGGGCCGCTCTTTTGTGTCTCTCCTGAACTTATCTCGCCAGGGCGCGTCCCTAAATTGATACAGGCTGTTTTGCCCGTCCGCGAAGTGCGGCCCGCCCGGCGATCCCGTTCCGGCGGCGACCCGCGCGCTGTTTGCCTCCGAGGTCAATAACAAGGCATGACTCGTTTGCACAGGAAGCTGCGCTCTCTTTGGCTTGGCATCACCGGGCGGATCATGCTCACCGCCTGCCTGCTCCTCGCGCCCTATGTCGGCGCACACGGCGCGGATGGCGACCGCGTCCATGCGCATATTCCCGGGCCGGTGCCCGTGGCCGTGGAGGCGAGTCGGATCACCCGGGCCCCTTCCGGAAAGATCCACGCTACCGGTGGCGTGGTGATCTCGCGCGGTGATGACACCCTGCATGCCAGCGAAGCCACCTACGATCCCGCCACGGATGAGATCGAGGCGGTTGGCGATGTCCGCCTCTTCCAGCCGGGCCGCCGGCTTACGAGCGAGCGCCTGCGCTATGGTGCCCGGACCGGCGAGATCCTGGGCACCGATATTCGCGCCGCGCTTGCATCCAAGGCGCCTCGGGTAGAGTACCACTTCCAGGGCGAATCGCTCTCTGGCTCTCCCGAGGAATACCATCTCCATGGCGGCCTCTTCACCACGTGCGAACAGCACCCCCCGCACTTCGGGCTGCGCGCCCGAGAGATCACCTACATCCCGGGCGACCGGGTCCGCGCGCGTCGGGTCTCGCTTCTCTTCCTTGGCACGCCGATCATGACCCTGCCCAGCTACACCCTGGATCTCACTGACGACCGGGATAAGCCTGGCCTCTTTCCGCAGCTCGTCCTCGGCGCCACCGATGGTATCGGGGTGCGCGGCGATCTCCGCCTCCCCATGCCGGACCGCGGCGGCCTCCATGCCTATGCGATCCTCTCCGCCCGGCACACTCTCCGCGGTGGCCTCGGGATCTACGCAGGCGAGTCGATCCCCCTGGGGATTCGCGCCGGCTTCAAGGAAGCCGCGCCGACCCGCTTCGCCAGTGGCCTCACAGTCTCCGTCCTCCCGGCCATCACGTTCCACCTGCCGGAGCTCTCCTCGCCCTCGCCGGCGCTCCAACTGGGAATGGCCCGGTATCAGCCCACCTTCGACACGCTCGCTAACGATGTCACCGGGGGCGGCTGGAGTGGGGACAAGCGATATCGTCTGCTATTCGCCGGAAGCGCGGGGCGGTACACCGAGCATCCTACGGACGTTTCCGATAACCGCCTGAACCTGACGGGCGCCTTTGAAGTCCGCCCCTTCCAGGCCTTCGAAAAGATCGAACTGGGCGCGGCGCTCCGGGGCCGGCTCGCCTACTATGGCGGGGGCTCGCACTATGGCGTCGTCTCTCCCGAGATCAATGCGCAGTGGAGCCCCTCGAAGCGGCACTTGCTGCGCGCCGAGTTCCGACATCAGATCGCCCGTGGCTCCACGCCGTTCCTCTTCGACCGAATCGACGCCGAGCGGAATCTCAACCTGACCTGGCGCACCCGCTCGGCTATGGACGCCATCGAGCTCGCGGCGGATATCGACCTCGACAACTGGAGTCTCTACAACTGGAGCGTGGGTTACTCGCGCCGCGTGGACTGCCTCCAACCTGGCTTGACGCTCCATCGGCGCGGTGAGGATTGGGGGATCGGCGTCACACTGGAGATCCCAGGCCTCACCGGAGGATTCTGATCGGCCGGGCGAACCGCCTGACTGGCCGGGATCGAGGGGATGGGCATCCCCGACACCCACGCGCGGGGCAGGAGCGGTTTTGAAAAGCGTGGCAAGCCAGCGGCGCAGCACGCGCCGCTAATGGCCGGGAGCGGGTGATGTGCGGCTCTCGCGCTCTTCACGCCGACGGCGCATTCGCCGGCGCGGCATCAGGTGAGCGAGTAGCCAGTCGGTGAAAAGATCCGCCGCCTCCAATTTGCCGATCCCCTCGGCGCGGTTGCGTCCGACAAGCGCGAGAAGTTGCACCTGGTGCTGCCCGCGGAGATCGCCCTGGGCCTCATACTCGTGGAAGATCTCATCCAGATGTAAGATGCTCGCGCGTGCCGCCTCGGGAGTGCGGAAGCGAAGCACGCCCGCGAGCCGGCGCGCATACGGGTTCTGCGGGCCGGTGTGCGTGTAGAGGTCAAAATACTCGGGCGTTCGACCGCTCTCGATCAGCGTGTTGGCCACGTACGTCGGGGACGTCTTCAGGCGCGACGCGATCTCCTCGACGGAGAGCCCCTGGTCGTGCAGCTCGACCGCCTGCTCCTTCTTCGTCACCCGGGTCGCCATGGGATTCTCCCTTCCCTGGCGATCCTATCCGGACCGACCCGCCCCGAAACCGGTGGGGCACGGCCGGGCGGTCCGATTCGGGCACGTACACGCGGCCGGCCGCCCAGTCGGGCGGCCGGTGAAGTGGTTTCACAAACGCCTTTGAGTGCTAGTCGGCGAACGCCACGTTGCTCTCGCGCAACACCTGCTGCAAGACGCCAATCGGCACCTCGCGCGGTTGGCAGCCTCGCTTCGCGGCGAGCGCGGCGGCCACACCGGCGGCCTCGCCCGTCACCCAGCAGACGTGGATTTCGCGCATCGCCTCCAACGCCTCGTCATCGGTGGAGACACAGCGCCCGCAGGCCAGAAGACCATCGAGACTCTTCGGCACGAGGCAGCCGTAGGGAATATCATACACCGGCCCCCGGCGGCGACAGTCGTTGCCCCGGCCAATCGCCTCTTCGTGCCGATAGTCGAACTGCGACACCTCCGCCGCCGTCAGCCGGAAGGTGCCGGCGAGCCGCCGCGTGCGCCGCACGCCAGTCTGACTCGCGGTCTCCACCAGCCAAACATTTTCGAAGCCGGGCAGCTCCGCGCGAATCCGCTCCACGGCCTGATGGATCTTCAGACGCGCGTCCATGTCAATCTGCGAGAGCGCGCGAACGTCAAGGCCATCCGCGACGCTGTGCATGTTGTTGCCCCAGGCCATATCCGGTTGCGGCGGGAGATGCTCGATATAGAACGGGCTCGACCAGCCGATCTCCTCGCGCAGGCGCTTCCAGAAGTCAACATGCCACTGGTGCCGCTCGGCGCGGTCTGCCTGCCAGCGCGGCACATCGATCCCGGCCAGGCGGAACGGCAGGCCGATCCCCTGGTTCGAATGCTCGAACTCCGCGCCGGCCCAGGCAAAGATGTCGCCATCGCCCGTCGCGTCGACCACCACCTTCGCCAGTGCCGCGCCGGAGCCGGACTTGCTCTCGAAGATGACGCCGGCCACGCGCTCCTCGCGAAGGACCACATCGGCGAGCCAACAGTGATGCAGCACCTCGACCCCGGCGTCGCGGCATTGCCGGATGCTCAGCCACTTCAGCGCCTCCGGATCGAACGCGGACGTATCATCACCATGCTTGCGCATGCCCGCACGCCCGTGCTCCAGCAGCGCGGAGCGCGTTTCCAGGCCAAAGCCCCCGATCACCTGGCGCCCGTGGTCCACAAAATGCGGCAGCACCAGCACTAGCCCGCCCGTCGCCAACCCGCCCAGGTGGTTGTAGCGCTCGATTAGCGCCACACTGGCACCCTGGCGCGCGGCGGCAACGGCGGCCGCCGTCCCTGCCGGCCCGCCTCCGCAGACGAGCACATCGGTCTCGATCATCACCGGCACTTCCCGCGCGGGGCGGGTGATTGTCCTGGCAATCCTCTCCTCTTGCATGCCTGCACCCCCTCTTCACATTGGTGATTCTCGCCTGCGCGCGGGCTCACCTTCCCGGTGGATAGCTGCCACGCTAGAGGCACCTGCCCGCTGCCCGGCGATGGGAGCATCAAGCGGCGGCCGGCGTGCGAATGCGCATGGCCGCCGCGCCGTTGACCACAGCGACCATGGCCGCCGCCAGGAAGACACTCGGATATCCGTAGGCGGCCCATAGCAGGCCACCGAGGGCCGGCACCGTCATGGAGACGAGGTGATCGATGGAGACGCTGAGCGACAGCGTGGGTGCGATGTCGTCGCGCTTCACGGCAATCTTGTCCAGGTATGTGGTGCGCGCCATTCCCGTGGCAAAGAGAATCTGATCCATCATATAGCAGAGGTAGACCAGGTGCACGGCATGCCGCCCCAGGCCAAGATGCTCGGCGAACCCATACCCCAGGCAGACGAGGGCCGTCAGGAGGGCGTCCATGACCAGGACGGGGCGCTCCCCATAGCGGTCGATCCAGGTGCCGAGCACTGGGCGCAGGACGACACCGATGATGGAGCTGGCGATCCAGAGCTGGGCGAAAGTGGAAGCCGGCTGTTCGAACACCTTGATCAACACCCACGGCCCGAAGGTGACGAACACTTGCTTGCGCGCCCCAAAGAGCACCGATAGGAGGTAGAAGAGGCGGTACTGAGGGCGCACGAGAAACGGCTTGCGGCGCACGCCCGCGGAGTGGACCCGCATCGTGGCCATGAAGAGCGCCGCACCGGTCGCCGCCACGGCCCCGACAGCGAAGATCGCCGCGTAGTCCAGATGGAGAGAATCGATGCTCGCCCAGACAAAGCCGCATCCGATGACGGTGGCGGCGGTGCTCGCGCTTCCGAGCCGGCCCAGCAAGCTCGCCTGTTTCCCCTCGTCGGCCAGGGACAGCGCAATCGAGTTGTGAAGCGGCATCACCAGGTGCGTGCCGGCGCTCCAGATCACCATGAAGAGGAGCATCGAGGGGTAGTGCCCGCCCCACAAGGAGAGCCCAATCATCCCAGCGGCGATGCCCAACGAGGCGAGCGCGGCGATCCGCGTCTCCATGAGAAAGAAGAGCGCCCCCGAGAGAAGCGCCGTCAGAAAGCCGGGGAGTTCCCGAGGAAACTCGAGCCGGCCGCGTGCTGCCGCCGAGAGGTGGAACGTATCACTCAGGAAGTTGTTGAAAGTCGTCTCGAAGATGCCGCTCGATACCCCGAGAAGTGCCGTCGCCCCCACCAGGAGCAGGACCTGCCGCTGCCTTGCCGCCCGAGCTGTTTCTGCCACCGAATGACCTCCGCGTTTCTGTTCGCCACGTCCTTCGCGGAGGCCTGCACCTCGTGTTTGACCTGGACCTGCGCCATCTCGCTGTGGTGTGCGCCCCGGTGTATCAGCGCTCGATCGGGTAACCTGCCGCTCGCCACGCCTTCATGCTGCCCGGAACGTTGTGTACCTCGCGGAATCCGTTCGCCTGCAGCATGCTCGCGGCGATAGCGGCACGGAACCCGGTGGAGCAGTAGACCGCCACCGGCCGGTCGCGATCCAGCTCGCCCATCCGCTCACTCACTTCTGGAAGGTAGATATGTTTTGCCCTGGGGATGTGACCCTCCTCCCATTCATCCCGGGAGCGCACGTCGACTACCTGCAATCCGTCCCGTCGCCCGTTGACAACACGGTCTCTCAGGCCCTGCACGCTCATCTGCAGCATGCGTGAGAAGGGGAGGCCGGCTTCGAACCAGTCGCTCATCCCCCCGTGAAGGAAGCCAACCGTGCACTCCAAACCGACGCGCAAGAGGTGGCGCTCCACGATTTCCGCTTCGTTCTCATCGGTCACCACCAGGAGGAGGCGCCGCTCGGGGCGTATCAGCCACCCGGCCCAGATCGGAAAGTTTTCGCGCAAGGCGATGTTCAGCGCGCCAGGAATGTGTGCCCCGGCAAACGACTCGATGCTGCGTGTATCGAGGACCATTGCTTCCGGATCGTCCAGCGCGCTCCGGAACTCCTCCATGCTCAGCGGTTGGAGCGATGGCACGCACCCGAGAATCCGGGGGCCAGCCGCGTTCACCTGGCGCACGCGCCGATAGTAGCCGGGGGCCGGTGGAAGTGCCGAGAGAAGGTCGCGGGCGAAATCCGCCTCGCCTTGCGAGCGCAGCCGTGGGTTGTGCTGGCGCTCGTAGCCGATTGTGGTCACATCGCGCCCGCCGATATGCACCCCGCAGGGAGAGCCCTCACCGTGGGCGGGGTAGACGAGGGTGCCCTCCTCCAGGCACAGCAGCTTCTCGTGCAGCGAGTGAAACAGCTGCCGCGCCAGGTTCTCTGCTTTCTCCGGGCCGAGGAGGTCGGGCCGGCCTACCTCGCTGGCAAAGAGGGTATCGCCGGTGAAGACCGCCCAGGGCGCCTGCAGGCCCTGGCCCCCCTCCACCAGGAGCGAGATGTGCTCCGGCGAATGCCCGGGTGTCTCCAACACGCGGAGGGTTATCCCGCCCACTTCGACCGTGTCGCCCTCGCCCAGCGCCTCGTGTTCGAAGTCGTATTCCTCGCTGGCCGGCGCGTAGATCGGCGCGCCGGCTGCGACCGCGAGCTCTCGGGCGCCAGAGACAAAGTCGGATTGGATGTGTGTCTCGATGATGCCAATGATGTGCATATCGGCGCGGCGCGCGAAATCGAGATAGAGGTCCACGTCGCGCCGCGGGTCGATGACGACGCACACGCCCTTCCGATCATCCCCCAATACGTAGGAGAGGTGCGCCAGCCCGTCACTTTTCACGGTCTCCAGTATCATCGTCCGCCCCTCCAGGCATCCCATCGAATCGGAAACGCCCGTCAGCCCGCCGGCCTGCCGGTGCGCTACACCATTCCCAGAGGATCTTCCCGGCTCCTTTGCGTGGGAAACGCGGGGAGGGCGTCATGCAGGAGCCTGCACTCTCGATGGAATGCACACTCCCTTCCGATAAGCCCATCGGAGCGCCAGCACCATTCCGGGGTGATCAGTACCCTCTCCCCGTGCGCGGGAAGGGTCGGGGTGAAGGCTTCCAGCGGCGCTCCGGGGAACCGCGGGCGGCTGTCAGAAGACGCGATGCTTCCTGCTCTCGGGTGGGAGGAGCCCGTTCTTAGTGGACCTCGGGCAACGGCCGGCCGGCGGGATCCTTGGGGCGGCCGCCGGGGAGCGGCTTTGCCTGCTTTTTCTCTCTCAAAGTAGCCAGGAAGAGCCGCGGCGACGCAGAATTATAACGATCGGGCTGTCGCGAAACACGCCCCTATTCTCCAGACAAACAACGACCAGAAGAAGGACGACGATGGGTTCAGTAGTCTGCAAGTTCGGTGGCACCTCGGTTGCTTCCGCGGCCCAGGTGCGCAAGGTTGAGGGTATCATTCGGTCTGATGCGCGCCGGCGCTTCCTCGTGCCTTCGGCGCCTGGGAAACGCTATCCCAGCGATAAGAAAATCACCGATCTGCTGTATACCTGCCACCAACTCGCAGAGCAGGGTCTCTCCTTCGCCGAGCCCTACCAGATCATCTGCGACCGCTATCTGGAGCTGGCCCGCGAGCTGGAGGTTTCGACCCCGCTGGAGAGCGAACTCGCTGAGATCGAGCGCCAGCTGAAGTCGGGCGCCAGTCGCGACTATGTCGCGTCGCGCGGCGAGTACCTTTCGGGCCGGATCATCGCCGATTACATGGGCGCGCGCTTCGTCGACCCCGCGGACGGCATCCGGCTCACCGCCGATGGCCACCTCGATCCCGCCTCGTATGCTCTCCTGGCCCCCCTGCTCCAGGGCGAGGGGCTTTTCGTCGTGCCTGGGTTCTACGGGCGCGGCCCTGATGGCGAGATCCGCACCTTCAGCCGCGGCGGCTCGGATATTACCGGTGCCGTTGTCGCGCGCGCCGTGGACGCGGAGGTTTATGAGAACTGGACGGATGTATCCGGCCTGCTGATGGCCGACCCGCGCATCGTTCCGGATGCCCAGCCGATCCGCGAGGTGACCTATCGCGAACTGCGGGAGCTCTCCTACATGGGCGCCTCTGTCTTCCACGAGGAGGCGATGTTCCCCGTTCGCCAGGCCAACATCCCGATCAACATCCGCAACACCAACGCCCCCGAAGAGCCCGGCACGCTGATCACCCCGGCACGCGATGCCTCGAGCACCCCGATCGTGGGCGTTGCCGGCCGCACCGGCTTCAGCATGGTCTACATCGAGAAGGAGCTGATGAACCAGGAGCGCGGCTTCGGGCGGAAGGTGCTTGATATCATCGAAGCGCACGGCATCAGTTTCGAGCACGCGCCCACCGGCATCGACTCCATGTGTGTCATCTTCGCGGACAAGGAGCTTGACGGGAAGACCGACGAGCTGATTGCTGACCTCAACCGCGCTCTGAAGCCGGACCGGATCGGGCTCGTCCACGGACTGGCCCTCATCGCGACGGTGGGCGAGGGGATGGCCTTCCGGGTGGGCACTGCCGCGCGCCTCTTCACCGCCATTGCCAACAACGGCGTCAACGTGCGCATCATCGCCCAGGGCTCCTCGGAGATCAACATCATCATCGGCGTGGAAGAAAAGGACTTCGTGCCTGCGGTCCAGGCCATCTACCATGCTTTCGTAGAGTAAGCGGCAGCGCAGCTAGGCAAGCCAGGGAGCGGCGTTGCCATAGAACCGCTAGGGGAGCGCGCCGGTGCCAGAAACAGATTGGGCGCCGCGCGCTCTCCGCGTGTCTCTGGCACCGAGCAAAGCCACCACTCCCCCTGTGGCGGGCCGCATCCGTGAAGCAGGCGTTCCCGGAACTGGCGGGAGGAGAGCGCATGCCTGCGTGGAACCATCTGCCGGGTAGGGTGCCCACCCTGCCCGAGGCAGGCTCGCGCCCGGTGTGGGAAACACGCCGGAGGGGCCTGCGCTCAGAGCCGCTGGCAACCAGTCTCTGGGGATGTCACGCGGATCCGGCCACGGAAAGGAACAGGACGGATGGCAAAGCTGGCAGGTCTTCCGATAGCGGCGATGGCGATGGGCGTCGCGGTTTCGGCGCAGGCGGCTCCTGCGTTCGAGCTGACTCCCAAAGTGGTGCCCCTGGCGCGCGAGACGAGCCTCACTCTCCAGGCGCAGCCCGGCGCGCGCTTCGAGGAGATCGAGCATGAGGTCCGCATCTACCCGATGGAGTGGAGAGCGGGCAGCGATGTCGCAGGGGTCACCACAGTCAAAGTACGGCCTGAGGGCGGAGCCCTGCGGATCTCCCATCGCTTCGCCGATGAGCAAGAGTACCTGGTGGCGGTGTTCGGGAACGATCCCAAGACAGCCCTGGCGAGCTTCCGGGTGTATGCCGTTGCCGATGACCTCTTCTCCCGCCGGCCCTATAGGGGTGATCTCCACCAACACTCCCACCACTCCGACGGCAAGGAGTCGCCTGCCTACGTCGCCGCCTACAACCGCAAGCTGGGCATGGACTTCATGGCGCTCACCGACCACCATAAGTATGCGCCTTCCCTGGAGGCGATCAAAGCGTTTGAAGGCCTGCCGGTTGACCTGCGCATCTTCCCGGGCGAGGAGGTGCATCCCCCCGATACCGGGGTGCACATCGTCCACTTCGGCGGCAAGTTCAGCGTGAACGATCTTTTCAAGACGCCTGCCTACCAGGAGGGGGTGGAGCAGATCGTCGCGTCTCTGAAGGAGTTCCCGGCTGGGCTCAACCCCAAGAGCTACGCGGCCTGCCTTTGGGCGCTGGAGAAGATCCGGGAAGCCGGTGGAGTCAGCATCTTCTGCCATCCCTACTGGATCACCGGGAACCGCTACAACGTGCCCGAGGCGCTCATCACCCGCCTCTTCGCCGAGAAGCCGTTCGATGCCTACGAGGTGATCGGCGGCTACTGGCTGCATCAGACGGAGTCGAACGCCCTTCAGGTGGCGCGTTACTATGAGGAGGTCGCGAAGGGCAACCGCGTGCCCGTCGTAGGCGTCTCGGATGGGCACGGCGTGCATCGCGGCCTCAACGGCTGGTACTATACCGTGGTCCTGGCACCCTCGCCGGACTACGCCGACATCCGGGATGCGATCCGCGCTGATTACGCCGTGGCCGTGGAAAGCCTGCCGAACGCGCCGGCCGCGCGGCCCTATGGTCCCTTCCGCCTGGTGAAATACGTCAGCTTCCTCCTGCGCGAGGTCTTTCCCGCTCATGACGCCCTCTGTGCCGAGGAAGGCGATGCCATGCTCGCTTATGTCGCCGGGGATCAGGATGCCGTCACCCGGCTCAAGGCGCTGCAAGGGCGGGTCGCACAGCTGTACGCGCGGCTCTGGGCGCGCGAATGAGTTGCGCCCGCGGCAGGGAGCGCGGGCGTGCCTCGGAGTGAGGCGGCCTGGAACCCGCGGGGTGATCCCGCCTATGGGAAGAGCACATCACGCTCGCGTTCGATCACCTCGCGGATAGCGCGCTCGCACGACGCGGTGAGGGGATAGTCGAGGTAGCTCCGCCACGTGCTGAAGATCCCCATCTCCACCAGGAGCTTCTTCTGGCCGGAGAGCCAGCACTCGATCTGCTCGCCGCCGTAGACCGAGTACATCATCTGGTTCATGCGCTGCTGCAGGCGGTTGGCGAGGTCGATATCGCCAGCCGCCACAGCCGCCATGATCTGGCCGGCCAGGTAGCCGTTGAAGATGCCGCCTCCGAGCAGTAGGCCATCGTAACCCGCCTGAAGATACTCGACGCACCGGAACTCGTTGCCGTTGAGGAGGCAAAGCTCCGGGCGCTTCTCGCGAGTGGCGAGAGCGATCTCACGACGCCCTGGCTCGCCCGAGCTGTCCTTCACCAGGACCACCTTCTCCTCGGCGTAGATCTCCCTCAAAGCCTCGTCGGGCACCACGACGGAGGAGTGGCTCCCCCGGTCGTAGATTCCCACCGGGAGGGGGCTCTCGCAGATTGCGCGCTGGTAGAGCGCCAGGACGGTCTGAGCGGTGGCGTTGAGCAGGAAGTAGGGCGGGGCGATCACGGCGATATCGGCGCCCTCTTCAGCGGCCACGCGCATGTTATCGAGAATGCGCGCGGCGGAGTTGTCCGTCACCTGCGCGGCGATGAAGAGCCGACCCTTCGCGCTGCGCGCGATGGCACGCAGGAGCGCGCGCCGCTGCGCGTCGGTCATCCAGGGGCCCTCGCCACACGTTCCTCCGACGAAAAGACCTTTGACCCCCAGGCGCAGGTGGTGGGCCACCATGCGCTCGACCGCGGCTTCATCGATCTCCATCGACTCCGTGAAGGGCGTCGGCGTCGCCGACCACACGCCCGCCATCTCAGCTCGCGATAGTGTCATCTCTTCTCCTCCGCTGCGCCTTACCCGGCCGTTTCCGGTGCTCTTCGCCACGGCGCTGGCAGTTCCTGCGTGCGCTCTTCTGGCGTGATCGCGTGGATGAAGGAAGCGGGTGCGGAGCGGGGGATTCGCGTCGCGGGAGCGCCATCGCTCCGCTCATGCCACGCGTGGCGAGCACGGGAACGATGGGCAGGAGTTGATCGGCAGGGGGGTGAAAGAGAGCTCCGGCGCGGACGGGCCTCCGCGCCGGAGGAGAGTGCGATGAAGATCAGTTTCATGACGTTCATGACTCCGGAGTGGACGCTGGACGAGGTGATCGCTGGGGCGCGACGGCACGGCTATGACGGCGTCGAGCCGCGGGTGACCGCCAACCACAAGCACGGCATTGAGCCAGACATGCCCGCTGAGGCGCGCAAGGAGGCGCGCGAGCGCTTTGCCGATGCCGGCATTGAGATCGCCTGCATCGCCACGTCATGCACTTTCGCAGCGACCGAC
>ERZ795060.2249-NODE-2249-length-20075-cov-215.620529_pt1 | contig 20075 bp, 17 predicted proteins | sample MGYA00375144_ERZ795060 | MGnify/ENA primary metagenome ERZ795060 (study PRJEB30189, sample SAMN05720157) | activated sludge metagenome | isolation source: anaerobic digester from wastewater treatment plant | place: Japan | collected 2015-05-15 ...
CGTTGCTAAAACATAAGCTATATTATTCTATCACATTTGACAAACCTTTGGAATAACTCAGAAAATTGAAATTAAGAAGTGATGTGAGATTTATTGCTTCTCCATGTTATACTATAGTGGATGTAGATATCATTGATATAATAATTATGAGGGGGTGTTTTTTTTGGAAATTGAGCAGACTGAAAGGGCTGGGAAAGCATTAAGATCTATGAGATCTATGACTGAAATAACGTACGAAGACTATAAAAAATTTGTGAACGATCACTCATCGGTAACTATTGAAGACGCAGAAATAAAATTAGGCGTCAATTGGACTATAAAATCATATGGTCCACCAAGTGATTACGAATTGGAAAAAACTACAGTTTGGAGTTTTCCGGATAGAGGTAACTGGGCTACCCATAAAGGTGACTACAGAGGAAATTGGTCACCTTACATTCCTAGAAACTTGATCTTAAAATACACAAAAAAAGGAGATTGGATTCTTGACCAAATGATGGGTAGTGGTACGACATTAGTTGAAGCTAAATTACTAGAAAGAAATGCAATAGGTTTAGACATAAACCTTGATGCTGTTATGATTACGAGAGATCGCCTAAATTTCTACTACAGCCCACTATTTCCAGACTATGTTGAACCAAGCATTAAAACCTATTGTGGAGATGCAAGAAATTTAGATAAAATCCATGATTGCACAATAGATTTTATAGCGACTCATCCACCTTATGCAAATATAATTACATATACAAAAGATAAGAAATTAGAAGATGATCTTTCTCAGTTGCCATTTGGTGAATTCATTGACGGAATGAAAGCAACAGCGAGAGAATCTTTTAGAGTTCTGAAACCAGGCAAGACATGTGCAATTTTGATTGGCGATACACGAAAGCACAAACACTATGTACCAATTGCATTTCAAGTAATGGAAGTATTTCTAGATTGCGGATTTGTATTAAAAGAAGATATCATAAAAATACAGTGGAATATGAAAGGGACTCGTGAAAATTGGAAAGGGAAAGAATACGATTTCTATCTGATTGAACACGAGCACATTTTCGTTTTTGAAAAGCCTTTGGACGAAAGGGAAATCAAGAAATATAGGTTTAGTTCAAAATGGTGGTAGAATAACTACAACGGAGAAATTATCTAAGATTTCCAAATTGTCATAGTTTTCTAGCAGTATCACATGTTATGTGATATTATTTCTTCAAGTATGCCATTCTCTACCATATCAAGATTGAGTATATAATCTACTTTATCAAATGCTTCTCGAAGCGGTTTTTTGGATTTTTTCCAACCAATACCATCGGTAATCCAAATAAAACCATGCTCTGGCGTTTTCTCTCTTATAAAATCAAATAAATTAGCGAATTCTCCAGCAACAGATTTAAGCTTAGAACCACCAACGTTGAAATAGTTAGTCTCAATGAGATACAATTTTTGTCCATTGTCTAATGCAAAATCAAATGAACGTTCTGACTTATCAACCGACACTTGATATCCAAATTCTTCAAAAATCTTGTGAGACGTCGCTTGAGCAATGTAACGATAATTATGAGTTGAGCATAACTTCTTAATAAGTAACTCAACGATCATTTCCATATGAAACCCTGTTCGATTTTTCCTACTATTGCTATCAAGTCCAACTTCAACTCCAAGGACATAGTCTTCAACACTTTTAATATTTTTATCTTCAAATACTTTGAGAAGTCCACTCTTTTCTGCAAATTCAGTTAACGATTCTATCTCTTCTGTTGTATATTCATATTTCTTGTAAAATTTATATTCCTTATAGTCGAACACCTTGCCTTCAAGTGGTTCGAGGACTTTAACATTTTTCTCTCTTAGAGCTAGTAATATTGGAAGTGTTTCAACTACTTCAGGATATTCTTTGACCAATATCTTGAATTCATCTTTTACGTTCTTTTTACCGACAAGATAATTCAAAATATTCAACGTAATCTCAATCCTTTTAACATTGTTCAATACCTTATCCCACGCAACAAAAAAATCCCATCCTCTTATTGTTTCTTTCATGTGGCTAATAAGGTATTCGAAAACTTCATCAGGTTGCGAACAGTTTATCTCCTTTCTAAAAATATCACTGTATTTCACGTTGATCAGCTCCCACCACGTAGTTGGTAACAAGTATTTCACTTATCTCTCCTCTTCCATCAGCTTTGGAATTGATCACTCTCCTAGCTCTTATTCTATGGATATGGAATTTTCCGTACAAACTGTCAAAAAAGTCGTCATTTGGTACCACATTTTTTGGATCGGAATTACTAAGCATAAGAAATGCTCCTCTGTCATTCATTTGCTCAAAAAACTGTGCAAGTTTAATTTGCTCTTCATCTGTAAAATCGTACCTACTGTACGATGTAAAACTTGATGTGGCACTAAGTGGCCTATACGGCGGATCAAAATAGACGAACGTATCCTTGTCGATGTAATTTGCACTCTCGCTGTAATCGCCAGCAAATATATGCACCTTTTGGAGAAGTGCACTTACAGCACGCAAATTTCTTTCATCACATATGGTTGGATTTTTGTAATTTCCAAATGGTACATTGAAAAATCCAGTACGATTGACGCGGTAAAGCCCATTGTAACATGTACGATTTAAAAAGATGAATTGCGTGGCTCGGTCAATATCCAAATTACTGTCATTAACATAATGATATTTGTTATATGTATTTCTAACCTCGTAATAAAATTCCTTACGCCTTTCTCCATTCATCTTCAGAAAATCATTTTCTAATCTTGAAAGTTTATTAACCAAATTTTCAACTTCGTCTCTAACTACAATATACGCATTTATAAGATCTCTATTAATATCAAATATGTAGGCGTCTTCTATCTTGTAATTTTGCAAGACATGCAATAACACGGCACCACTACCAACGAAAGGTTCCACATATTTCTTTATGCGTCCTTCTTTAAGTTGAGCTGGATAAAAACTTTCAAAGACATCAAGTAATTGTCCCTTCCCTCCAGCCCACTTTAAAAATGGCCTTGCAAATATCGGTAAATCAAAGTCAGTTGCTAATTCCAATATACCCCACCCTCTCATTCTCAAAATATTCCTGTATATTCCTGTCAACAATATTCTATTCTAAAAGCTACACAAGATCAACCGATTTATTCAAAATAAGAATTCTATAGATTGAGTTGAAATTGAATTTGCGACAAAGACACTCACTTTCCTGACAAGATAGGCGAAAATGAATGATTACAAAGAAGTTTAAGAAAACTTTGGGGAATATTTTGGAACGCTTGGAACTGAATTATGGAGCAGAAGATTTTGAAATTCTCGGTGAAAAGGCAATTCCAGAAGGATACGTTGACATATTTCTGAAATTGAAACACCCAGTTGGAACCAACAAATACATACTCATTGAAGTGAAAACAAACAAAGCAGGAGAAAAAGACTTAGATCAACTTAGAGGATATCTCTCAGAATTCGAGAACGATTCCTCTGCAAATGGCATACTGATTGCCAAGGACTTCTCAAAGAAGAACATGACCAAGGATAATCGAATTTTATCGATAAAGTACAGTTTTGAAGATCTCAATGTCGATGGAGAATATTCCTATGAAGAACTATTAGAGAAAATGGAGTTAGAAATTCGCTGAATTGATATGCTGTTTAGTTCTTTGCCTCCACAATGTAGTGTTGTCCAAACAGTCTTTATATTGCAGTGTAGAACCATATCAATCTCATCAATTTTTCTTTCATGACACTTCTACTTTCCTTATCCCCACCATAAAAAGGTGGGGATTTTTGTATCTTATATGTATACATCAAAATATTCAAACACAATGTAATAACTAGAAAACGTTTGATAATTATTGATACTGCGCCATTTGGTCTTGTAGAGTCTTGGTAACAGAAATAAACATAGAATTTCGGATTTGGAATACACAAAGAAAATTGATATACATTGTGGTGGAAAAATTTTTTTTCGTGTACGCTAAGGTGAAAAAAATTTTCTACACACTTGGGAAGGGAGGGTGTAACTATGAAAAAGTTCCATATGATTCTTGCGGTTGCTGTTTTGATGGTTTTTGTTCTCATTGCTCCAGTATACGCAAAGGTAACGTTTGGCTCTACACAGATGACTCCTGTAGCTGAAAGAGAATTTCTGCTCAATCAGTTATCAGCATTTTCAAAGAGTTCTGGCATTTCTATCGAGTTGCTGAATTTCGAATACCCAGATCTTCTTTCCAGATTAGAAGCTGAACACAAAACCGGGAAAGTAACGATAAACCTAGTAGCAGATCTACAATCGAATTTGTACATCATGGCATCAGAGGGGTTATTTGAGGATCTGAAAAACGTTACTATCCCAGGTAGGACATTTATAAAGACGTTTGAACAGTATTCTTATCAGGGAAATCAGAAGGTTTTCATTCCTTGGATTCAAGCAACATATGTTATGGCAATTAACAAAAAAGCCTTCGATTATCTACCATCAGGTTTGAAAAAGGAAGATGTAATGAATGGTACTCAAAAATGGACATATGATGCATTGCTTGCATGGTCGAAGAATTTGATGGAGAAGACAAAAGCACCACAGCTGGGATTTCCTCTTGGTCCAAAGAGCTTGTGGCACAGATTCCTACATGGATGCATATACCCATCCTACACAGGTGCACAAGCAAGTAAGTTCGATAGCGGTGAGGCTCTTACAATGTGGACATATCTGAAAAACCTCTTTAAATATGTTCACCCGGCCTGCACAACTTGGGATAACATGGACCAACCTCTTCTAAGAAATGAAGTAATGATTGCTTGGGATCACACAGCAAGAGTAAAACAAGCTGTTGTTGAAAGACCAAATGACTTTGTTATAGCACCTGTTCCACGAGGTCCAAAGGGTAGAGGGTATCTAGTTGTACTCACTGGCTTATCGATACCAAAGGGTGCACCGAATATGGATGAAAGTATCAAAGTAATAGATTTCTTGACCTCTCCAAAAACTCAAGTTGCTATCCTTGAGAATGTGGGTTTCTTCCCTGTGATACAGGAGGCTTCTGCTGCTATGCCAGAAGGTGCTCTCAAGATATTGACACAAGGAGTTGTCACTCAGTCTTCTGCAGCCGATAGTATTGTATGCATAGCTCCTGGCCTTGGTGCTTATGGTGGTGAGTTCAACGAGATTTATAGGTCAGCATTCGACAGGATAGTTTTTAAGAATGAGGCTACATCAAAGGTATTGACAGAACTTAGTCAGAGACTCAAGAAGATCTTTACACAGGCTGGTGTCCCTATAGAGTAGTAGACAAAACCTGAGAAGAATAACATGGCTACTTTCTAACTTTGAATGCAGGTGGAAACACCTGCATTCATCCAAGAATAAGAATATGATATGGTCGTAAGAGCACAGCACTGCGAAGGGGGATGAAATTGATGCCTCACATGCACATAAAGAAGCAGTTTATACCTTGGCTTTTGTTAGCTCCTAGTTTGGTCTATTTGCTGATCTTTATGGGTCTTCCAATCATCGGAACCGCTAAGCTTGCTTTTGAAAGTGATGAAGGCTGGTTAGGAAATTTCAAGATATTGTTTTCGTCGAAAGACTTTCAAAATGCATTGTGGAATACTTTGTTGTTAGCAGTAATTGTAATTCCTATACAACTAGTTCTTTCAATATTCTTAGCCATCCTGGTAAACAAGAAATTCAAAGGGCATCAGACTCTACTATACATTATAGCCTCACCACTTGCTCTGAGTGATATCACAGCAGCTCTCATGAGCTATTCTATCTTTGCACCAAATGGTTATTTAAATAGAATACTACTTTCTATAAACTGGATTGAACGTCCGATATATTTCTTTGGCTACATGTTCAAGTCGAAAGAAATGTTGGTCATAATATTGACAGAAGTGTGGCGAGCAACTCCTCTAGTCTTTGTGATGATATTGGCTGGATTACAATCGATAAACAAAGAGTATATAGAAGCAGCAGAAGTGTTTGGATTCAGTTCATGGCAAAGGCTTTGGAAGATTACTCTCCCTTTGCTCAAGCCTTCTATTCTTTCAGCGTTGTTGATTAGAACACTTTTTGCCTTCCAACTTTTCGGCGTTGTATGGTTGCTAGCGGGTAGAGATATAAAAGTCTTAGCTGGAGAGACTTATTACTGGTATGTATTCATGAACAACAAGAATGTTGCGAGTGTTTATGCATTGATCATTGCATTGCTGACATTTGTCGTCGGTTGGTTCTATATAAAGACAATTAGATCAGAACACTTGGAAGAAGGTGCTAGATGATGAAGATCATGTATCCTTTGTTGTTTGTTCTAATAGCTCTTTTTTTTCTTGGACCGACTGTTTTAGCTTTCATAGCCTCGATGACACCCGCTTCAGAGTTTTACGATTATTCGCACATATTCCCATCTAGATTGACTTTAGAGCATATCAATAAGTTACTTTTCACACTTGGAGGTTTTAAAGCCTTGCTTGTAAGCATCGAAGTAGCTTTGATATCAATTGCTATAGCATTTGCACTGGGAATACCTGCTGGTTATGCGCTAGCAAGGTACGCATTTCGAGGAAAAAACGCAGTTACATTGGCAATGCTTTTTACTCGTTCTTTACCCCTAATAGTTGTATCGGTTTCCCTTGTAACGGTTTACCTGAGGTTCAATTTGGCTGATACAGCCATAGGTGTAGCACTTGCACATGCTGCCATGATTTTACCTTTTGTAGTGATTATCACTTCAAGCATATTCTCTTCCGTTTTCATAGAATATGAGGAAGCAGGTATGGTATTTGGCTTGACCCGTTTCGGTGCTTTCATAAGAATTTCTCTTCCTCTTGCACTTCCCGGACTAGCTGCGTCCGCAATTTATGGATTCATAATGTCTTGGAACGAAGCTTTTGCAGCTTCCATTTTGTCTATTCAAAATAGGACTTTACCTGCCCATATATTGGCTACTGCTATGGCCTCTCCAGATTATTTTAAATATGCTATGGCAACCGTCATGGCTGTTCCCGCTCTCATTTTTATATTCATCATAAGAAAATATCTCATTTCTATTTGGGGCATTTCACTGAAATGATCGTTAACAATCCTCATCTGAAAGGAAGGTGAATGTATTGGCTAAAATAGTTGCTCAGAATGTTAAGAAATATTTTGGAGAGGTGAAGGCACTTGATGGTGTAAACATAACAATCGAAGATGGTTCTTTCATAGTCTTACTTGGCCCATCAGGATGTGGTAAAACAACATTTATGAGGTGCATATCCGGTCTTGAGGAATTAACGGATGGTGAGATATATTTTGATGATAAGGAAATCAGTAAGCTCCAACCAAAAGACCGCAATGTAGCCATGGTATTTCAAAGCTACGCAGTTTGGCCACATATGAAGGTGAGAGAAAATATTGCTTATCCGCTGAAACTAAAGAAATTCAAGAAAGAAGAGATTGAAGAGAAAGTAAAGTGGGTAGCTGATTTGTTGAATATATCGGAACTATTGGACAGATATCCATCACAGCTCTCAGGAGGCCAGCGTCAAAGAGTTGCCGTTGCGAGAGCCATAGTGCATAGACCAGAAGTATTGCTGATGGATGAGCCGCTATCAAATTTGGATGCGTTGCTTAGAGTCAAAATGAGAAGCGAGTTGAAAAAGCTGCACGAACAATTAAGAGTAACGACAATCTATGTCACACATGATCAAGTGGAAGCAATGACTATGGGTGATAAGATAGCCGTTATGAATAACGGAAGTATCGTTCAATATGGAACTCCGGAAGAAATCTACAAAAAACCTGCAACGGCGTTTGTCGCAGGCTTTATAGGATCACCTCAAATGAATTTTTTCAAATGCAATGTAATAGAAGATAATGAAAATCAGTACGCACAGTTCGAGCATATCAGATTCAGAATTCCTGAAAGAATAAACAGTAGAACTGTTCTTGTCGGCATTAGACCGGAGAATATATCGCTTGAAAAGCCTGGGGGAAATCGTGAGTCCTTATCCCTTAAAACAACTATATACTTTGTAGAAAGGCTAATGCCAGAAACTATACTTCACCTTGATATAGGAGAAGGTAATAGAATAACCGTGAAAATTCCATACGACATAGCTTTGTCCGAGGGAGAGGAAATAGAAGTTTTCGTGACCATCGATTCACTACACTTCTTTGACGCCGATACGGAGGAGAGAGCTTTGTGAGTAAAGAAGCCGAGGGGCACATCATCTGTCATACCCATTGGGATCGCGAGTGGTTCGCACCTACACAAGTAACAAATGAATGGTTACTGGAACTTTTCGATAATCTTGAAAAAGTCATAGAAAGAGCAGATGAGGAATTCGTGTATGTGCTTGATGGACAAACGCTCGTGGTGGAAGATTTTATGAAAGCATCCAGTAACACCAGTTTAAAAGAGCGTATTAAGGAATTGATAGCCGAGCAAAGATTGATCATTGGTCCTCTTTATGCACAGATAGATTTCCGTCTCTCTTCTGAACTGACCATCTTGAAGAATCTTGAGATGGGTCGGAAAGATATGCAAGTGTACAAAGTTCCTTCTGAAGCAACTAAGGTAGCGTGGATGGTCGATAATTTTGGATTTGTTGGTCAAATTCCACAACTGCTGAAAATGTTCGACATAGGATATGCAACTATTTGGCGCGGCGTGGACGACTCAAGCAAAAAACCAGCACTTGAAAACATTTGGCAGGGTTCTGACAGTACAGAAGTTAAGACTCTATTTCTTATCGGAGGATACAGAAATCTATACAATCTATCTTCAACAAGAAAGGTTGCAAATGAAAGATATGAGCTAGAAATTGAAAAATCAAAACCGTTCTCATTCTCTGGAAAAGTACCATTACTCGATGGTTATGATCTAGATACTCAACCAGAAAATCCTAAAGAGTTTCTGAAGAACGATAGTGCTTTGCTCTCAAGTCCGAGCAAAATCTTCGAGAAACTTGATTTTTCAAAGGCACATATATTGCACGGAGAACAAATCAGTGGCAAATACGCTTGCACATTTCCTGGTACACTTTCAACGAGGATATACCTTAAGCAACAAGCATACTATACAGAAAAACTTATAAAGATAGCACAATTCTTGCGCTTGGTCACGGGAATCGATCAAGATATTGACTCTCTTTGGAGAGAGTACGTCAAGAATATGGTACACGATAATATCTGTGGAGTTGGTATAGATTACGTTCATTCATCGATGGAGAGATCTTTCCAAACAATCTCGAATACAGCAAGAGAACTGATACGCACAGGTCTCACATCTTTGATGAACATGTTACAACTTCCTTCTGGAACTTATTCATTGAATCTTTCCAATTACGCGTATAATACATGGTATAGTACTGATAAGTACTGTTTCAAGCTAAATACAAAGGGAACTACACTAAGTTACATAGATATGATGCACAAGATGGAAGACAGGAAAGGCGAAAAACAAGATCAGATGAGTTTGAAATGCGGTCTTTTGTGGGAAAATGAGTTCTACAAAGCAAATTTTTCTGACAACAGAGTTATAGTGTCTCCAAAAAATGCTCAGAATGCTGAAAACAGTTTTGAAGTTGGTGAGCTTATGCTATTGGAAGAAACAGGAGATGCCTACACAACTTCTCGAAAAATCATGGATTTTGAAGTGAAGGTTAAAAGCATTCGTGTTCAGTATCTCACTAAACATAACATGATACTTGAGCTGAATAGAGAAATTTGGAATACTACCGACTTGCAATCTTCAAAAAAAGGAGTGTTTATAAGGACTAAGGAAATAATAATATTCGATGAGACACCGGTAATAAAGTGGAAGATAAAGACAAGAGCAAAGGGAACAAATTATGTCCTTGCATTTCGTGGAACAACTCACAAACAAGAGGGTGATGTAATCGCAAAGATGCCCTTTGAAATAGTGAGAAGAGGCAGAAAAGTTCAAAACTTGTTTGGTAAGAATCCACCTCCTTCTTTGAAAAGTGTGCTCTTAGCTGCAAGAGAATTAGAAAGTCACACGTTCCCATTCCAGGGTTTTGTCGGGATTGACTCACCGAATGGTCTTTTTTCTCTTTTTGCGAGGGGACTTAAAGAATATAGCGTAAGTGATAACGGTGATATCGAAATTACCCTTATCAGATCTGTGGAATGGATTGCAAAAAGGAACGTCAAAGGAAGGATAGGAGATGCAGGACCATTGATTTATGTCCCATCTGCTTCGTGTGAAGGAAGAGATTTGAATTTCAATTTAGGGATTTATGTTGATGGCCAAAACAGGATCGATGAGTTGTACAAATGGTTTACCTTATTCGATGACCCACCTCTGCTATTTAGATTTAGGCAAAGAAAAGGCGCGATTGATCCTGAAATGGAGTATGAGAAAGCAATGGGGGACTTGGAAATAAAGATAATCGATATGGATGTACCTTGGTTACCATTCTCTGATGATGAAGTAATTGTCTTTAATCCCTTTAGTTTTGACTATGGGTGTTTAAAAGCATATAAAATAGGTACGAGGAAATTCAAGGACTTGGTTTCAAATGAATTAGAATGCTTTCTAGCTAGCACTAAGCACGAATGTAGAAGGGAAGGAATAAACGATCTTGTGAATGAAAAGGACCGCAAGGTCCGACAGATCTCGTTCATCGAAATCCCATATTTCCAATCTTTTAAGCAAACAGGAAATAGCACTGACAGAATCGTAGCTTCTAGAAAAGATTTGAAACGATTGTCAGCTAACATGCAGAGTGAGATAAGAAGGGAAAAGGAAAACCTCAGACATTTGAAAGACACATCAGATGATTCTGGGAAATCTAAATGCGACTTCATAAAGGTAAGGCATAAGATATTGACTCTCCAAAGAACATATCAGGAGATCAAAATCTCAAGTCTATTGCTGAAGAAGACACCGTTTCAAATAAAAGATGTACTTGCGAAATTTAACAAGACAAGGGCGAAAAGAAGGGTGTATGACTACTTAGTCGAAATCTGTAGTTCAAAAAAATCTAAGAACTAACTCAGTAGAAGGGAGAGGAAAATATGACGTATGTCAACGAAATTCCAAATGATTTGCCAAATTACGATATCGTAGTTGGAATTCCCAGTTTTAACAACGCAGAGACAATAAGCCATGTTGTAGAAATGTCTGCCAAAGGCATTCGAGAAACGGGGGGGCTCAAAGGACTAATTGTAAACTCTGATGGTGGTTCAACTGATGGTACACCAGAGGTGTTCATGAATTCAAAATCCTTTGGTGTAGACAAACTCACGATAAGATATGCGGGGATTTCTGGGAAAGGTAGTGCAGTAAGAGCACTATTCGAAGTATCAGATAAAGTCAATGCAAAAGCCTTCATCATGTTAGATTCTGATCTGAGAAGCATCCAACCTTGGTGGATTGAAAGATTATCAAGACCTGTACTGTCTGGTCAGACACAATACGTCACACCCCTTTATCAAAGGCATAAATACGACGGTACAATTACAAACAATATCTGCTATCCTTTGACTGCCTCTTTATATGGATTAAAGATAAGACAACCAATTGGTGGCGATTTTTGTGTCGGCAATCACCTGATAAAGACATATCTATCGAAACCAAATGATGTATGGAAGACTCATGTAGCACGTTTTGGAATAGATATATGGATGACAACCATTGCTATCAATGAATCAGGTTTCAAACCAGTACAAGCTGCGCTCGGTGCAAAGATACATGATGCAAAGGACCCTGGAAAACATCTGGAAGGTATGTTTATTCAAGTAGTTCAAACGTTGCTTCAACTCATGATAGAATATGAGGAGCATTGGAAAAATGTTATGACTATTGAAAACTCCCAAATCTATGGCATTCCACCAGTCCAACAGCTTGAAGACATAGATGTTGATCTGAAAAACTTGAAAAGGAAAGCAATTAAAATCTTGAAAGAAAGGGAAGAACATCTGAATTATTTGGATGAGAGTATTGTAGAAAGAGTGATGAAGACAGGAACAATAGATATCGAAGACTGGGTAGAAATAGTTTACTCAGTTGCTTTGAAGTACAAGAAGACACAAGAAGAGGATACGGTTAGAGATTTATTGGGATTTTATTTTGCTAGGACTTCAGATTTTGTTGAAAAGACACAGGATATGAGTACAATTGAAGCTGAAAGGCTGATCGATGAACAACTTGAGATATTCATGAAAAAGAAGCGGAAATTCGTAAAAAAATGGGAAGAATAAGGGTGAATTTGGAATAAAAATGTAATTCGGTGAGGTGGTTGATCTGGTACTTGATTATTTGAATTCAATATACAACAAATTGAGCGTAGCAGAAAAGAAAGTTGCTAAATACATCCTCGAAAGGCCTGACGATGTAATTCACTACTCCATAACCGAATTTGCGCAGATTGTCGGGGTAAGTGAGGCAACTGTGCACCGATTAGTGCGCAGGTTATCTTTCGATGGTTATCAGGCTTTCAAAATAACATTGACAAGAGAAACTACAGAAGTTAGGACCGCGATCCCTACGGAGAGTAATCCGTTGTTAGATTACATTAGTGAGATGTCAGGCTTGATAGAAAAGCTCAAAAAGACTCTGAACATAGAACAAATCGGAATCATGGTTCAAAAGATCTTAGAGGCTAAGAGAATAATTTTCTTTGGTGTCGGACTGTCATCAGTTAGTGCAAGCTATGGCAGTTTGCTTTTTTCGTTGCTTGGATTACCATCTTTTTCATACAGTGACCCACATAATCAAGTTATAGTTGCAACGGGATTATCTGACGAGGACTTAGTTATCTCAGTTTGTCACAGCGGAAATATCCGAGATATCGTGAAGTCAACACAGGTGGCAAAGGATGTTGGAGCATTTACCGTTGCAATAACAGCTGGTGTAGATTCTCCAATTAGCAAGGCCGCAGATATGACACTGTTTAGTCCTGTTACAAAGTTCGAAAGGCACGAGTTTCTGCAAACTAATCTGGGAGAAATGGCAGTAATAGAAATTCTTTTCCGTGCCATTTTGAGTCAAACGTATGAAAAAAAGGCAGCTTACTTGGAAGAAGTGTCGAAAGTACTGAAACCTAAGCAATACGATGAAGGCAAATAGCTGATATAAAGGATGATGATTGTGAAAATAGGGTTGATGCATTATAGGGTTGGCGAAACTGATGGTGTGTCCTTGGAAATGGAGAAATGGAAAACAGTGCTCGAACTTATGGGGCATGAAGTACATTTCATAGCCGGTGAGCTCAATGGAATGAAGGGGTTCCAACTTCCATCGCTTGGTATGGATAATCAGAAGAATCTTTTCATACATTCAAATGCTTTCGAATGCTTGGGAATACATTTGGAACAGCTGAAGGAAATATTCGACAGTTATGTGACAGAAATAGAGGAAGAATTGATGACACTACCGAAATTCGATATCTTAATAGTTAACAACATGTTGTCTTTAGGGTACAACCTTGCAGCTTCGGTAGCTATAACTGAATATGTTGCAAAGACAGGTACTTTTCTGATCACTCATAACCATGATTTCTACTGGGAGAGGGAAAGATATAGTAAACCAACTTGTAGTTTCGTTGCAGAAATCCTTGAAAGGTACTTTCCACCAAAGTTGAAAGATTCGAAACATGTGACAATAAACAAGATCGCAAGAGATGAACTAAAAAGAAGAAAAGGAATAGACTCTACCATTGTACCAAATGTCTTCGATTTTGATCAAGACGAATGGAAAATCGATGATTATAATGGCGATTTAAGAGAAAGGCTTGGTATACCGAATGATGATATTGTAATTTTACATGCAACGAGGATCGTCGAAAGAAAGGCAATAGAGATAGCGATGGACTTTGTTGCTGAATTTTGCAAGTTAAACAGTAACGTCCATTTTGTCGTTGCCGGTTTTCCAGAGAAAGATTCCATCGATTATTATGAAAAACTGAAAAGGAAAGCTGAAGCAATGCCTTTCAAAACTTACTTCATACATGATTTGATAAGTTCAAGAAGAAAAATAGAAAATGGAAAGAAATTTTATTCCCTTTGGGATGCGTATGCAATTTGTGATGCGGTGACCTACACATCGATTTTAGAAGGATGGGGAAATCAGTTGATAGAGGCTGTCTTTGCAAAAAAACCGCTTGTCGTTGTAGAATACCCTGTCTACAAAACGGATATAGTACCGCTTGGTTTCAAGTTTATCTCTCTTGGAAGTGATTATCATTTCGATGAAATGAGCGGGTTTTATAAGATCTCTGATGATATACTAAAAGAAAGGGCTGAAGAATTATTCAAATTGCTGAAAGATGTGGATAAAAAGAATCAAATAACCGAGTACAACTTCACCATTGGTAAAGAGCATCTATCACTCCAAGCTCTTCAAAAGTACGTTTCAGTGCTTTTTTCGTAACTTGCTTCTTAGAGTGTTCTGAATACCTATGCAATTCCAATAATACGCACGTAATTGTGATAAGACGTTATAAGATATATCTACTGGGTAAATGATTGAAATAGTTGGACGGGGGAAGAATAGGTGAGCATTTGGCTACCAATACTGGTATTACTATCGATAATTTTCGTTGTTATCAGCACAGTCAGATGGAGACTTCATCCTTTTTTAGCATTGATCTTTGCATCATATCTATTCGGCCTTCTTTCCGGCACAAAGCTTTCAGAGATAGTTAAGTCCATAGCTGATGGATTCGGTGGAACGCTGAGTTCCATAGGCATAGTAATTGCAGCAGGAACAATCATAGGGACATTTCTCGAAAAGTCTGGTGGCGTCCTATCGCTAGCAGAATTTGTTTTGAAGATTACGAAAAGAAAGAACGTACCACTGGCAGTGGACATCATAGGATATATGACCGCAATACCAATGGTTTGTGATTCTGGTTTCATCACCCTATCCCCCTTAAATAGAGTTTTGACTAAACGAGCCAAATTGAGTTTGTCGACCACTACAATTGCATTAAGTTTAGGACTTTATGCCACGCACACAATGCCACCTACCCCTGGTCCGGTGGCTGCTGCAGGTATCTTAGGTGCTGACTTAGGTTTGACGATAATGTTGGGATTTCTGGCATCTATTCCAGCAGTTATAGTAGGTTGGTTATTTTCAATCAAGGTTGCATCGAAGATATACATCGAACCAGATGATGAATCGATAGATGAAGAAATTGAAGAAAGGTTAAAAGAAGCACCAAGTGTGTTCAAGTCACTTCTTCCCATCATCCTGCCCATAGTTTTGATTTTATTAAAGTCTATTTCAGATCTTCCAACGATGCCCTTCGGCAATGGCGTTTTCAGAGAGTTTATAAACCTTGTCGGACATCCAATTACCGCATTATTGATAGGTGTCGTTGTAGCGTTCACAATGCCAAAGAAACTTACGAAAGATATGATTTCTGTAAACGGTTGGGTAGGTGAGGCAATTTTCCGAGCGGGTAGTATAATCCTCATTACTGCTGCTGGTGGGGCTTTTGGGAAAGTCTTGCAGAATTCTGGCATCGCGGATATCGTAGGAACAAGTCTGTCAAAAGCAAATCTTGGAATATGGCTACCGGCCTTAATCGCAGCAATTTTGAAAACAGCTCAAGGTTCTTCCACTGTGGCAATAATAACTACCGCATCACTTCTGTCACCACTTATGGATTCTCTTGGTTTTTCATCACCAATTGCAAAGGCATTGATTGTTGTGGCAATTGGTGCTGGCTCGATGATTGCCTCACATGCGAATGATAGTTATTTCTGGGTAGTTACACAGTCTTCCAAGATGGATGTCAAGACTGGATACAGACTTCATACGCTCGGTACACTTTTGCAGGGACTTGCATCCGTTATCACAGTTTGGATAATGAGCCTTTTCATCGTGTAAGTCATTGTGTAAGTCATTCTATTTACCTGTTTTGATAATCGAATGATTGAAGGTGATATTATGGACGATTCAGATAGACTTGAAGAATTGAGATCAGGCATATCAAAGATAGTCGCTGGTGTTATCTCTTCTGTATTACCAGATACTGCCGTGAAGGAAAAAATCGATGAAATTCTGAAAGAAAGATCATTAAATGACATCGTCTTGATTGCTATAGGCAAGGCTGCTTGGCGTATGGCAAGTGCTGCAAAAGAATTACTTGGTAATAGGATCTCAAAAGGGATTGTGATCACGAAATACGGTCATAGCGAAGGTGATATCGAAGGGATCGAGGTCTACGAGGCCGGTCATCCAGTGCCGGATGAAAATACGATCCTTGCAACGAAGAGAGTTTTGGAGATGACATCGAAATTGTCGAGTAATCAGATTGTTCTATTTCTTATCTCAGGTGGTGGTTCGGCACTTTTCGAGTTGCCAAAAGATGGCATAACCCTTGCGGAAATGCAAGGTATCACGAATCAGCTACTGAAATCTGGTGCAAGTATCGTTGAGATCAATACCGTTAGAAAGCACCTATCTGCTGTAAAAGGTGGAAGGTTTGCCCAACATGTCGCACCTGCAAAAGTCATCTCGCTCGTTCTATCTGATGTCTTAGGAGATAGATTAGACAGTATTGCTTCAGGCCCCGCATATCCAGATAGCTCAACATCACAGCAAGCATTAGAAATAGTGGCAAGATACAACATACAGCTGTCAAAAGAGGCGTTGGAAGTGCTCGGTGAAGAGACTCCAAAGAAATTGGACAATGTAGAGAGTCATATAATTGGTAGCGTAAAGATGGCCTGCGAGAAAGCACAAGAACTAGCAGAAGAGATGGGATACAACACGCTCCTATTGACTACCTCACTCGATTGTGAGGCAAGAGAGGCTGGAAGGATGTTTGGTTCCATTGCAAGAGAGATAAAGAGTTATAATAGACCTATAAAAAAGCCATGTGCTATCGTAGCAGGTGGTGAGACGGTTGTACATGTAAAAGGCAATGGTAAAGGTGGAAGGAATCAAGAACTTGCACTCTCTTTTGCACTATCAACCGAAGGATTAGACGGCGTTGCACTGTGCAGTGTTGGAACGGATGGTACCGACGGACCGACGGATGCTGCTGGTGGGATAGTCGATGGACAAAGTGCGCAAAAGATACGACAAGCAGGATATTCACCAGAAGAATTACTCGAAAATAACGATTCTTACACCGCACTAAAAATCGCAAACGACTTATTCATCACAGGGCCAACTGGCACAAACGTTAACGATATGTTCATTATGCTTGTTTTATGAGCTAAAATTGATATCAATATACAAATTACTGTTGACATTAGTAGACCAATAGTGTAATATTAAGTTTGAAAACTTTTTAAGCAACACATAGTACTCTCGGGGCAGGGTGAAATTCCTGACCGGCGGTAAAGCCCGCGAACCTTTTAATACGTTAAAAGGTTGATCCGGTGAAATTCCGGAGCCGACGGTAACAGTCCGGATGGGAGAGAGTGCGTATTGGTTGGTTGATCATTAAGACGAAGCAAGTTATAGGTAATACGTGGTCAATGTGAACCAATATAAATATATTCTTAGTGAAAACCCCGAGAAGAATCTTCTCGGGGCTTTCTGTTTTATTGATGTTTTGTTTGAAAAGAACAGTGAAGGAGGGATTTAGTTGCACATGTGGACGGCGGAGGAAGAATCATTTATGCGCTTAGCACTGAGACTGGCAAGGAAGGGCATAGGGAATGTTAATCCAAATCCACCAGTAGGAGCTGTCATAGTAGATAATGGAGAAGTAATTAGTACAGGATACCATAAGTCCTACGGTGAAAATCACGCAGAAAGGGAGGCTATTCTGAAAGCACTATCACTTGGGAAAAGGTTAGAAAGCGCAACATTGTACGTAACATTAGAGCCATGTAATCATTGGGGTAAGACACCTCCGTGTACAGATCTGATAATCGAAAGTGGACTGAAACGTGTTGTTGTATCTACACATGACCCAAACTTCAGCAGCAATAATGGAATTAGTAAACTGAGAAATACAGGTATACAAGTTGATGTGGGATTATTGGAAGAAGAAGCAAAGGAAACCATGAAGTTCTTCATCAAATCGATTACTACACATATTCCATACATAACACTCAAATATGCCACTACTTTAGATGGAAAGATAGCTGATCAATCTGGCAATTCTAAATGGATAACAACTGAATTGAGACCAATAGTCCACAAGCTTCGTTCACAGCACATGGCTATTTTGGTAGGGGCAAATACTGTACTTGAGGACAATCCTCAACTAAATGTAAGGTTTTCTAAAGGCCATTCAAGGAATCCTGCAAGGGTAATTTTAGATAGAAATGGGAGAGTCTTTGATGGGCTAAATGAGTTAAACGTTTTCAAAAATGATGCAAAGGTTTTTGTATTCACAGAACGAAGCATAGAATCTATCGAAGCTCTGCCAAGCCATGTACAAGTATTTAGTGCATCAAAGCCAGATAGTATATTGAAAAAGCTTCACGAGATGCAAATAGATTCAGTGCTAATTGAAGGAGGTGCAGAGATGTTTTCTGAATTCATACTATATGCAGATGAAATATACGGTTTCTATGGCATGAAAGTTCTGGGAAAAGGTCGTGACGTGTTTGCAAATTTGGAAAGGTCTATTGATTCTACCTTCGACTTTAGGATCTCTCGAGTGTTTGTGTCGAAAAGCAGATCAGAATTCTTGGTGGTGATGAAGAGGTGTTTACAGGAATAATTGAGTGTGTTCAAAAAGGCAAACTAGTTGAATCAGAATTAATGGTTAATAGATGCTGGAATGATCTTGAAATCGGAGAAAGCATATCAGTAAATGGGGTATGTTTAACTTTGACAAGTATAAATGGGCAATTCATGCATTTCGACGTTGGTGACGAAACATTAGCAAAAACCAACTTGTCGAAAGAAACACTTTTCAATCTTGAACGTGCACTAAGAATTGGAAATAAACTTTCAGGTCATTTGGTTACAGGACATGTGGACGGTACGATCAAAATGACTTCTAAAGCGATGGTATCTAAAACAACCTACATGAAATTCACAATGCCATCTGAGAGTTGGGGTATCGTCAAGAAAGGGTCAATAACCTTAAATGGCGTAAGTCTTACGATATGTGAAGTCTCACTTGATTCTTTCACGGTACAAATTATTCCACACACATTAGAAATGACGAATCTCAAACACCTAAAAATTGGGAATCTTGTTAACTATGAGATCGATATACTCGCAAGGTATACAAGGAGGTGGAGCGAATGGAAGAGCAGTCTATATTCATGAGAGTTAGAAATAGTTTCTTGAATGGCAAACCAATAATATTAGTAGACGAGGAAAGGGAAGTTGAAGCTGATCTTGTTTTTCCTGCTGAACTGATTACCGGTAATATCACTGAATTCATGGTGCGTTATGGCAAAGGCCTATTCTGTACAGTTGGTCCGCATGATGAATTAATTAAGAGGGGATTTTTCAAACTTCCGTCAAATTATGGTGCAAACTATTTCATACCGATCGATTATCCTCTTGAAGAGAACTCTACTGGAATTCCCACATATGAAAGGGCACTCACCTGCAATAGTATATCTGATAATTCAAAATGGGCCAATCAATTCAAATATCCAGGCCATGTAACACTAATTGGCGCCATCGATTTTTCGAAAAGGAAAGGTCACAGCGAATCATCTGTCGAACTGCTAAAAATATGTGGTTTCAAGCCATATTCGGTAATAGTGGAGATATTGGATGAAAGCGGTGATTCACATAATTTCCACTATATAGATGAATTGTCAAAGCAATTTGATTTAGTCAAAATAACGATTAGAGACGTGTGGAAGGAATATATAAAGAACGAACAACTTATCAGTATTTCTTCTAGGGCAAAGTTACCGACCGATTATGGAGAGTTCGAAATCATATCTTTTGATAATCGTCTCGATTACAAAGAACACTTTGCACTGGTCAAGGAATGGCATGACAGGACTCCACTAGTTAGGATACACTCTGAATGCATAACAGGTGACTGTTTGTCTTCAATTAGATGTGATTGTGGATCGCAATTGGAAAATGCACTTAGCCTCATAAGCACACATGGCGGGATTTTGATTTATCTAAGGTACTCTAGAAAGTCAATAGGTAAATTTTAAAATTTGTAGGTCAATTAG
>ERZ795060.2251-NODE-2251-length-20071-cov-4.878947_pt1 | contig 20071 bp, 18 predicted proteins | sample MGYA00375144_ERZ795060 | MGnify/ENA primary metagenome ERZ795060 (study PRJEB30189, sample SAMN05720157) | activated sludge metagenome | isolation source: anaerobic digester from wastewater treatment plant | place: Japan | collected 2015-05-15 ...
CATGTAATACCTATGGAAATCATTAAAAACAAGCCGAAAAAAAGAGTTACCAACAAATGTACCAATCGTTCATGCTGCATGAATTTTATCTGCTTTTCATGATATTGTTTTATATAGCCCCAGTCACAGTCTTTACTGCTATCCTGCAGCAAACCATGTATGTATTCCTCATGGGAAATCAGATATTTATACATAATAACCTCCTCACATTAATATTAAATGCAATTTAGGATTTAATCACTTTATAAAATACAAATAAAAACAACAAAATGGAATTCAACAAAAACACTGAGCTTTCAGCATAGCTTCCAAGCAAAATATAGGCAAGTGAAACGCCTATAATTCTGCCTGCATTGTTTATTATATCTCCAATACTCATCACTCTTGCCATATAACTCTTTTTTATAACTGACTGGAGTCTGGTACCTATTAAAATACTGCAAAATGCAAGAATTGTTCCTTCAAAAAACTGAAGCATCAATATTATATTCAGCTTTTCAGTAATGCTATAAAAAAACCATATCCATGAAATAGCGATTGCCGAAATAATTATGTATATATTCATCCTTTTGTTGATTTTTTTGTTCAACACAAATGCAAGAAGCATAGCCAAAAAGTTTGTACCGTTGAAGATAGATATCATAAGGCCCCATTGTTTTTCCGTTATTCTTAATGTATCGAAAGCAAAGGGGAAAAAAGCAATGTTTATCGATGCCCCTGTTGAACAAATAACTGTGCTTAGAATAAGCAAGTTCTTTATTTCCGGCACACTTTTAAAATATTTAAATCCACCTTTAATATCGGCTATAACTCCATCAAATTTATTTATTTTTATATTCTTGCTTGCATTGCTGTCGTGAATGTTTTTACTCTTAATAAAAAGCAGCAGTACGGTTGATAAAATATGCAAAAAACAATTCGCAAAAAAAGCTATATCCGTGCTGAATTTCATCACAGCCCATCCTGCGATAACAGGGCCTATAAGAAATGCCAAACCCGAAACACCCGTAATTAAGGAATTTGTAAAAAGCAATTCTTTTTCCCTTACAATACAGATAATGAGCTTTCTTTTTGCAGGACTATAAACTATATCCACAATAGATAGAACAAACAACAAGAAATACAGCTTTTCAGAGCTGTTGTTTCCAATGAACAAAAGAACAACAAAACTCTTTAATAAGTCCATAATTACACACAAGTTTTTTGCTCTAAACCTATCTCCTAAGTATCCTGCAAACGGAGACAACAAAAAGCTTGGCAATTGTGACAATATTATCCCAATTATAGCAGATAGACCAGACCCTGTCACCTTAACCAACATAGTAGTTGATGCAATAAATTGAAAAGCATCACCTATGTTGGAAAATCCCTGACCCAATAATATCATTACAAAAGATTTGTTTTTTATAAGACTTTTAAAATTTGTGTTTATAATAAAAGTGTCCCCCGTAATTTAAATTATCCTTCCAAATTTATTCACTGCCTGTAAAAAAAATGATTGAAATTCTATATATACTTATTTTTAGCGATGTGCCTTTATTACTATTTTAGGTGCATTGGAATATTGCTCGTTTTATTTTCATATTCTGTGAATATACCAATGAATACTTTCAAAAAGGATATAAAGTATGAAAAGAAAAGCTTCAGGGGGAAAAAATATGTCTGTTTTTTTTCTTGCATTATTTGGAATGATATGCTGGGGAGTTGCTCCTATTTTTGCAAAAATCGGCCTGAATAATACAAATCCAACGGCCGGATTAGCCATCAGAACTCTCTTCGCTGCCGGTCTTATATCCAGTTGGATTATATGCAGCGGTTCATTCCACCAACTCAAAAGCATTTCTGCCAGTTCATGGCTCCTTATAGGAATTGAAGCTATTCTTGCCACATTAGTCGGTGATTTGGCCTATTTTGCCGCAATAAAAAAGGGAGAAGTTTCGTTTGTTACTATAATAATGTCCAGTTCACCTTTAGTCACATTAATATGCTCAACGATATTTCTAGGAGAACAGATAACTTTGTTAAGAGTGGGCGGTGCTATTCTTATATTGCTCGGAATAGTACTTATAATGTAGCCTCAAACAAATTTTCCCAGCAGCAATAAAGCCGGCAGCACATAATTTGATATGCTGTCGGCTTTATAAATTTAACTTTAAAAATTTAATAAATTCAATTACTTATTGAGATCAACAGTTCCTAATACCTTATAGTTTGTTAAAGTTGTTCCATCCCAATTAAAAGCCATTGTTCCATCTATAGGTTTCGTCATGGATGGAGAATTTTGCAGACTTAATGAAGTTTGCTGCTTCTTTAATACCTTGAAGGTAAATACAGCTATTGAACCTGTAGCTTCAGAATTTCCACTCTTTTTATAAGCTTCCATATTCATATATCCGGAGCCATATGTTAAAGTACCATTCTCCAAATCGTTACTTGCCATAGCAGTTGGTGAAAATTTTGAATTTTTTAATACTGTACCTTCATCAGGAAGGGATGTGCTTGTAAACTCAGAATCTGTAGCAGTATCTATGGGCTGTAAAACATCCGGGTCGTACTTGAGATTTATCTGAAAACCTGCAAATCCGTAGAAATTCTTAATGTTTAATGTAGCTTTAACAATATCACCAACTTCTGCAGTATTCTTATCAAGAGTTATGTAGAATTCAGGAGTATCTATAGTGATCTTTTTTGTTGCTGCATCCCAATTAACTCCCATTTCCATTGCTTCGCTCACAAAACGAAGAGGTACATATGTACGGTTAGTTGCAATCTTAGCAGGGACATCCAATGTAACACTAGCACCATTAACCAGAGCATTTTTTTGACCGATAACTAATTGTATATTTTTTGAACCGTCCGGTGCATCACTTTTTTGAGCATTGGGATTTGCCTTACTGATAGTAACAGTCTGTGTCTTAGCATCCCATCCAACATCAGCACCTAATGCTTCTGCTATTGCTCTGAAAGGAACCAATGTCCTGCCATTCTCGATAAAAGGCTCAGCATCTTTAAAATCAAGCTTGTTCCCATCAACATATACAGTAATACCGGATCCTGCAGAAAAAGCAATTAAATTTAATGAAAGAATTGCAAAAACAAGAAATATAGAAGTGATCTTTTTCATATTACCTCTCCTTTAAATATTAAATTTACATAAGGGTAAAAAGACTGACAATTTAATTTTATCATTAAATCACTTTCAAATCAACAAAACAAAAATCAGGCAATATAATCAGTCTGCTACCTTAATCCTCAATCTTATTAATTTTTTTGATCCAACCCTGTTCTTCTGCAAATTTTCTAACCTTTGACGCTATTTTATCAAAAGCCCTTATGGATTTAATATATAATACTTTAACCCATTTTTTAAAAATAATTTTCTTCAACTTGTAAAGCTTTGGCTTTCTTTTTATTTTTATATCTTCAATAAGCTTTAGGCCTATGGTCTTTGCTTTATCTTTGAGCTCTTGATTATCCGCAATATCCCCCATAACTACCTTATCAACAGTACTCTCATAAATCATGCCCGATACTATGCCATTTCCCATAAAGCTGCTATGTCCTAAAGTAGCACAGAATCTGGCTATCTTTTTGCTGTTGCTGACCGCACTGGTTGAAATCCCAACTATGTATTTATTCTCAAAAAAACTGTTGTTTACACTTGTAAAAGCTATTCTGTTAATAAATGTTTTTAATGGAACAGTTGGCTTTCCGCTATAGTATGGACTACCGACTACTATCCCATCGGCATCAAGCATTTTTGCTTTTAACTGCATAAAATCATCATCCTGACCCTGGCAGGACTCACAATCCTTTAAATGCTTTATGCAGGCAGAACACTCCCCAATAACATAATCCTCCATATGTAGACTTTCACATTCTGCCCCCGCGTCTTTACATACATCTAAAACCATCTCAATCAGTTTTGCTGTAGAACCGTTCCTATTTGGACTACCATTTATAGCAAGAATTTTCATCTATATCCTCCAGTTGATATTATAATAGCTGCTTGTCCTATATTTCATTAATCAACAAATAACAGCATTCAACACAATCCTTAGAAACTCCCCCACAAAACATTAGTTAGAATTTAGAATTCAGGATTCAGGATTTAGAATCGAGAATATATAGTTAATAATATATGGATTCGTTTATTTCTCATAATTCTATATAATTATACCAATAACATTTATTAACTTCAACAAATAATTAGGAGATTCGACCCATCAATTCTTTCCTACAATCAAAAAATCCAATATATGGCATTTCAATTGTTTATGAAAAAATATCGATGTCACAAAAAATAAAGGCTCCTGCCAATAACAGAAACCTTTTTAGTGGGCAATACAGGACTCGAACCTGTGACTTCCACCATGTCAAGGTGACACTCATACCAGCTGAGTTAATTGCCCAAGACCTATATAAGTATACAATGATTTTATCGGTATTTCAAGAGTTAATTTTGTAAGTTTTTTCAATAGCTACCGATTTCATAAATGCACCATGCTTTAGAACAAATCTTCTTCCTTAGTTTCCAATTCAAAACTATAATATAGTAAAGCTATTATTCTTTGGAACATAAACATTAAAATAGAATAGGCAAAGGCCAAAACAAAAGGAAATATAAGTACTTTGGTGGATGAACCCGCTACCATGAGTGTCAAAAGCAATAGAACAGATACAGGAAACAAAAACTTGGCAATAAGAGACAGAAGCCCCATTCTATAGCCTATTGTAGCATTTTTACTTGCAATAAATGATTCGATTATGTTGTTGTTCTTATCCGATATATAGCATGGACAAAATATAACAGTTAAATATATAAGTACTGCAGGCACAAGAAAATAAACTATAATTGAAGCAGTAAATAAAACTACATTTACAATTGATACAGCAAATAAATTGACGACTTTTTTCCAACCTGGAAATATCATTTGCTTTACAGTATATTTTTCCCCTTTCAAATCCTTAATATATGCCGACAAATAAATTAAATAGCACATATTCGCCATAATAAGCCTTATAAATATAAAAACACCTTTGTAATCACTTAGTGTTTCAGGAAAAGGAATATATTCAAATGCAAATAAAACTATTAGTGTCACAACAAATAGAATGGGCGTCAAATTCTCATTCTTTATGCTATAAAACTTAAACGCTTCCGGTATATAAAACTTTATATCCTTTATCTTATCTCGGTTTGGATTGTTGCTCATATTTTTCCCCCAGAACATAGGATAACCAAATAACCCGGTTTAATTCTAAATAATTATATAAGTCATCATTTGCTGTGTCAAGAAATTGAACAAAATAACAGAATAATAAAATAAACACTTCAAGAATTTAATCTCAAAGTGTTTTCATAATCATTCTCAATTTTACATTTAGTAAAACAAATTCCTTAATTAATGTTATTAACTGTGAACAATGGTTATTGTAATAATAAAATATGTAGAGAGTATAAATATTATTCCAAATATAAATGCAATTATTCTATGATAAATGTTTTTTCTAAACCAGAACATAAAACCTGCCTCCTTACAACAAGCCCAATCCGTTGGTTAAAAGAGCATAAAATTAACAAATATTTAAGTGTAAATGTCCTCAAATAATAATGTCAAAAATTTATTGAATTGTAGTAATGATTATTTGTTTTCACCAAAAACTATTGGATATGTAACAAACAAGTTTATTGAAATGAAATAAAATTGAAGAAGTAACAGTTAATCATATGAGTCAAAGAAAAGCAGCATTCGAAAGATCCATGAAATCTGTCAATACTAACTACCACTCTATTATTATTGTACCACCTTTTGATAGTTTTTTCAATTGTACAATTTAGTCATATTTACTATTTAGATTTTAAATAGTCTTTATATCATGCAAAAGGTCTATTTTATTACTCACTTATTTTAATACGCAAGTATTTTAAACTCTTATTTTAAATATGTGTAAATTCCAATAATACTCCTCCAAATTTATAATCATTTAACAATTGTTCCTTTGAAATCTCAATCCTTCCTACAAGGGGATCACCTATTATATATTTTCCCCCATTCATCCCTAAGTAAACAACTACATGTCCAATTCCTGAAACTTCCACCTCAAGGATAGCCGGAACACTTATGTAGTCCAACTCCTTAGATACCTTACATCTGACTCCCATCTTATTTTGCCTTGCATATCTCAACACTTGGGACAGGCTTGTACCGGAACGGCTGGTATGCAATGATTTTGCCATCTCAACCTCTGTCTTTTTTTGTCCGAAAAAGTTATAAACAGTAGCCATACACGATGGTGCACATGTAAAATCTTCAGATTGTATGCATACACCGTCTATCCACTCATCTTTGAAGTTATCGTAATCCACCAAAATGGGAAAATAGTTTATATATTGGGGTATCAGTATAAATATACTTATCATATAAAAGTACTTTTTATATTTATTCAATACAATGCCGTTTTTAATGCTCATTTCATTAACTGCAAAACCTATAAATAAAGCTACAAAAACGGTTAATAATTCTACACCCCTTATGGCCTTAAATTCAATCATCCATGCGGGTGTATAAAATACCGGTAATAGTAGAACAACAAGGGACGGTATGCTTACAATGAAAAATATTGTCCATAAAATAATCTTAACCTTTTTATCTTCTGTTTTTTTAGATATTCTTTTGCCTAATACAAGCATCGCAACCGATATTGCAGTGTTTATCAAAAATTGTATCCCCACACGCATTTTCCCTTTCTTGTTATTTTTAACTTTGCAGGTAAATATCAAAAACTTCTCATTTATATGCATATATGTAAAAATTAATTGGATTTTTTAAATACCAATTAATTTTTACATTATGCACATTATTTTAGCTATTCCTTATCACATTACTATCTTATGACTTTTACTATATTGAACATGTTATCCAGCACCTGCCAGTTCTGAGGGAATGATTCGCCCAATACCCAATAGCTTACTCCTCTCAAGCCATACTCAACAGCCGTAAGGAATTTGGCTCTGACACTTCTTGCATCCTCAAACCAGACAATATGTTCTTTTCCGTCTGAATCATAATAGTTAAAATATGGTGACTGAGCTTCTATGTCATATTTTACAATGGAACCGTGCCTTGAAGCAATACTTAATGCTTCCTGCGGGCTTTTACGCCGAGCAAAAGGACCTCCCGAAACATATGGTAGTGTCCAGTCATAACCATACAAAGGCATACCCATCATTATTTTTTTCCTCGGTATTACAGAAACCGCATAATCCAATACCCTTCTCACAGATTTAATTGGTGCTACAGGCATTGGCGGTCCTCCTGACCATCCCCACTCGTATGTCATAATTATAACAAAATCTGCAATTTCTCCATGAGCCTTATAATCATGAGCTTCATACCATGCTCCTGCCTGTTCTGCCGAATACTTTGGTGCAAGTGCAGTGGACAAAACATATTTGTTTTCATGCAATCTATCCGCTGCTTTTCTCAAAAAACTGTTGTATAATTCCCTGTCTTCCGGAAAAATTTTTTCAAAATCCACATTTAATCCATAGAACCCTTTTCTCTTCATAATGTCTATTACATTATCCAATAGCTTTCGGGATACAGCATCATCTGCCAATATGGAATGAGCAACTTCACTGCTGAAATTACCATTGCTGAGATTGGTTATTGCCATAAGGGGTGCGACCTTGTAATCTCCTGCTGTTTTTCTAATAGTTGTATCGTCAATATCATTGATTGTGCCATCTGATTTTACATCATAACTAAAAGGGGTTATATAAGTAAGATATTTACCTACGTCATTTATGATTTCAGATTCTCTTTCGGCTGTAGAAGTTTCAATATAGCCGTTAACTTCTATATAGCCATAATTTTTTCTAAGCTCCGGAATTCTTAATGTCATTCCTACTTGAATGACATATGGATATGGAATACCGTTATACTGTGCAAGTGTCTCATATCTTATTCCAAATCTGTTTCCAATAGACCAAAGACTGTCACCCGGCTTAACCGTATATAATGATTCATTCGTTGGAATAACCAATGCCTGACCTATTACAAGGGCAGGTACTTCATATAATTTATTAACAGAACTGATAGAATCCATACTGACTCCAAATCTTCTCGATATGGACCACAATGAATCCCCAGGCTGCACAACATATATTGTCAATTTTTCCACTTCCCATTTATTTTTCCTATATCATACTATTCAAAAGCCGGAAAAATGACAATAATATTATTTTTTCTATAGACATTAAAAAACACTTTATACCTATAATACCAGTTTCCAAACATCCCGTTATGAGACATTTAAAACTGTCTATATTGATGAGTATAAAGTGTTTCGGCATTTCTATATATTTATTGTTACTACAATTTAATTCTCTTTTGACGATTTTGAAGTTGATTTGGTAGAAGCTTTTGTTGTTGATTTTGTGCTTTTTTTCGCAGTTGAAGCTGCTTTTTTCTCCTTAACCTCATCAGTTGACTGGCTCTTTGATTTAGCTGAACTTTTCTTTTCGTCACTAGCTTTTGTCGATTTCTTTGCTTCTTTAGACTGTGCTTTAGTTTCTGCATCACTGTCTTTCTTAGCAGCTTTAGATGTTGACTTCTTAGCAGCTTTTGTTTTCCCTGTAATCTTAAAGGAGTAATTCATTGATGAATTATTGTCCCAGTTGTTTGCACTGTCTTTAAAAGAAATATTCAGATCGTCTGGAAGTGCTATTTTGAAGGTTCCTTTAAAAACGCCATTCTCCCTTTCCATTGGTATAAAGGTTTTATCCAACCACTCTTCACCATACCCAATATGCAGGAAAATCTGGTCCGCACCACTCTTTGCCAATAATCCTTCGTAAGTTATTGCCACTTCTTCTCCAACACTTAAGGAGCTATTGGAAATAAAAACACCGTTCTCCGCATATGGTTGAGAATTTAAACTCATTACGATCACCTCAACATTAGTATTGTAGTTAACTGCAAAGCATTTCATCCATTTCTCACTGCTTTTTTAACACTGGGAAAACATAGCTTAAGTGTTAACGTTATAAAGTTTTCAAAATACACTTACAAATTATTATGCATATCGACCTATATTATTATACCATAAATCTAATAAAAAACAAAACATTTTTACATACTAAATTAACATTCTTGTAAACATTAATTATCAATTAGGCTTCTCAACTCTGCCAATAAGTCTCAATATCTTTGTAAATGGCCTTTTCAAGAGTTGGTTCTATTCCTAATGCATTTTTTAATTTTATATACTCCTCCACCGCTTTTTTGTTTCCGTTTTGTACTTTCTCTGCAATAAGCATAAGATTTTTAGGTGTTTCAAGAGGTGATATATATTCAAGCATAGATACTTTATAGCCCTTTCCTTCGAGCAATAGTGCCCTTATACCGTCAGTGAGCACATCTGCCATTCTTGCTTTTAAAATACCATGCTTTAAAACCTGTGAAAAAGGCTCATATGAATATTGATTCAGTATCTCCTTCTGACAGCATGGTACCATGACTACCGCTTCAACATTGTTATTCACCGCAACACCTATTGCATGATCGGTTGCCGTATCACATGCATGCAGACTGATTGCTAAGTTTATCTTACGTTCAGGCCTGTAATTGCAAATATCCATAGTTTTAAATTCCATATTGCTATAGCCAAGGTTTGAAGCCATTTTTCTTGAAGCCTGTATAACAGTTTTCGAATAGTCTATGCCTATGAAATACGACTTTTTCTTAAGCACTTCAGTTATGTAATAATTTAACACAAATAAAAGGTATGACTTTCCGCACCCGCAGTCAAGAACCGTAATAACTTCATTTTTTTCTGCTATCCTCTTTAACAATCCATTGAGTATTTCAACAAAATGATCTATCTGGTTATATTTTCGGATCATATCATTTTTAACTTTACCGTTTTCGCTCAATATCCCGATTTCTTTTAAAACATCATCAGCTTCTCCAATCTTTATGAAATAATCACGATTTGCAATCTGAGATGTCTCATTATGGTTAAGTCTCTTTTCATCAACTGTATTTTCCTTTGCTTTTGTTTCCTTAACGCTCATTTTTACATTTTTATTATCAGCTTCTATATAAATGGTAGTACCTCTTTCTTCATATATAACAAGTGCTGCATCATAATTTTCCGCAATTTTAGACAATCGGGCCGAAAGCCATTCTATCTCTCCTATTTCCGTCTTGCCGTTATAATTCATTTTAAGCTTGCCGTTGTCTATGGAAATGTTTGCAGGATATTCCTTTGTTCCTGATTTAAATTTAATACTTATACTTTTAAAAAAATCCACTCTGTCCCTTATTCTTTGTTCCAGACCAGATAAGAAAAGATTTAATTTCCCAATATTTTGCTTATTCATCTCCAAGTCCTTTCCCTGCCGAATTCTTTAAAGCAGTCAATTCTTCATCTGTCAGTTCTCTGCATTCTCCAGGTTTTAAACTTTCATCCAACAAAACTCCTCCCATTTCAATTCTCCTAAGATATTTCACTTTCTTTCCCAAAGCTTCAAACATTCTCTTTACCTGATGAAATTTGCCTTCAACTATGCTAAGCTCAATTTCCGATATGTTTCCCGATCTTATGATGTTAAGGATGGCAGGCATTGTCTTATATCCGTCGTCTAATGTTACGCCCTTTTTAAACTCTTCCCTGTCAGACTCGGTAACATTGCCTTCGATTAGGGCATAGTATTTCTTCTTTACATGTTTTTTGGGAGATAAAACTTCATGAGCCAGTTCACCGTCATTAGTCATTATAAGCAATCCTTCTGTATCTATATCCAGTCTGCCCACGGGAAAAAGATTGTAGTGCAAAAGCTCCTTAGGCATAAGCTCAACCACTGTTTTGTGTCTCTGATCAAATGTTGCACTAATAACCCCCTGAGGCTTATTTAGCATAATGTATACAAACTCTTTATAATTTAAAACTTCACCTTTTACTTCAATCACACTTGTATTAGGATCAACATGAGTGCTGCCGTCCTGTGCAACCTGTCCGTCAACTTTTATCAGGCCCTTTTTAATCATTGCTTTAATTTCTTTTCTTGTTCCATACCCAAAATTGGAAACAATTTTATCCAAACGCTGTGTATTTCTCATTTCTGCCCTGCTTTCCATAAAGTAATTTTAAGCTTAACACATTCTGCGCCATCCCTTGGGATACTGATTTTTTATAACTCCTCCGCTGCATTTGGCCCAACCTAAAGTATGTCCATCGACACATACGCATATAAGTCCGTCATTTACTCCTTCCATTATAAGGGTCTCGCCCTTTAAATAGCTTAACACCTCGTTTGATGACGAGCTAAGATCCAATACATTATTAATATCTTCTTTTTTCAATGAAATAACCATTGAATGGGAGGGGTTAAATTTGCCCTTATTGAACTCACCGAGATACCAACCGAATTTGGCAACCTTCAGTCCGTCAAGGGACGGAGTTTCGAAAGGCAGGCAGTATAAATGGCTTCCTATTAGTTCAAACCGCCCGTTTATTTCACAATTAAAATTATCTTCAGCAAATTTAAAAAACTCATCCAATAAAGCTTTATCCATCTTTCCACCGATATTTTGCTCCGACACATTGGCTTGTCCAAAATCACTCAAGTCTTCGTTTTTTTTGAGCATTGCAGTAAAATGTCCTTCACCATCAAGCTTATGGGGCCACAATCTCGATGTCTTTAATAATTCCGGATTACCGTCGGACCATTGGGGCCTTCCGTCATCTATACCTCCACACTTTGGAATGTCGCATATCGTATATTCTCTGTGCTTTTCCAAAAACTCAGAAATCATCATTTCATCCTCTTCAGGCGAAAATGTGCAGGTAGAGTATATCAAATATCCGCCAGGCTTTAAAAGCTTATCAGCACTTTCTAAAATATCCCTCTGCATTACGGCACATTTGTCGGATTTGAAATTGCTCCAGCTTTTCTGTGCTTCCTCATCCTTTCTGAACATACCTTCACCGGAGCATGGAGCATCCACTAAAACCTTGTCAAAGAAGGCACCAAACCTTTTTGCCAGGTTATCGGGAGATTCATTTGTAACAACTGCATTTTTTATGCCGCTTAGCTCAATGTTCTTTACCAATGCCTTTACCCTGTCGGTATTTATGTCATTAGAGACTAAAATTCCTTTTCCATCCAATCCGGCTGCCAACTGTACCGATTTTCCCCCGGGAGCAGCACATAAATCGAGTATGCGTTCACCCGGCTTTGCATCAGCAACATATCCAGGATACATGGCACTTGGCTCCTGAATATAATAAAGGCCTGCATTATAATACGGATGTTTTCCCGGAGAATAATCCCCGCTGTAGTAAAAACCGTCTTTTGTCCAGGGTACCGGTGTAAGCTTAAATGGAGATATCTTTATAAAATCCTCGACTTTTATTTTAAGGGTATTAATTCTTAGTCCATAAAACCTGGGTTTGTCGAAAGAATCCATAAAGCTTCGGTATTCTTCATCTCCTAAAAGATTTTTCATCTTTTCCAAAAACTCTAAAGGTAATTTCATATATGACTCCTATAAATAAAACCTAATTTATCCATGCTAAAAATGTAATCTACCTATCAATATTTAAATCGGAATTACCGATAATAATTTCAAATACGGTATAAATTTCACTATATTATAACATATAATATGCCTACAGTTACAATTCAATATTACAATGATATTTTTATATAGACAATGAGATGTTTAAAAGTCTTTACCAACTTAATCCGTAAGGGGGTTTTTTTATGAAAAGAACAATACCTTTTGTTATGATTCTGTTCCTTTTAATAACTGTTGTGGTAGCTGCCGAAAGCACCAATAAATACAACGGATATAATACTGTCAAGGTGATTGTAAATAATTCCGAGCTTAAGACGGATGTTCCGGCTATAATTATGGATGGAAGAACACTTTTGCCATTAAGAAAAGTAGCAGAGGCTGTAAACGGCATAGTCACCTGGGATGCTGCCAACAGGACTGCAAGCATATTAAAGCCTCAAGTAAATATAATATTTGCTGAAACTAAAGACGGCTCTACCGTATCAGGAGAATTATCCGAAATAATTCCCTTCTGGACAGCAAATGAAAAATATCTGTCCCATATAAGTATAGGGGGTTTGCCAAAGGGTAAACATACCTTATATTGCGGCATTTATAGTTCTGATAAAAACGGCAATATAAATTTAAGCAAACCCATAGACTCAAAACCTGAGTATACCGTAAACTCAACAAGCCCAAACACGCCTGTATGGTTTGCTATTGCATGGGACAGAGCCACTATTAAAGAAGCCGGGATATATTCATTTGTAGTTCAATTAAAGGATAGTGACGGCAATTTTAACCCCATAGCCATATACAATATGGAGCTTAAATAAAGCATTGATTATTTATATCTCTTGAGTGTTGCTGGTCTGTTTAATAAGGTTAATACTTGCATTTTTTACATGCTCGGTAGTAAGGCTTTCAGCCATTTTTGCATCTCCCTCGCTGATAGCCTTAAATATTGCCTTGTGTTCTAAAAAAGCCTGCTGTGCCCTTCCTGGAGAACTAATCGATATGTTTCTGGCTCTGCGAATATAAAGATGGAATGTTCCAAGCATATATAACAGTGGCTTGCTTTTGCTTGCCTTAAAAATTAATCCATGAAACTTTGAATCGAGCTTTAACACCTGCTCGGTATCGTTTTTAATAGTATAAAACTCCTCCAGATCAAGACACTCTTTTAATTCATTAATCTCGTCCTCTGTTATGTTTTCTGCCGCCCATCTGGCAGCAAGTCCTTCTATCATCATCCTTATGGTATATATATCTTTAATATCTTTAGTTGAAACGCCAGTTACTACAACACCTTTATTCGGGATAGACTGAACAAGCCCTTCAAGCTCCAACTGCCTAAGTGCCTCTCGTATAGGGGTTCTGCTAACTCCCAAATCTTCGGACAGCCTTGTTTCAATAAGACTGTCCCCAGGTTGAAATTTACCGTTTAAAATATCATTCTGAATCTGACTGAATACTTTGCCTCTTAATGAATGTAAATTACTATCGCTTTCGTTATGCTCTATTTTTGACATTTCAATCATCCTCAATATTCTTTATAGTGCGAGATCCAATATATCGGGTGTAAGCTCACCTATCGCTTCTAAGAGCTCTTCATCTCCTATAGCTGTAACACGCCCGTCTTTATATTGGTCATCTATCCAGCTTTTCAGCTTTATAACTCTTTCATCCTTCTTATCAATCTTCTTTACACCGGAAAGTCCAAAGTAAGTATTAATCCAATGTGCTATCCCGGCCAAGCCCGAATGAGAGTTTATCGCAACACCAACAGGTCTTTTCAAGAACTTGTTTGTGTCAAATATATTATATATTTCTTCATCCTTCAAAAGTCCATCGGCATGAATCCCGGCTTGTGTAACATTAAAATGCTTTCCGACAAATGGAGTACGTGAAGGAATTTCATAACCAATTTCCTTTTCGTAATATTCAGCTATTTCAGTTATTACGGTGGTATCCATTCCGTCAGTTGTACCCCTTAGCTGTGCATATTCAATTACCATTGCCTCTAATGGAGTATTTCCTGTCCTTTCACCGATACCGAGAAGAGAGCAGTTAACACTGGATGCTCCATACATCCATGCAATAGCAGAATTGGATACAGCTTTATAGAAATCATTATGTCCATGCCATTCTATAAGCTCACTTGGAAAACCTGCATAGTGCCTCAGACCATATATAATACCTGGTACGCTTCTTGGAAGTGCCGCACCCGAGTAAGATACACCATAGCCTAATGTATCACAGGCACGTATTTTAATCGGAATACCGCTTTCGTCCATAAGCTTTTTGAGCTCTAATGCAAACGGAACAACAAATCCGTAAAAGTCAGCTCTGGTAATATCTTCAAAATGACAACGAGGCTTTATACCAACATCTATAGCACTTTTTATAATGCTCATATAATGGTCTAATGCTTGCTTTCTAGTCATATTAAGCTTTTTGAATATATGGTAATCCGAGCAGCTAACTAAAATACCGCTTTCTTTCATACCCATATCCTTAGCCAGTATAAAGTCGTTTTTTGTGGCTCTAATCCAGCTGGTTACTTCAGGATACTTATATCCCCTCTCCAAACATTTATACACCGCTTGTTTATCTCTATCACTGTATAGGAAGAACTCGCTCTGCCTTATTATTCCTTTAGGACCGCCTAATTTATGTAGCATATCATATAGTGTCACAATCTGCTCAACAGTATAAGGAGCTCTTGATTGCTGCCCGTCTCTGAATGTTGTGTCGGTTATCCATATTTCATCTGCAGGGTGCATAGGAACCCTTCTGTGGTTGAATGCACACTTGGGTATTTCATCATAGCTGAATATTTCTCTGAAAAGGTTGGGCTCCGAAACATCCTGTAGGCTGTATTTATATTGTGTTTGTTCTAATGTATTTGTCTTCTTATTGAATACAATCATTTTAATCCCCCTTTATAAATAGTCAATATATGTACGGGTAGATAATGCAAAATTAATACTAATTTGATGTTGCAGTGATATCTATCTCTTTGTATAATTGTATACAATTATACAACAGGTGTCAATACATTAATTCCATGATGATTTTTCATATGCAAATCTGGAAAGTTATTTATTTTAAAGAGCAAGAAGGATTTTTAATTTTTTTATCGAATTATTTTAATATATATGCAATAAAGCATGATTAAATAATTACTTATCCAATTAAATTAAATACGACTAATATTTTACATTTGTCTATGGCAACTTTTGTTAAGAGTTGGTTATTTTTCTCTGATAAATGTAAGATTAAAAGCAAAACGTATTTAATATACCTTAAATAAAAAGTCATTTCCGACATTTCATAAAGAACCCTATTATTTTACTATAAAGCAGTACCGCACGGAAACTATCATATTAAATTATCAGGTACGGAGGTAATATTATGCTAAAAAATCAAATTCTAAAATTATTCAGCATTGTATTCGTTATATCTGCTGCTATTGGTGTAGGTGCATTTCTATTAAGTAATTTTGTATTTAAAAACAATACTGTTGTTTCATTAATAGTCTTTTTATTTGCATCTGTCGGTTCTTCACTCGTTACGGATCTTGCAATCCGCTTAAGGCTTAAAAAATTAGTAAAGTCATTTTCCAAGGAGCTCGAAGTAGTTAAAAATGGCGACATTTCTCACATAATCGAATCCCACAGCTTTGAAAATTTAGAAGGTGTTGCCTCTTCAGTCAACTCAGTTTTTAGCGATATCCGTTTACTTATTGAAAGCTTCTTTTCATTATCCACTTCCATTATCCAGGCATCGGGCAGAGTAAGTAAAACTGCTCAGGAAGCTGCCGCTGCTATGGAAGAAATATCAAAAACCGTTGACGAAATTGCCAAAGGTGCATCAGATCAAGCTGCAGATGCACAGCAAGGCGTTTCAATGGTAGAAAAGCTTTCGGAACAAATTAGCTTTGTGTATGAAAGCTATAACGGTATAATAAATGAAACAAACAAGATTAACGAACTCAACTCAATTGGTTTGGAAGCAGTCAGCACTCTTCGTGACAAATCTTCACAGAACTATGAATCTTCACAGAAAATCTTCTCGGTTATAGAAAAATTAACTACTACCACCCAGGATATAGGACTTTTTGTTGAATCCATTGAGAACATCGCAGAACAGACGAACCTGCTTGCACTTAATGCGGCAATTGAAGCTGCAAGAGCCGGTGATGCAGGTATGGGATTTGCTGTTGTTGCAGAAGAGGTAAGAAAGCTTGCCGATCAAAGCAGAAAATCAACAGAAGAGATTATCGGACTGATGCAGAATATTAAGGAAGAATCACAACTCGCCCTTAAGGCAATGGATGTGATGAAAAAAATATCCCAGGAACAGAACAATGCAGTAAATATGACAGACAGTGCCTTTACAGATATCGCCACTGCCATTACAGGAATAGTTCAAAAAATCAATGAGGTAAACAATTCAGTCACCAAAATGCAAACAGATAAGGATCAGGTAATAAGTGCAATTGAAAATATTTCATCAGTTTCTGAGGAAACTGCAGCATCAAGTCAGCAGGTTGCCGCAACCACAGAACACCAGTTAAAAGCCATTGAAGAGATGAAGGATGCATCATACTCAATGGAAAAATTAGTTCAAGAACTAGATATTAAGCTTAAGAAGTATAAAGTTAGAAGATAGACAGAAATCAGAAAACAGAGGTCAGAAGTTAGAGACCAGAAAACAGAAGTCAGAGGTCAGAAGTCAAAAAACAGAAGTTGGAGTTTGAATTGGGACTTGGAATTAGGAATTCAGATTTTGGAGTAGTGAATTGAAAATAAGATTTAGGATTTAAAATAAAGAATTCAGGATTCGGAATTATTATATTGATTTAATTCCGAATCCTGAATTTTTTCTATATTTTTGCGGTTATGCCCCAGTATTAATGTATCAATAAGTGTAATTAAATTTTTGTGCAATCATCATTACGTCACTCATATTGATTGATCCGTCATTATTGATATCGCATTCCTGCTTATATTTTGCATCATTCCTAACAGCTCCAAAAGATGTTGCAAGTGCTATAACGTCAGCCATATTAACAACTCTATCCTTATTTACATCTTCAGGTATAAAACTGCTTGTTGGAGTCGGAGTTGCAGACTTGGTAGGAGTAGGTGTTGGAGCCTTAGTGCTGGTAGGAGTAGCTGAAGGTATATCCCCGAAATATTTTACCATTCCTGCCATTGCACCAACCAAACCTGCATTGTAATCGATACCTACCTCAGTTGCCTGGTATTTGTCAACAACATCAGTATAGTTATCCGACATATCGGGTCCGCCAACCAATGCACCTATTAAAACGTTTTTCGCCGGTGCCTTCCAGTTGTCCCATCCAATGGTTCCTTGAGCAGCCCTATGATGCGGGTGCTGAGGCCACTTGTTTCCAAAACCTATTACATAGGACATATTGGCAGGATTGTTACCCAATATGTAATCAATTTGGCTTTTTGCAAATGTCTTTAGCTTTTCATCATTTGTAAGTTTATATTGCAATAATGCAAGCATTGACGCCGATGCACTGTACCTCAACATTCCCCACTCTGTCAGGAATTTAACTCCTCCAGGTGTTTTAGGAACACTATTCATCCAATAATTAAGATTTGATGTAACAGCATCCTTATACTTTGCCTGTCCTGTAACACTTCCTATTACATATGCTGCAGCAAGCTTCATATCATTCCAGCATATTGCCCAGTTTGTTTCAGGCGAGCTTAAGAGGCTGTTTATGTCCGTCAGATAGGAATTATTCTTTTCTATAACATACAACCATATTGCAGCCCAAGCCATATCGTCATCACCTGAAGTGGATGTATAGAATCCGTCAGCTTTACATGTCCCTCTATTTTTGCCTAAAGCATAAAGTTCCTTTGACAATTCGAGACACTTGTTTGCATATGTAGAATCAATATCTTTGTAGTTTAAGTACATCAAACTTAACGCACCGGAGTACAATCCACATACATCAGATGCCGGGCTTGACGGTTCTACATAATAAACTCTATTCCTGTCACGATTTTGCTGCTCCGGAGGTCCCCAATAATCATGATCTGACGGTTCTCCAACATGATAACAATATTTGGTTGAACTAACTCTTGATTTGATTATATAATCGGTGAAATACTTCAATGTGGATAAAGCCTTGTTTGTGAGTCCTGCCCCATCATATGCCTCTTTAAATTCATAAAGTGACCAACCTATGATTGATGCTGCATAACCATTGGTGATACCAAACTTGATATGGTCTCCACAATCATGGAACCCACCTGTAAAATCAGCACCGACAAATTTACCATCATCGGTATGACATGCCGATCTCCAACTGAAAACATTATCCTTTGCAACATCCGGACCACATTTGTTTGCATCATAAAACCATAAGGAATCCTTAAATGCAACTGCATAATCAGAGCTGGAAATTGTCGCAGCCGACACATTCACAGACGGAATTACTGTACTGGAAAATATAGTTGTTGTAGTCAGTACAGCCGCAAGTAATTTTTTCATTAAATGACACCCCTTAATAATATTTTTAATAATGGAATAAATAGGCTACGTACACTTATACCTCTTTCCTCCCTTCTATTATTTTGCCTATGTTTTTGCTTAATATTCCAAAACTCACAAACCCAAAAGGGCATAATAATATAAGTTTATAATAATATACTTAATAAAAAAAGACAATTGCATGAATTGTCTTTTTTAGGTATATATAAATTCCTCTAAAATTTTATTCCGTAGCAATCAAATTGGTCTTTGTTAAGACCTTAATAAGTAAAAATGCTACCAGACCGCTGAGGCATCCCTGCAAAACATTAGCAGGTACATTTATCATTGCAACAGCAACACCAAAGCTTTCATCCAATAAACGGAACAAAAACGCTTCTGCTATAAAATAACCTGTAAACATTATAAAAGATCCGACTGAAACTGCTGCAACAGTCTTAACGTTATTTCCTGTTCCTTTTTCATTACCAATTACAGCAGCTGTTGCAAACGCTTCAAGGCCTTTAATAATAAGCGTTACAGGTGCATATATATAACTGGCTGTTAACATATCTGCCATGGCAGAACCAATCCCACCTACTAAAAAGCCGTAATACTTTCCAAGAAAAACAGCCGACAGCATTACAAAAACATCACCAAGGTTGAAATATCCTTTAGGTAGCGGAATCCTGGTAAACATAGTTGTCACACAAATCAATGCCATGAATAGTCCGCCCAATACCACTTTTTTCGTACTTAAACCCTTCAATAGCGATCCCCCATTTCACAAACTGTATCGATACACATTTAACCAATACAAAAAAATCATAAATATATTAATAGCATTAATCCTCTGTGTCAATATTATTTATGTATTAAAATTGAAATCTATTGAAAAATGAGATTAATACCTTTATAATCTCAATAAGAAACATTAAAATATAAATCTACATATATCCGGATTTTGAAGAATAACAAAA
>ERZ795060.2255-NODE-2255-length-20046-cov-5.605272_pt1 | contig 20046 bp, 19 predicted proteins | sample MGYA00375144_ERZ795060 | MGnify/ENA primary metagenome ERZ795060 (study PRJEB30189, sample SAMN05720157) | activated sludge metagenome | isolation source: anaerobic digester from wastewater treatment plant | place: Japan | collected 2015-05-15 ...
ATAATTTTTATATAATGGTTATTATTACGATGACATAGTATTTTTATCTAACACTTTTAAAAAGCCTTGACTAACGCTTGTTCTTATTATTAAAATATAAAAGGGATGATTTATTATTGTATAATTATTATAATATGAACCGAAAATATTTGGTTTACATAGCAATCTTTTTGGTTTTGATATCGTTGTTCATTACATGGAAAACAAAGGATACCGAAATATTAAAAAATCGAAAAACGGAAGATCCTTTTGCCGACAAAAACTCTTCGATAACGGAAATCCCGCAACCCTCCGTAAAGGCCGCAAATTTAGTTTGCAAATCCGAAATAGCCGACATAATCAAAGAATATAATTTATACTGGGGGGAAAGTTTCGCCGAAAACTCCGATTTAAAATTTGGGACCACCATTTACGCCAACAACCAATTTAACGCATCCATGAAATCAATGATATCGCGGTATTTCTCTTGCGTTTCTATAGCCGAAGGCTCCAATAAATGCGAAAAAATACCGGAGGGAAAAGATTTTAACTACGATAAAAACGAATGCAAAGAAAAAGTTTCTTTATATGAATTCGTAAAATACGTTTCCGGGAAAGAATCTAATGCGAAGAAATGTCTGGAGTTTGCCCAGAAACAATATGAGATAGCGGAAACGGAAACATCCAATATAGACTATCTCTTGCTTAAACTGTTTTCTCCCAAAAACAGAAGCGAATTTTGCGATAAAACAAAAAAGGTAGGAATAGAAAAGGTATGCAGTGAATTTTCGAGTTTAATAGGCGAAGAACTCGCTCCCATATGCAAATCTTTTTTCCCAGAAAATCTGGAAAAAGCGTTGTCCAATCCAAAATCCAAAGAATATTTTTCTGCCTATATGGCTTTAAAGGAAAACAAGGATTTTTATTGCGAAACCGGCGAAAAATCTTTATGCTTGGCCGCGTTAAAATCCGACGCCTCTTATTGCGAGGACATAAAGAAAAAAATAACTTCCTCCTACTGCGAATATATTTCTAATCTTTCTCAAAAAATAGAAGAGGCTAAAAAAGAGAAAGAAGAAAAAATGAAAAAAGCGGAAGAAGAAATCCAAAATTTTAAACTAAAACAAGAAGAAGCCAGAAAAAAAGAGCAGGAAGAAGCGGAAAGGAAAAAACAGGAACAAGAATTAATCAAAAAAGCAAAGGAGCTACTAAACAAAAAGACCGGAGGAGAAGATGAGTAAAAAGAACGACAAAATAAAGAAAAACATAAAAAAATTTTTAAGCAGCGAAGAAGGGAAAATGATAGATAGCAACATAGTAAAAACCGCGATAGCTTTAGGGATAATAGGTGCGTCTATCCCGGACCAAGATCTTACCGCCGGATATATACATACAAACTCGTTTACCGGCACTTCCCACAACTCTCATACATCTCACGGTTCTCACTCCTCGCACGGCTCTCACGGCTCTCATTCTTCGCACGGCTCTCACGCTTCTCACGGCTCCCACGGATCACACGGTTCTCACGGCTCGCACGGCTCTCACGGCTCACACGGTTCACATGGTTCATACTAAAAACATTCTCCGAGAAATAGAGGGGGAGTTCCCTTTATTAAATGACCGAAATCTAATATATCTCGATAACGCATGCAGCGCTCTTAAGTTCAAATCCTCAATTAACGCTCAGGGGAAAATCCTGGAGGAATATGGAAGCTGCGCGGGAGAAAGATCCGTTCATTTATTGGCTTTAAAAACCGAAGAAGCGTATAAGAAATCCAGAATCTCCATATCTCGAATAATAAACTCAAAACCCGAAGAAATAGTGTTCACTTCCGGAACAACCGAAGCGTTTAATATACTCGCAAACTCATTCAAGTTTAAAGAAAACGACGAAATAATAATTTCGGGACTTGAACATAACAGCGTTTTTCTTCCATTTTATAAAATATCTAAAAGATTAAACTTAAAACTCAAAATCATACCGATTAAAAATTATAATCCCGATTTTAACGAATTTAAAAAATTAATAAACAAAAAAACAAAAGTTTTATGCATATCCAAAGCTTCCAATATATTCGGCGGAATAGTGGAAACGCAAGATATAATAAGCTACGCGAAAGAAAGAGATATAAAGGTTTTTATGGATTTGGCTCAATACGCTCCGACTCATAAGATAGACGTAAAAAAATTAAGTATGGACGCCGGAGCCTTTTCCGGACATAAAATAGGCGCCCCATACGGAACCGGAGTGCTTTATATAAACAAAGATTTGTATAAACACTTAGATTCTTCAAAGGTAGGAGGGGGAACGATAAAAGAAGCAAAAGCCGTAAACGGAGAAATAAAAGTGGATTTTTTAGAGGGATATAAGGGTTTTGAGGCCGGAATACAAAATTACGCCGGAGCATATGCTTTAAGCGTAGCGTATGAAAAACTTAACGAAATAGGTTTTGGGAAAATAAGAGAACATATTTCAAGCCTCGTTAAATACGCAAAAAACAATATATCTAAGATAAAAGGATTAAAAATAATCGGAACCGGTCTGGAAGAGGGATCCATAATATCTTTTACCTCTAACATCCCCGGCTTTTCTCATCCCGATTTTTCGCTTTTTGTCTCCAATTATAAAAACAAAAAAATAGCCGTAAGACACGGAAGGGTATGCGCGGATCTTGCCTGCATAAACTCTCAAATCAGTTCGGTAATAAGGATATCTTTTTTTATATATAACACTCGAAAAGACATAGATATTTTTTGCAAGGCTTTAGAAGACTACAAATCTACCATTGATTCTTAAAATTTATTTTTTCTTTTACTTCCAAAAGAAAGGTTTCTTTGTCGTTTCTAAAAAAATAATGGAACTTTTCTCTGTTTAAAAATCTCCAAAACAAAGAAACCGGAAACAATACGGCAAAATAAAGAGAAAAAATCAAAATTCCAAAAAGAAGATTTTGTATAAAATTAAAAATTTTTTTCAAATAATTAACTGCTTGAAAGGATACTCTGGTTTTTGTTATAGACAGAAAAACGGACAAAACAGACAAATAAATAAAAATTTTTTTATCCAAGATAACATATAAAACGGCGAAACCTATTCCTAAAGAAATCAATATTTTTATTTTTTCTTTTTGCAAATCAGTCATTTAATTTGTCCAAATCTATCTCTTCTTTATATTTTTGTTTTTTTCTTTCAATAAAAAAATTACCTATAACCAGATAATCCATATCGGTTTTTACAAAGCATCTATAAGCGTCTTCGGGGGTAGCTACTATCGGCTCTCCTCTCAAATTAAAGCTTGTGTTTAAAATCATAGGACATCCGGTAATTTTATAAAATTCTTTTATAAGGCCGTAAAATAAAGGATTTGTTTTTTGGTTTACGCTCTGAATCCTGGAAGAAAAATCCACGTGAGTGACCGCGGGAAACAAGCTTTTTTTAAATTCCAATTTTCCTTTTACTCCAATGTTTTCATAACCGTCCGGAAGGATATTTCTATATCGGCCTTTAAAATAAGAAACAAACAACATATACGGAGAATAAACCGCCGGGGAAAAATATTCTTCCACAAACTCTTCCATAACGCTCGAAGCGAAAGGCCTGAAACCTTCTCTGCGCTTTATCTTCAAGTTTATTTTTTGCTGCATATCATCATTTCTCGGATCGGCCAGTATGGATCTATTTCCCAAAGCTCTCGGCCCCCACTCCATTTTACCTTGAAACCATCCTATTATATTTCCTTGAGCCAAAAGGGTTGCGGTAAGATTAACCAAATCTTTATCTTCGATAAAATCGTAAACCGCTTCGAATTTGTCCATAGACCTTTTTATTTCATCGTTAGAAAACTCGACTCCGATAAAAGAGCCTTTCATTTTATCATAACCTGTTAATTTTCTTTCTTTTCCGTAATGAATATGATACGCCCCCAACGCCGCTCCCAAAGCTCCGCCGCCATCTCCCGCCGCGGGTTGAACCCATATATTTTTAAAAATCTCCGATTCCAATATCTTTGAGTTTGAAACGCAGTTTAAGGCAACGCCGCCCGCTAAACATAAATTTTGAGAATTGACAATATTCTTGGCGGTCCTTGCGAGATTAAGCATAACCTCTTCGGTCAACTCCTGAACGGCCAATGCCAGGTCGCAATGTTCTTGATTTATTTCTTCGTTTTCAAGTCTTTTTTTAAATCCGAAAAGATTGAAGAATTTCTTTTCGTTTATCATTTTATTTCCCGTACAATATTCGAAATAAGCCTGGTTTAAAAAAATAGAACCGTCCTTTTTTATATCCATTATCTCTTTCTTTATTTTTTCCTTAAAATCGTTTTTTCTTCGTGATTTATTGCCGTAAGGGGCAAGTCCCATAAGCTTATATTCGCCGGAGTTTACTTTAAATCCCAAAAAGTAAGTAAAAGCGGAATAAAAAAGACCTATAGAATGAGGGAATCTGATCTCTTTTAAAGGGATAATATCGTTTTTTATCCCCTTAGATATCAATGTCGTAGAGTATTCTCCTACGCCGTCGACGGTCAAAACTGCGGATTCCTCGAAAGGCGATGGGAAAAAAGCCGAAGCGGCATGAGAAAGATGATGAGAAGAATACAATATTTCGGCTTTGGGGTTTATATCCAGATCTTTTAAATTATATTCAAACGAAAATTTTTTTAAAGACCACCCTTTTACAAACTCTTTGAAAGAAATAAATCCTTTCGGCGCAAAAGCGTATATCGTTTCGGTAATTCTTTCGAATTTGGAATACGGTTTTTCGTAAAAGACAAAAACATCTATATCCTTTATACCGGCTTTAGATTGTTCCAAACAGGCATTAATGGCTTTATATGGAAAAGAAGAGTCATGTTTTACTCTGGAAAACCTTTCCTCTTGATTGGCCGCTATTATATTACCATCCTCGATTAAAACCGCCGCGGAATCGTGGTACAAAGCGGAAATTCCCATTATTTTCATAGTAAATATTATATAAAATAATATAAATGAAGGCTTTTTTTATAAATCCTCACATGCCAGCTTCTTCATGGTTTAATTCCTCGGCGGCCGGTATATCTCCGCCTTTGGGACTTCTCTCTATAGCGAGCTATTTCATAGAAAAAGGCAATGATGCCATAATATTGGATAACTCGGCGGAGATGCTGAGCGAAAAAAACATTATAGAAAAAATAAAAAGATATGCTCCGGATATAATAGGGATAACCGCCACCACGACAAATTTTAACGTAGCCAAAGGTTTGGTATCCATTATAAAAAAAGAAACCGATATACCGGTAGTATTGGGAGGGCATCACGTATCGGCATTGCCTGAATATTCCATAGAATCCACCGAAGCGGATTTCGTTATAATAGGAGAAGGGGAAAAAAGTTTTTTGATGTTAGCTGAAAAAATAAAAAACGGTGGAAGCCTTGCCGATATAGGCGGACTTTGCAGAAAAGAAAATGGGAAAACGATAGTCAACAGGAATATCGAAAATATTGAAGATATAAAAGATTTGAAGCTTGACTACTCTTTACTGCCGATAGAAAAATATAGGCCGTCGCTATCTCGAAGACTTACTCCCGGAATATTTTCGGCCGTAATAACGTCCAGAGGATGCCCTTACAAATGCAAATTTTGCAGCAAGCTTTACGGGGAAAAATACTTATTAAGAAACGAAGAAACGGTAATAAAGGAAATAGAGTTTTTAAAGAAAAAATATAATATTTCAGAACTTATAATATGGGACGATACATTTACTTTTGAAAAAGAAAGAGCGATTTACTTATCCAGATACATAAAAAAAGTATCGAGCGCTTTCTGGAGCTGCTATTCGAGGGTGGATAAAGCGGACGATAAATTATATTTTGAACTTTCAAACAACGGACTTAAAGAAATAGTGTTCGGGGCCGAAAGCGGAAACGATAATATATTAAAAAACATAGATAAAAAAATAACAAAGGATCAAACTAAGACCGCCATAGAACTGACAAAAAAAGCTAAAATTTCGAGTTTCGTAAGCGTAATACTGGGGCTTCCCGGAGAAACGAGGCAAACGATAGAGGAAACAATAGATTTTTTTATATCAATAGATCCGGATTATACCGCATTTACCACGCTGATTCCTTTCCCCGGAAGCGAATATTTCGATACGGCTATAAAAAAAGGGTTAATAGATTTAAAAAATACTGACTGGGACAGTTATGTCACTATATTTTCATCCAAATTACCGCCATGTTCTTTATGCGATCTTACTCCGAAAGAATTGGTGAAATTGCAAAAATATGCCATGAGAAAATTCCTTTTTAGACCCAAATATATAAAAAAACACTTTAATAAAATTTTAAAAGAAGGTTTTTTCAGAGCAGGAACCGTTTATAAAGGAGCGAAAACTGTTTTAAAACATCAACTACATAAAATATGACGACCGATATAGTTTTAATCTCTCCGCATCAGCCGAAAACCGCAAAGATACTGAGAACCGCATCTGGAATAACTCAACCTTTATCCATATCGTATATCGCTTCTTTTTTAATAAAAAACGGCTACTCGGTTAAAATTATAGATAACGATATAGAAAACTTAACTCCAATAGATTTGGAAACGAGAATTAGACAATTTAATCCGATATCCGTGGGCATAACCGTTTCCACATCCTCCACTAATACGGCCATAGAAATAGCTAAAATAGTAAAAAAAATAAACGGAGAGATAAAAGTCATCGCCGGCGGAATACAACCGACGATATTACCTCATATTCTTTTAAAAAATAACGAAATAGACATATGCGTCATGGGAGAAGGGGAGATAACTTCTTTGGAACTTTTAAGAGCGATAAAATACAATCGAGACATTTCGGAAATAAATGGAATAGCATATAAAAAAAACGGAGAAATAAAAATTACCGAACCGAGAAAACTAATAGATAATCTGGATGAACTTCCCATCCCCGCCTACGAGCTTCTTCCCATGAATCGCTACACATTACCGGCATCCAGAAGGTTAACGAGTTATCCCATAGCTTCCGTTATCACATCGAGAGGATGTCCGTATTTATGCAAATTCTGCAGCCATAATACCGTTTTTAAAAACAAAGTAAGGTTTCGATCTCCCGAAAACGTTTTGGAAGAGATGAAATATTTAAGGAAAAAATTCGACGTAAGAGAATTCGTATTCTGGGACGACTCTATACTTTTGGACAAAAACAGAGCTATAAAGATTTTTAATATGATTAAAAAAGAACTGCCGGATATTTATTTTACCTGTTCAAGCAGGGTAGATCATATAAACGAAGGAATAGCCAAACTTATGTACGAAGCGGGATGCAGAATGATACTTTTCGGGGCGGAATCCGGTTCGCAAAAGATACTGGATTCGATAAACAAACAAATAACGGTCGGTCAAACAATAAAAGCCGTAGAAATATGTAGAAATAACAAAATAATGTCTTTTTGCAGTTTTATAATAGGAACTCCCGAAGAAACGAAGGAAACCCTGGAAGAAACAAGAAGATTCGTGTTAAAATTGGATCCAGATTTCGCGATATTTACCATATTCACGCCGCTTCCCGGCTCTTATTATTTTAACCGGCTAATTAACAATGGAGAAATAGACATTGGTTCGGCAAATTGGAACGATTATATAAATTTATTATCCTCTTCCGCGCCGGCCGCCTCGGTTAATTCCGATTTGACAAAAGAAGAATTGGTATATTATCAAAAAAAATTATTCAGAGATTTCTATCTCAGAGCTTCGTATATTTTAAAAAGAATTAAAAAAATCAAAAACAAACAAATGTTTTACCAAACGATAAGAGGAGTCAAAGCCATAATAAAGCTTGAGGCGAATAAATTTTATGAATAAAATAGCGACGATAACCTTAGATTCGGATACTTTCGCGGAAGAAATATCGGCGGAGTATTCAAACTGCGAAAAAGAAAAAATAATAACTGAAACATACAAAAAATCTATCGAAAGGATATTCGACGTATTAAACAAGCACGGGATAAAAATTACTTTTTTTATAATATCATCTCACTTAGAGTACTCGGATTGCGTAAAGATAACCCAAAAAATTTTATCCGAAGGCAACGAAATCGGAGACCATTCCTACTCTCACGACAGGAAAATAATAAATCTCAAAGAAAACGAATTTTTGAAAGAAATAGAAAATTCAAAAAACATATTACATAAAAAACTAAACGTAACTCCGTCCGGATTCAGATCCCCAGGAGCCGAGATAAACGAAAGTATGATAAAAATATTGTCTTCAAAAAATTATCTATACGATTCCTCATCTAACCCTTCTTTCTTATACTCAAAGTTAAAAAAGATTTACTTTGCTTCTTTTAGAAAAGAAAAATATAATCACTATAAAATAACAAATACGGATCTTCCTCGCAAAATAAATTCCATATACGAATTCCCCTTAACCGCATCCGCTTTTCTTGGATTACCCCTATTTAACTTTTTCCTCTCGCCTCTCGGAAAATTTGGAACCGGGATACTGAATCGAACGATAGAAAAAAAAGAATACCTAAATTATGTCATACATTTACACGAATTCATATCGGATAACGAAATAAATGGTATTCATATTAAAAAAGGCCTTATGAATATTTTTAACAATACGATAAAGGAGAAGATAAACTTTTTAAACGAAGCGGTAAAAAGATTTAAAAATCTTTCGGAAATTAAAACTCTTAAAGATTTTTATTATAATTTATCGTATATAGAAAAATGAAGAATTTTATAAAATACATATCGGGATTTTTAGGAATTTTGTTTCTTTCTTTTTTGTTTTTGGAAATTATATTAAATATCTCCGGAATATTATACCGGGATATTAGAAAAAAGGAATTCATGGACTCGAATAAAAATACCGACCAAACCGTCACGATAATCGCGATGGGGGATTCCCACACATACGGCGGAAACGTAAAATACGATCAAACATATAGCTACCTTTTATGGGAAAAACTCAGAGCCTATCAAAAAAACAAAAAAATAAATCTGATAAATGCGGGCGTATGCGAGTATAATTCCTCTCAGGTATTATACGAGCTTGACAAGAATATAGCGAAGCATAATCCCAATTACGCCATAATACTCGTAGGCTCGAGCGATTTCTGGAACCTGATAAATCCGAACGAAAAAAGCTCTTTTACGATAAAAAATCCGTCTTACGACGCAGAACAAACGGAAATCAAACAAAGAATATATGGAAAAGAAAACAATATATGGCAAAAAACCAAATCCTATAAATTTTTTAGGTTAATGATATTAAACATATATTTCAAAAAAGCCGTCGATAAAATGGAAAAGGAATTTATAAAAATAGACGACTCTTCTTTAATGCCTATTACATCTCAAATATTTATGGAAATGTTTAAAAAAAATCAACATTCGAAAGTTATAGAATACTCGTTAAAATTGCTTAAAGCTCTGCCTCCGGATTCGATTTATTATGATAAATCTTTATCCATTTTCTACGCGATATCCATAGCTTATCAATTCCAATCCAAGTATAGCGCTATCGAAATAGCTAAAGAATTGGAATCGATACTATCCCAAAGACCCGAAATTCAAAATAAGGAATTTATATTAAAGTACATAAATTATTTCAAGGAAAGGGACAAATTCGAGCTCGAAGCCCAAAAAAGACTCGAATCCAATCTGAACGAAATAAATAAACGATTAAGATCGAAAAAAATAACTCCGATTTTTCTAACCTATCCTTCGGAATACAAAATAGCAAACCGCATAATAAAAAAAACGGCCAAAAATACCGATTCTTATATAATAGATTTGGAGTCTGTTTTTAAAAATCTTCTTTTATCAGAAAACAAAGGAAAATACTTCGACGACGACGAGCATATCAATGCCAAAGGGCACAGGATAATAGCCGACGAGATATTTAATTTTTTAAAATCAAAAATATGACTAAATGCCCAATATGCGGTTTTTTTAAAACAAAAATTTACTGGAAACATAAGGATATGATCATCGACAAGTGCGATGAATGTCAAACGTTATTCCAGGATCCCAAAAGCCCGGTTTTAAACGACAACGAATTAATAACTCAAATTTATGAACAATACAAAGAATCTTTTGAAAATCATATTTCCATAAACATTTCAAGGATAAAAAAGATAGAAAAAATAACGGGAATAAAAGTAAAAAACTTGAAAATACTCGAAATAGGCTGCGGCAACGGAGCGCTGGGCTCGATATTAATCGATAAAAAAAACGATTATTGGGCGTTTGAGGCGTATCCGGTTTTTCAAAAAGAATTGGCCCGGAATAAAAAATTATCGGACAAAGTTTTTTTCTCTCAATTCGATCCCCAAAAAATAAAAGGCGAAAAATTCGATTTAATAATCGCAAACGACGTGATAGAGCATGTTCTCGATCCGTTAACGCTTATTAAACAACTGAAAAATTTTGTTAAAGAAAAAGGATTAATATGGATAGAAGTGCCTGATGAGTCTTATATCGAAATAAAAGGATTAATAAGAATAATAACGAAAATGTACGTAAAAGGATATCCAACAAATCCGGACCATAAAATATTGTTTGACAAAAAGACTTTTCTGAATTTTTTAAAAATTACCGGATATAAAATAAAAAGTTACGAAATAGACTCGGTCTGGGGAGACATAGAAAAGCTCTCGGTTGTTTTTAACGGAAAGATTCCGTTTTATGTAAAAACGATATCGGAGATATTAAAGATTACTTCTCTGGATAAAATAATAGGAGCAAGCATAATAGGGGTTTTAGAAAAATGAAGAAAAAAGTTTTTTTTATTTTTGTTTTAATCTTATTTTCGCTGGAATTAATATCCCGAATAACTTATAAAGAAACCTACTACGACAAAATAATAAAAATTTTAACTCAAGATCCGAAGCTATTATGGAAAACAAAAACCAATCTAAACACGATATTCGAATCCGTAGTTCTAAAAACAAACTCATTTGGTTTTAGAAACGACGAGATATCCCTAAAAACTAAAAAAAGAATAATAATAATGGGGGCTTCTCCATCCTTCGGCTGGGGCGTAGCTGAGGAAAAAACCTACCCGTATTTGATTTCAAAAAAACTAAAAGGCTACGAAGTAATAAACGCCTCCGTAATAGGTTACTCCTCTTACCAGGGGAGAATTTTATTTGAAACTGTAATCAAAGATATGTCTCCAGATATAATAATATTCGCATACGGGGTTAACGATCCGGATAGATACCGTTTTTTTAGAAATGAAGATAAGTCGGACAAAGATTTAAAACCTTTAAAAAGTTACGATTTGTATTTTTCCGAGATATTGAGAAAATCTTATTTTTTGAAAAAACTTTATTTATTTTTAGCCGACAACGGTATATTAAAACCCGAAATCCATTTTAGAAGAAGAGTAGAGCCCTCGGATTATATAGAAAACATAAAATACTTTAAAGATGAATGCCATAATAAAGGAATAAAACTTATTCTTCTCACATCTCCGTTTTTAATTCCTCCAAATTACGAAAAATATTCAAAATGCCTCGAAAAAGAAATAAAAAAATGCGTTCAAAATGAAACCGGTGGGAATTACGATTTCAAAAAAATACAAGAAGCCCAACTTTCACAAATATACAAGGACATAACGGAGTATAATTCCGATTTGCTCGATTACGCAAAAAAAGAAAAAATATCTAATATAGATCTTTTTAAAATTTTCGAAAGCAGAAAAGATCTTTTTTTAAAACCGGACAAGGATATGGTGCATTTTTCGGAAAAAGGACATAAAAAGATAGCGGAAATAATTATAAAAGAAATAACCAAGAAATGAAACCGAAAATACTCTTAATAAAAGCAAAGTGCAATAATTTCTTCGGAGAGGCGCAGCCTCCTTTGGGTTTGCTCTACATATCGGCGTCACTAAAGAAAGAAGGATATAGCGAGATAGCGCTTTTTGAGGCCGAAAAATATTCGGAGAGATACAAAGAAAAATTAAAAGAAATATTAGACATTCATAATCCCGATATAGTCGGGATAAGCGCAATAACGGCGGAGTCCGTATCGGCTCATAAAATGGCGGAAATAATCAAAAACTTTAATCCAAAAATAACCGTAATAATCGGAGGACCTTATCCATCTCATTATCCAGAATACGCGACCAAAGACAAAAACATAGATTTTACGGTAATCGGAGAAGGCGAAAAAACCGTAGTGGAAATATTAAAACATATTGAAAACGGGCGAGAAAAAATAAACGAAATAAGAGGAATAGCTTATAAAAAAAACGACTCGATAATAACAAATCCTCCCGCTATCTTAATAGATAATTTAGACGAGATTCCCATTCCCGACTGGGGACTTATAGATTTCGAGTCTTATTCGAATTTTATTCCGCAATCTCCTTTCTTATACGGCAAGAAATACGCGGTAATATTGACCTCCCGAGGATGTCCGTGGCATTGCACATACTGTCACAACATTTTCGGTAAAAAATTCAGGGCTCATTCTCCGCAAAGAGTGATAAAAGAAATGGAAATTTTATATAAAGAATACGGAGTGGAAAATATCGAGATCACCGACGATATATTTAATCTTGACCTGGAAAGAGCAAAAAAAATATTAAAAGAAAAATCCCAAAGACTTCCAGATGTAAAACTTTTTTTTGTAAACGGATTGAGAGGCGATATACTGGACGACGAGTTTATAAATCTATTAAAACCTTCTAATACAAAATACGTAACTTTGGCGTTGGAAACCGGAAGCGCAAAAATACAAAAGGAAATCAAAAAAGATATGAATTTGGAGAAACTATATTCGAACGCCGGAAAGATAGCGAGAAAAAAAATTTTTACCAATATGTTTGTCATGTTTAATTTTCCAAAAGAAACGATTTCTGACGTATTTCAAACCATAAAATGGTTGTTAAAGATGCCGGTACATACCTTCATGCCGAGCTACCTTATGGCCTATTCCAATACGGAAATAGCCGAACATGTGGAAAGAAACAAAGTAATAACTCCGGAAAACGACATTTATATATACATATCGGTTAAAAAATTCATCAATTATTCAAACATGAAAAACTGGCAATTAATATTATTAAAAATTATTTCAAATATAATATTTTATTTTTTCTTCCCTAACAGAATATATAGAATTTTCAGGGATATGCCTTACGGGGATTTTAAGGTTCTGGCTCTTTTGTTTAAAAAATTAATCACAAGAACATTATTCCCCAAGTAATCTCGGTTATAGTATAATGTAAAATATAGGATAACGATGAAATATAAAACCAAAGACGAATTAAGAAATAATTTTAAAATAAAAAACAACTGGGATTTGATAGTATTTTTGTTTCATATGATAAGAATAACCAAAAAATGGTGGTTAATACCTCTTTTAGTTGTTTTGGGGATTCTGGGGCTATTTGTAAGCATAACGGCCAAATCTTCGGTTTTACCTGCCATATATGCGCTATTTTAAAAAACTGATTAAAATAACGTTTTTAATAATAATAGGATTAATATTATCCGAAGCTCTTTTGCTTTTAATAAAAATAAAGGCCATAGAAGAAAGGGATTTTATCGAATACCCGGACAAAAAGATAATTTTGTGCATAGGAGACAGCTATACATTCGGCGGAGAAGTGGAAAATAAAGACTCCTATCCTTCCATACTATCGGAAATTGTAAAAGAAAAAGGATTTGCCGCCGTAAATCTGGGAATATGCGAAGCGGATACTTCTACGATATCGGAAAAATATATAAATTTCTTAAAAACCAAAAAACCGGAAAAAGTTATCTTTTTAGGAGGTACCGCCAATCTTTTCGGATATAAAAAACCGGATAAGCTCTTTTTTGAAAATCTTAAAACATACAAGCTTCTCAGAATCTTTTTTATAAATCTAAAAGCGTGGGTATTATCCGAAAAATCCAAAAAAGAAATTTACGCAAACCATATACCCTTCGAAATCGATTTATATAAAAATTATCCCGCAAATTCGGAAAATTATTATACGCAAAAAACGATAAGCCTTTTATTTGAAAAAAGGGATTTTAAACAAGCTTACGAAACGGCGATAGAGGGATTGGAAAGATTTCCGGAAAGCATAAATTTGCTCTGGCTTACCGCCAACATAAACTTCAAGCTCAATAACGTAAAAGAGTCGGAAAAAAACATTAAAAAGATATCGGAATTCGCATATAATAGTAGCAATTTCGACAATTCTTCTTTAAACGCAAAAGGAATAATTTTAAGAGGTCTTGCGGAATGGGATATAATAAACTATAAATTCGACAAAGCGACCGGTAAAATAATAGAGGCGTTAAAATACATAAAAAAACTGACCAAATACGACATATACGTAATAAAACAAACATTTCTAATGCAAAGCTCACTATCGGCCGATAATATATACGAAAAGCTGACAGAAATTTCTAAAACCAATCCGGAGATCGCCCAAGACAAAAACTTTAAAAAACTTACCGATTATTTTAAAAATTTTAGAGAAAACGAATCTAAAGCGTTAAATTGGATAGAATCCGATATCCAAAAAATAATAGATATTTCGAAAAAAAATAGAATCGAGCTATATATTATGACCTATCCGTACCCATATACCAAAGTAAACGATTTAATAAGAAATGTTTCTCAAAAAAACAAAGTAAAGATTATAGATGCCGAAAAACATTTCGCCGAACTCGACGAAAAGGATAAAAGTCTTTATTTTAAAGATACCGACCATTTAAGCGCTCAAGGGAATAGATATCTTTCCATGATAATTTATAATCAAATTTTTGAAAATAAATGAAAATCCTTTTAGTTAAACCGAGAAATAAGGAAATCAAAATAACGACCCAACCGCTGGGGTTAATGTATTTGTCTTCTTATCTAAAAAACAAAGGATATTCAGAAGTTAAAATTATAGATATGGCTTTCATCTCGAAAAAAAAACTTTTGGAAATCTTATCGGATTTTAAGCCGGATATGGTCGGTTTAAGTTCGATAATATCCGAGTCTAAAGAAACTCACAAAATAGCTCGTATAATAAAAAGTTATCTCAAAAAATGCTTTATTGCCGCAGGCGGTCATTACCCCACATCTCTTCCTTACGAATGCTTAAAAGATTCGAATATAGACTTTATAATATGCGGAGAAGGCGAAAAATCTTTTTTTAATCTTGTAGATAATCTTTCAAAAAACAAAGAGATAAATTCGTTAAACGGGGTATGGCTCAGGAACAAAGATCGAATAATAAACAACGGAATATCCGACCTTGAAGATATTCTCGATTCTTTGCCAAAACCGGATAGGGAAGGGATAATACTGAAAGATTACTCCAAATTCGTTCCTCATACGCCGATTCTTTACGGTTTGGAATATGCGGATATGATAACCTCGAGAGGCTGTCCTTTTGACTGCGTTTTTTGTCATAATCTTATGGGGAAAAAATTCAGGTCTCACTCGCCCGAAAGGGTCGTATCCGAAATATTGGATATTAAAAGCAAATACGATATAAATAACATAGAGATAATAGACGACATATTTAATTTCGAAATCGATCGCGCGAAAAAAATACTTAATATGATAATAGATTTAAACATAAATGTTAATCTATATATATGCGGAATAAGAATCGATCTTTTAGACGAAGAAACGATAAATCTTATGAAAAAAGCCGGAGTAAGGTACGCGGGATGCGGACTTGAAACCGGAAGCGATAAACTTCAAAAAATAATAAAGAAAAATCTAAATCTTAAAAAATTTAAAGAAAATACCGATAATCTTTACAAAAATAAGATATTCGTGACCGCGGGAATTATTTTCGGATTTAAAGAAGAAAACATAAAAACTTTTATCGAAACATTAATCTATGTCTTAAAACTCAAGATACATTCCATAATGACCGCAGGTTTAAGAATATATCCCGGAACCCAACTTTCTAATAACGATAAAGATTTGATATCGGCAAAAAACGATAAAGGATTGTATACCGATTACTTCTCATCACATATGCCGCTAAAAAGAAACATAAAGACTTCCGTTCAAAAATATTTGCTAAACGTATTTTTTTATATAAATCCGCATAGGATATATATTATATTTAGAGATTTGCCAGAAAAAAATATTCGGATTTTAAAATTGCTTTTTGTCAAATTTATAAAAAGGATTTTATTGATAAGATGAAAGCCTTCATAATATCCGCAAATAAAAGATGCGATTCCAATTCCGCAGACGTATCGGTAATAATAAAGCATCTAAAATCAAACTTAATAGAAATTACAGACACCCCCGACAAAGCCGACATAATTGTAATATCTACCTGCGGTTCGGTAATCGAAACTAAGAAATACAGCATAGATTTGATAAAATCGACGGCCGAAAGATTTCCTAATAAAAAGATAATAATATTCGGATGTCTTTCTAAAATAGACTATCAAACCATAAAAGAATTAACCTCTACAAACCCCGATATCAAGATAGCAAAAGAGTTAGCCGATATGGACAAAATATTAAAAACCGAAAAAAAAATAACCGATATCGAAGAAAGAGAATTTGACGAAAATATATATGCCGTTTTAAAAAACGATCCGGTAAAAATATACCCCTTTGCATACAGAGTAATAAAATTTATAACAAATTTTAAAATACCGCTCCGCCTGAAAAAAAAGCTCGAAATCATATTACATGCCAAAAGGGCTAACATATTAATAGGAAACGGATGCGCCGGAAATTGTTCATACTGTCTTATCAAAATATCCAGAAAAAATCCCAGATCGAGAACCGAACAAGAGATAATAAGAGATATAGAAAAATATAAAAACAGCGGTAAAATAATAAATCTTACCGGAGACGATTGCGCAAGCTGGGGGGAAGATATCGGGAAGACTCTTCCGGATTTATTATTAACATTAAAAAAGGAATTCCCGGATATAAAGTTCGAACTAAGATATCTAAATCCTCAAAGAATACTGGAAAATCCCAAAGATTATAAAAAAGTTTTATCGGACCCAAACATTAACTCTATAAACATATGCATACAATCAGGATCGAACAAAATACTAAAACTTATGAACAGAAATTACGAAATAGAAAAGGCGCTAAATTTCGTAAAAGAAATAAAAAAAGAAAATCCGAATATAATTATAAGGACTCATATAATAACCGGATATCCTCAATCAAATTTTAAAGATTTTATATTAACCCTGAAAGCTATAAAAAATTTCGATATGATAAATACATTCATATATTCTCCACGGGGATACGAAAGAAACTTATCCTCGGCGATAAAGGGGAAAATGGAAAGTTTTATAATATCGATTTATAACATTTTAAAACTATTTACCAGTTAGCCTATCTTAGTTTTAAGATTATTTTAAAAATCAATATTTTAAACAACAGATCCGTTATATTAAGCAATATTTTCAATTTGTTCGGAGAGTATAATATTATACGAAATATCCTTTTGATATCGTAAAACTCGACATATGCTTTATATATATAATATTTGGTATCGTCCTCCGAGTATTCGAAAAAAGAATCATAAGACTTTTCTCGAATACTCCCGGAATAATCTGAAAATTTAAAAAAATGAGCTATTATAAGTTTCGTTTTTTTTATATAATCGAAGGTATTTTTCAAATCGTTTTGGGTCTCTCCCGGATAGCCAAATATAAAATAACCAGCTGGGATAATATCATATTTTAAGCACAAATCTACGGCGGAATTTATCGATTCTATTTTTATATTTTTATTCATTATTCTATTTCTTAAATCATCAGAAGCAGATTCTATGCCAAAATAAATTTTATAACAACCTGATTTTTTCAAAATTGAAATAAACTCCTCGTCTATCAAATCGGCTCTCATTCCGTTTGGAAAAGAAAAAGCCAGAGAAGAGGAGTATTTTCTATTAATTTCGCAGAATATTTTTTTTGCTCTTTCAAGGTCGAAATTAAACACGTCGTCTATTATATGGAATTCTTTTATGCCGTATTTTTCGACGAGAATGCTTATTTCTTTTAAAACGTTTTCAACGCTTCTTTTTCTAAATTTTTTCCCCAAAGTGGAATGACAAAACTTACAACCGTAAGGACATCCCCTCGATGTTATTATCGGCATATATCTTCTATATTTATTTACCCCGTTCCAGTTATAAACCTCGAAATATTTATCCATTTCGATAATATCCCAGTCCGGGAAAGGAATATCGTCGAGATTATCGGCATATAATTCCGATTTATTAAAAACAATATTATTATCTTTCAAGTAAGCTATATTCAAAAGATCTTTTTCATAATTGTAAAATATATGATTTATAAGCTTTAAAAAAGCCTCTTCGCCTTCTCCGCAAACGACAAAATCTATCCCGCGAGATTTTAAAAGCTCTTTGTAAGAAACGGTAGGGTATGGTCCTCCCGAAACGGTAATTATATTGGCATTTATTTTTTTTACCTCTTTCGAAAGCTCCAAAAGAAGATTTTTTTCGCAAGAAAGAGAAGAAAAGGCGACGATGTCGGGAGAGTAATCGTTAATTATCTTTATAAAATCCGAAAGATTGTAAAAATAGAAATCGACCAATTTAGTATCTATTTCTTTTAAATTTTTTTTTAAGTAAGAAGAGACGTACATTATTCCTAACGGCGGAATCGGACCACCGATTCCAAGCTCCATAGATGTTCTTACAAACAATATTTTTATCACTTATCCCCGCATTTTAAAGGATATGTGTCTTTTTGAATGAAAAGATCCTTTCTAAATTCGCCGTCGTTCATAATACAACCGCTTTTACCAGAATACTTCAAAGAAAACTTATATTCCATTAAAGACAATATTTCTTCGATATTTTTATCTCTAACGTTTCCGAAGCTTAGAGGCACGGCCGGACAGGGCTGAACCTCTCCGGTGGGAGATATGTAAATAAGATTGCCTCTCAAAGCCGAACATCCTTTGGAATTACTTTTTACCATCTCCAAAGCGTCTTCTATATAAACAAAAGCCGGGTCGGTTAAACCCATAAGACGACTTGTTTCGCTATCGTTAAGCAACTCCTCTTCTTTTTTTCTCCATTTCCCGGAAAGTATGGGAAACAATATTTTGACTCCTTTTACTTTAAGTTTCTTTCCTAAATCTATTATCTTTTCTAGATCTCCGGAGTTTAAAGCTCTTTTGGAAGCGTAAGTGGATATGATTACCGGAATATTGTTTTTAACGCAAATTTTTATAGCGTTTACTGCTTTTTCAAAACATCCGTCGTATTTCCTTAAAAAATCATGAATTTTGGGGTCCGAACTATCTATGCTTACATTTATATTTCCGATCCCGGCTTTTTTAAGCTCGGAAACCAATTTATCGTTTATAAATATTCCGTTGGTATCTATTGAGGTTCTAAGCCCCAACTTAGATGCGAAAGAAACGAGTTCGACTATATCTTTTCTTAAAAGAGGCTCTCCGCCGAAAAAAGTTATTTTTAAAACGCCGAATTTTTTAAGCGAAAAAATTATTTTCTTTGCAGATTCGCTATCTATTTCCTCTTTTTCCATGTAATCTCCTACCGAACAATGAACGCAAGAACACTGGCATCTATATGTCAAAGCAAAAACCGCAGAAACGGGCACTCTTTTGCCCAAAAGATATCTTTTAAAAGAAAATCTCAGTATTTGTATTATATTATTAAAAGTAATATTATTAAAAAACACTCTTATTCCGAATACAAACATCTTAAAGCTTCTCATAAAAGACCTTTCAATAGAAAGAAAACAAATAAATATAAAACAAAAAGCATCAGTATGTTAAAATAAGTATTAAAAATAACCGCAGTAATGGGGGAAAACCCATACAAGATATCGACAATCCTTTTTCTCGTTGCGAAAAACATAGAAGTATTTATCATTCTGAATGTTATAAAAGATAATGACCCCATTTTTAAAGCTAATTTATTTAATCCCATTAACCCGAACAAAAAATAAGAAATAAGCGATAAAAGATATATGGGGAAAACAAAAGTTAAAACGGATAAAAAAGATAGTTTATTCGGTTTTGAGTTTAAAGCGCAACATCTTTTGGAATCCAATATCATATATACTTATATATCT
>ERZ795060.2256-NODE-2256-length-20039-cov-7.187800_pt1 | contig 20039 bp, 18 predicted proteins | sample MGYA00375144_ERZ795060 | MGnify/ENA primary metagenome ERZ795060 (study PRJEB30189, sample SAMN05720157) | activated sludge metagenome | isolation source: anaerobic digester from wastewater treatment plant | place: Japan | collected 2015-05-15 ...
GGCTGATCAAGCATTTCGAGCAGGACGCGTGGGGGAACGACCTCAACGGGACGTTCAGCACCGCCCAGGCGATCAAGCAGCAACAAACCAACTAGTATCATGGATTTTCGTGGAAATATGCACCAGAGTGTCGAGCAGGATCTCCGCATAATGGACCGTGTTGCCTCGATGCCCCGCGCGCAGAGGCTGCTTGGATGGTGGAGGGTTACATGAGCATGGATTCGATCCCATCACCCCCCATCATCGTGTCTGATATGTTCGCCGCCATCACCTCCCCATACAACCGAAGGCCTGCCTTGTTCACATTGATGTGCGCCAACATTGATATACCGCTTGAAACATGTAATCTTTCCCCCCTCCTTCGAAGACATGCGAGTCTCCGCCGCTGGCGGTTTTCACGCTTAGCGAATCGATAATGACACAGGAGAGGTCCGGGTAGCGGACTGGTTGGATCTGATGTTGACGATTCATTTCGTCCAAGACTTTATCCCAAACACCCCGCTTGCAAAGCCGGGAGTAACAACTGTAAATATTTTTCCAGAAGGGAAAATTGTGGGGGGATGCCGCCAGGGGCACCTCGTCTTGACCAGATGGAATTGATCTAGACGCGCAAGAAGGAAATGTTGGCGCCGGCTGCCGTACCCGTTGGAATACCCGTTGGAATATTCGAGCGACGGCCGGATGGCTTCCCATTGGGCATCGGTCCAATCGCTCGGATAACTCTTTTCCCTCAATCCTGATAAAATAAAAAAATCCAGATATTCAGTGAATGTTTTACATTCTGTAATTCACGAAGACAAGTTCTAAGCGGTAAGGAGGCGTGTCTCTCTCCACGTCGACACTACCGGCTAACTACCGGAGATGGTGAAAAGAAGTCAAAAAGTCTCACTCTTTCCCTCCCTCTTCGTACAGGAGAAATAGAAATCTGTGGGGATAGGCCATTGGGAACCTATCCCCTAACCATACAGCGGGAATTTGCCAAAAACCGCAACCAGGATTCAAAAATAAAGATGGAGTGGGAAAACCACGTTTTACCCAATGCGCTTTTCCGGATGGAAGTCCCGCTCCGATTAGAGAAATCTGAGTGTACGGATTCTGGTTTTCTATAACTCTTCTAGTCTTAAAACACTTGCCAATCCCCAAGGGAAGCCGTTCCCCGGAATTGCACATTGGAGAAAATGCCCTCGGCTTGCCCCACGCCGTCACTCGCGCTGGGAAGCGAAGCACTTACTGCCAAACCCAGGTATAGAGGATCCTGCCACTCGACGGCCATGGACGAGAACAAGATCCGGTTGTTCGTTCCATATTCGAAGTAATACAGATTGATGGTGTTGCCAATCCGTTCGATTTCCATTTCGCCGTCTTGCAGATCGAGCGGGATTAATTCACCACCATATGGCGCGCTGCGGTCGGGACTGATCCCTTTCTTGGGTCGCCAGGCATAGGAGATCTGGAAGTCGGGGCGGACAAAAATCAACGCGTACGCGCCGTTCGTTGCCAAGTCGTCCCGCGCCACCAAGCCCGCTTTCATCCATACTTGTTCGGCATCCAGGGCATACATTTCGACTTTCGCGCGCAGGCTGAAATCGCCGCTGACCCGCAAATACGCGAAATGGAATTCTTCCATGTGGTTCCAAATCTCCCGCCCGGCGGCCTGGATGGTGTAGACTCCGTTTTCAAAGGTAGCCACACTGGGAACCGCCAGCACGCCGATATCCATATGATTTTCAAAGATGCCCAACGGTTGGCCGGGGACCATCTTGGCAAATCCGGTGATGGCGTTGTCACCGATCGTGCCGGCAAAGTTCGCGTCGCCGGTGGCGGTCGCGGGTGGCGTAGCGGTGTAGGTCAGGGATAGTTCGCCTGGGAAGTTCGGAATATTCCAAGTGATGACGCCATTGGCCGCTTGGCCTCCGTGGCTGACCGCTGATACCGACCATCCCGCCGGGGGGGTCTCCGTCACGGTCACAGAGCCGGGTTGCCCGATCACTTGAATGGCCACAGGAACGCCCCGGCCGGGCGTATAGGTTAAATCATCGACCACGCGCTCGGCCAAATGGAATTTCGAGACATTAGGCTGGCTGGCCAGTTCCGCGAACAGGTTTTGGATCTCCCGGGGCCGCAACGTACGCGACCAGATCCGGATTTCATCTAATATGCCATGGAAAACCTCGGAGGAATACCGGCCGAACATCAATTCTTGGGTAATGTCGTTCAAGGCCGTGCCGGTGACAGAATTACGGGCTACTTCGACTCCATTAATATACCCGACGAGATATTGGCCGTCGTAGGTCATGGACAGCATCGACCATTGATTTAGCGGCAAGGCCGATCCGGTGACGATGCTGGCGCCGATGTTCACCTGATTGGTTGCGAAGCCGAATTGGGCTGTCGTGCCGGGATCGTTGGTGCGTCCCACCCCCAACTCCAACAGAAAATTGGCGCTCCCGCCTTTGCGGATCATGGTCTGCGAGCCCGCGGTGGGATAAACCCACGCCACCAGCGAAAATTCATCCGTAAAGACGAAATTGTCACTGAATTGCCGGACGGTGACCACGCCGTTGCCGAAGAATTCAAACGCCTGGCCGCGGATGCCGCTAACTAAGGTGGCGTCTCCGCTCGGTTCGCCGTGATTGCCATTCCCGCTGGTGTCCGATCCATCGCCTTCAAAAAGCCATTCGCCCATCAGGTTATCGCGCAGTCCCGGGGCGAATTCCTCAAAGTCGGCCATGATCTGCTCAGCCGGCAAGGCTTTTGTCCAGATCCGGATTTCGTCCAGCCGCCCATAAAAAACCTCCGAACTGTAATTGCCGAACAGCAAGGGTTGGCTGGTGTCATTGATCGCAATGCCGGTGACATCGTTTTCCGCCACCAATTCGCCGTTCACGTACCCCCGCAGTTTCGCCCCATCGTACGACATGGTCACGAAGGTCCATTTTTGCAGGGGAAGCGCCGGTCCCGTGACGATGCTGGCACCGATATTTACCTGATTGGTGGCAAAGCCGAATTGGATTGTGGAGCCGGGATCATTAGTGCGCCCTGTCCCCAATTCCATAAGGAAATTGGCATTGGGGCCTTTCCGGATCATGGTCTGTGATCCCTGATTAACATAAACCCAGGCTTCGATAGTGAAGCCCTGTTGAAAAACAAAATTGGAACTGAAAGATTGCACCTGGATCGACTTGGTTCCGTCAAACTCCAGGGCTTGCCCGGAAATCCCCGGAACGGGATTGGCGGTCCCCGTTCCATGATTGCCGTTGCCGCTGGAATCGTTGGCGGTTCCGTCGTTGAAAGTCCATTCCCCTACCAATCCATCCCGGTCTACCGCCATAGCCGGATGCGGCAACGTCAAACAAAGCAGCAATCCAATCTCAAGAAAATGTACATACGAAAAATTTTTCATAACAACCTCCTTTGGTAAGAAAATAATTACCCTTCCAAAACCACAATCTATTGGGTTAATTTATTGAATTGATCGATCGAATGTCAAGTGAATTTTCTATTTTAGACGGGGATTTTTTTTAAGGGTGCAGGAGTGTTTTTCCGAAGAAAAATATACGATGAAAAATATGAGAGTTTTCTTCACTCACTCCAGCTGAGAGAAAAGTCGAGCACGTTGGCGCCCGCCAGGGTGACCCGTTTGAATTCCGCCCAGCTGTCGATACGTTTGATCCAACTCCAAATATATTTGGGCCTGAGGTAAAACCGGCGGTAAATACGGCGGATGTCCTTCGAGAGTTCCTCATTGGTTAAATCGGTGAAGAATTGGTTGAAGAACGTGTCGGTATGCAGGCGGCTGATGTCCATCTGGCTGCCGTCGCCGATTTCCGGATGCACCGCCGCCACTTCCTCAAACAGGGGCGTTCCCGGATAGGGGGTGGTAATGCCGAAGGTGATAATTGTCGGCTCGATCTCCAAAATGAACCGCAACGATTGGTTGATGGTCTCCTTGGTTTCGCCGGGGCTTCCGATCATGCAATGCGCGTGGGTGTCGATTTTGTACTTGTGGCACAGTGCGAAGGCCCGGCGGGTCTCTTCAACCGTGATGTCCTTGCGCACGTTATCCAGAATTTCCTGCACGCCCGATTCCACCCCGAAGCGGATCAGGTGGCAGCCGGCGTCTTTCATGGCCGCCAGCATTTCTTCGTCGACGTTGTTGACCCGTGAACTACAGATCCAGGTCAGATCCAGCTTCTTATCCTTGATACCCTGGCAGATGTCGAGAACGCGTTTTTTGGAGGCGGTGAAGAGTTCGTCCCGGAAAAAGATTTCCTTGTAGCCTAGGTTCTGGCAGTATTCCATTTCTTCTACGACTTTTTCCGCGCTCCGGAACCGTACTTTTTCACCATAAAAGAAGGGCGAGGTGCAATACGTGCACTTGGCCGTGCATCCCCGTGTAGTGAACATGGTCGTGAATGGCATCCGCTTGACGATGGGATTGAAATAGTCCACATCCTGCGGCAATAGCGTACGGTCGGCGATGGGGAGTTCATCAAGATTCTTTATTAACGGCGCGGGAGGATTGATGACGATGTCTCCGTTGTCGTCCTTGAAGCCGATGCCGAGGACCTTTTTATACGAGTCCCCGCCTTGTTGCAGCGCCTCTGCCAATTCTTGGATGATGCCTTCCTGCTCGCGCATCAAGATGAAATCGATCCCTTTGCGCGCCAGGGTTGCCTGAGGCATGAAGGTGGGCTGCGAACCAGCCACCACGGTTTTCATACCAGGGCAGGCCTCTTTGAGCTCTTGCAGGATTTCCGCGTCTTCAACCACCGTCATGGTCGAAGTGAGCATGTAGCAGAGATCGTATTTCTCCCGGGCTACCTTCTCTTTGATCTGATCCAGAGTCATCATCAACGCGGCGGCGTCCAGGATGTGCGACTCGTGCCCGGCGTCCCGCAATACGGTGGTTACTAAGAGCAACGAGACCGGTGGAAACTGAATGCCCGCGATGCGTTTGCCCTTGCACCAGCATCCGTAAACCAAATCGCGGGCGACATTTTTACTATGCTTGCTGGGGGGATTCAATGTCAAAATTTTCATGCGTTGCCACTCCTGAGTGGTCCGGCGGCCCTGGATATCCAAGTACGCAAATAATGTTGACAATATAGATCAACTTTACAGAAAAGTCAAAACGTACACGCCTTTCATTGGTGAATCAGGGCTGGTGATAGGGAAATTGCCACAGAAGGGATGGTCGAAATCCCCCAGCCCGGCCGTGAATGTAATTCTATCTGTCTCTGATATTTACAGGAAGTCAAACCAGTTAGCAAGGGATTATTTTACCCCCGCATGTGAACGCAAAGGGGACAGGGAGTCATGCTTAGGGAAACATCAATCAAGACATCCATACCAACTATGGACGAACAAGTTACGTGGGTAAAATGATGAACCTCCAGGAGAGCTGAATTCGATATTCCCTCCCGGCGTCCTCCGTGTCTTGGCGGAGAATATCCAGGTAAATCCTTTTGATTTGCTCTAAGTGTCTTATATCTCCTCATCTCTGGCGCGGCCTTGGGCGACGATCAGGTCCGCCAGCAGGCCCATGACGCCGATCACGATGCCTCCCAGCGTCAGGAGAATATCGCCTTCCCGGAGACGGACATACACAAAGTGATCATAAATCCCGCGTCCGACACCCAGCAAGACCAGCAGGGCGCTCAGGGGCAGAAAGACGCGTAAAGGGTTGAAGTACATAATCATGCGAATGACGGTGGTGAGATATTTGGTTGTATCCTTGATGGGATGGAATTTCGATTGGCCGATCCGCTTATGATATTCGGTGGGAATCCAGGTCACCGAATAGCCATTGCACAAAAAGGCTAGGGTCATAGTGGTGACGCAGGAAAATCCCTCCGGCAACACCCACAGGTATTTCATCATGATGTCCCGCTTGAAGGCTTTAAGACCCGTGTTCAGGTCGGGAATGGGGACTCCGGAGAGGTAGATCGCCAGTTTTTGGATAAGCCACTTGGCGGGGACGCGCAGGAACTTCAACGTGCCTTGCTCGGACGTGCGCGCTCCATTGACTTGGTCCCATTCCGGCAGCAAGTCCAACATTTTGGGGATATCTGCCGCTGTATAGGTTCCATCCGCGTCAAGCATGACAATATATTTCCCCCGGGCTGCGCGGATGCCCGTTTTCCGCGCCGCGCCCGAGCCCCCGTTCATTTTTCTCTGAATGAGGCGTGTGTTCAGCGATTGGGCCACAGCAGCGGTGCCATCAGTGGAACAATCGTCGACTATCACGAGTTCGTACGCGTGCGCGGTGGGATTCATGGCCGCCCGGACGTCCTCGACCACGTTGCCCAGGGCGGTTTCTTCGTTGTAGGCGGGGATCACGATGCTAACATCGACGGGGGTGTGGAGATCGTGGATTTCGGGCATGAATTGTTCCTTTCTTAGGGACGGATGAAACGGGCCGCGATCAGGGATTCGTTCGGAAACCGCAGTTTCCTCAGGGAATTTTTCATCAACCGGGCCGCGGGTCAATCTCCGTGGATTTTCCTGCTTCACCGGCCGTATGGATCACAGGATTGGGATAGTTCTGTGCCAAGAAACGCCGCCTCGCCAGATACCGCAGAACAGTCCCCCAGTTGCGGACCGTAGCCGATACGATCCCCCGTTGCCAATGCCGGGCGGATATGCGCACGGGCAGGTTGAGGTAAATCAACGGTCCGATTTTACGCATCCGTAACGACAACTCCAAATCCTCGAGGCATTCCTGCCGGGGGAAACCACCAAGGGCAGGCAAGGCACTTGGGCGAAAAAATTGCGCCTGGTCACCATAGGGTATTTGCAGAAACCGCGCCCGGCACCAATTTCCCCACTCGATCAACCGGTATACGGCTCCGGGCGCCGCGATTCGGTGCCCGAGTGAGCCACCTGGAGCTTCGGGATGGGCGCGCAGGGCTTGAATGAGTAGCGGACGTACCGGAGGAGACAACTCCATGTCCGCGTGCACGATCAGAACTGCCTCCAGTGGGATCTCCAAAACCATTAATTCCCGGACTCCTGTTTCCACCGCCAAGCCTCGAGAAGTCGATGCTGCCTGAAACACCCAAACTCCGGCTTGGCGGGCGATGTCCGCCGTCCGGTCGGTGGAAGCGGCATTGACCACCAGGATGGGATCTCCCGCCTCCTGAAAGGGGCGCAGGCTGTTCAAGCAGGCCGCAATGACTGGTTCCTCGTTATACGCGGGAATCACCACACCCACGGCCGCCCTAAGGGAACCAGGATGATCGAGAAGGGATTGAACCAGTTCAGAGGAAGTTGGTGTTGATTGCGCCATGACCCGATTTGACCGGTCCGTGATAATTCGTAAATCCGGAAACGATGTCTGTAGTGGACTGAGATGGTTAATTTCAACCGTTCTCCGCCGAAAAATACAGGGAGGAACCATGTACCGGCGTGGATCCTGGCAGGTTTTCAGCGGATATGCCCGGATACGTCATTATTTTTTTTCTATTAAACAAGAGAGGAGACAAGTATCATCCAATCACGGGAGACCCCTGGTGTGAAATCGGAATTTTTAATGGTTCTGGAATGGATCGGGCGGCGCAACCTCACCGTTCTGGGAGTAGGGGGGAGTTTGTATTGCCTATCCGGTTATTGCAACTACTTGAGCGGTATCCCATTTCTGACCGCATTTTCTCCCTACTATGCCTTGCGCCTCCACGTTGCGGCCCGATGGGCCGATTCCATGGCCTCGTCATTGGAATATGCCTATCTTCACGGCGAGGCAGTATTCGAAGATGGGTACCGGAAATTGGAAACCGCCCTGCGTGATGGGTTCACTCGTTACGCCGATCCGTTTCTCAAATCACACCCGGTCCTGGGAATCCTCATTTTTCTCTGCCTAGGATTTTCCGTGTCGATCGTGTCGGCCACGGTGTGCGTCATTGCATTCCGGAAAACGGTCTATTGGCTCACATTGGGCGGTACCCTGCCGTTTCCGGGAATCGGATTGCGTACCAAATCCGAAGGCCTATGGCGCTTCGATCCCCAAAAGAAACCCTCCGAGGAACAACTCAAGGAAATGCAGAAAAACCTGGAACGGATCGTGCAGCGGGCCATGGCCTTGAGCGGCTTGATCCCCAAGAAAGCCGACTTTTCCATCCGGGATCTTGCCCTGCGCAACCGGGGCACGGAATACAACTGCCGCAATGCGATATACGTGACCGGGCCGATCCCCGGCACCCGCTTCGACTGCGCTTACCCGATTCCCCTCTCCTTGGACCAGGTCAAGGAAATCAGCGCCTACATGGGCCAGGCGGCCTGGCATGAGACCCTGCCCCTGGAGCTGGTGGTGCTTCGCTGCCGGAAAGGGATGAAGGAGTGGGAACGGGTATCCGCCATCTCCGCCCTGGATTTAAGCCAAGGGTATCCGATGAAAATCATTGAAAAAGTGATGTATGAATACCGTAATTCGTTCTGTTGGGATCCCCGGGCCACGAAAATGAGTGTGGGATATGAGTACAAAGTGTGATCTGCCATAGGAATCCTTTGATCGTAAAAAAATAGATCTAGTGGCATTTGTGGTAAACGGAGTGGTCTTTCCAACCAGGTAACCGTTTACTTTTCCGCAAAGAGATTCTTGGGGGAAATGGGCTGTTTCCCATCCCGGAGGCGGATGGGCAGGCAGCATTCCACCAACATATTGATGGGCTCCTGATCCCAGCGGTGCAGGGCGTAACAGATGCTCAGAAGCCCCACTTTCATTCCAGCGACGCGGTCGCTGCGGTTGCCTTGCATTACCTTGCGTAAGATCACTTATTTACTTGGGGTGGCTCGAAACGGACCGGGCCGGTCCAGGCGGGTTGCACCACCTTTCGCCCGCAGGGCGAAGACGCGGAACCAGTAGGTGACGCCGTCCTGCAGACCGTTCCGCCAAGCGGGATTAAGAGAGAAGGTGTCGTTGGCATCAAACCGGAAATAGTGCAGATCATGCGCGCCTGTCTGGCCCGGATCCGTGAAATTCTGGCCATCCGGACTGGCATAGATATGCGCGTGTACAGACCGGAGACATGGGTAACAGTTTTTCCCAATTTGTAAAACAGTTGAATAACGAAAACCTACGAGTTTTTTTAGGCATTGGAGGGAACACCGATCCAAAGGGAGAGGTAATTTTAGGGGTGGTTATCATCGATCCTTTCGAAGAGACGCGCACCGGCGATCTGAAAAAAAGTACGCACTTGCCGGATGAGCCTGAAATGTCGGATACGGCTTGCATCACCAAGGTTCGGATGAAAACCTGGCTTCTTCAGAGAAGACCGGCGGGAGACTTCGGTCTCGCTGCATGACGATCGATGTTTATCCGGGACAACTCTCATGGAACACGCGGTATAATGGTTCCGCCACGGCGCGGTGCCCGGCGGCGGTCAGATGGCCTTCTATGGGAAAATAGATTGCTTCATCGCCTTCCAGGCATGCATCCAATAGCGGTTTCGTCAACGAAATGTATTGAATATCGGGATGGTCTTTGCCGTATTGCATAAACCATAGCTCGATATGATTTCTCAATTCATCCAAAAACGGCAAATAAATCATATAAATCTTGAATCGGTTAGTGAGGCTTATCCTGTGAATGACATCCAAATAGGAAAACGTGCGTTGGGCTTGCTTTGCGGAGACAATATAGGATTCCTTTTGATTAAAATCGGGCCGGATGGTTTGAAAATGATCATACACTTCGCTCTTGAATAGTTGCCATAATTGATTGACTTGATCCGGCGTTAACACGGTTGCTGAATTGAGAGGAAAGGTGATTCGGGTGGTGTTGCCCGGATGGTTTGCAATTTCAATACCGGTTACTTTGGCGGATTTATACAAAGATAAGATTTGTCCGGCTAGGGTGGCTTCAAGCATGAGGGAAATCCGGGGAAGCGAGGGAGAGTCATACAACCAGGGAACCAGCAGCCAACTCACGCGGATCCGGCTGAGGGGAAAGGCAAGAGGGCCGGCGTGGCGGAAATAATACGGTTCGGATTCGGAAAAAGGGAGGCGGGTAATGGAATGATCGGATGGATTGACTTTCAATCCGAATTGCTTCTCATATTTCTCATCATCATAAAAATCCTTCCCGTTTAAGGATAGTACCAGTACGTCAATGTCCTTGTAAATGTCCAGAACGTTTTGGATGCGAAACGCATAATCGGCGGGCGACATGCCCCGCATGGCGGCGTTGATACAGTCGAATTTCCCCCCGCTCAGGGATTGAATTAGGTAAGGATAGGATAAGTGCAATTCTATGCCATAGCCTTCAGTCAACGAATCACCCAGGAACACGATTCGCGTGGTTCCCGGCTTTTTATAGGGGGCATGGTGGATATCACGCATCCCCACCCGGTTGATCTGGTATTCCACGGCGAACTCCGCGCTGGGCGAGACCGCCACCGTCCGGGTGTTCGGCTCGAAGCGGTAAAACTCCGGATACCCCGGCCGCATGATTCCATTTAAAGCTCGAATATCCGAACGGCGGGGAATATCGATGCCGGTGACGCGGATGGTGAATTCAACAAGAGCGAGGGCAAGGAGAGTGGAGGCAAAAAGTAGAGTGAAGTTTTGCAGTTCTTGCTTTGCAATATTTTTGTCTTTATTATATAGAGCGCGGTTAATCCATTCAGAAAGTTTCATCGCATTCATGAAAAATCGTAGATTATTCTATTGACAAAAAATTGGAATATCCAAATTCACGGTTTCTCCCTGCAATTGGCATTTGAATTTTAGGAGGCTTTTTGTTTGCGAATCCGCGCGCTGGAGTGATGGATGGGGTGTAATAAAAAGAATGGCTTTCTTGCCTTCGATTTTTTCCCGGAAATGAAAACCGGATGGCATGTCGGTGTAAATGATTTGTTGAAAGGTTTGGTTTTCCAAATGGCTGGTCAGGATGACATTTTTGGTCTGGTTTCGGATCAGCTCTTCGGATTTGAAAAACACAGTGGCCGGATTGACTTCGATCTTGGGTTTGATCAAACCCACGAAATCGGCCCGGCCCAGCAATCCCTTTTGATCAAATACTTGAAATTGTTCATTCAGAGCGCCCCGGGGTTTGTTCGGATTCACTTGGATGCCAAAATCAATCGTTGGACCGTCATCACCCGATTGGACTATCCGGGTCGCCTGCGTGATGATTCCTGGTGAACAGAATGTATAGATGGAATCCAGATCAACATCAAACAATTTGGATAAACTGATGGTGGCGTTTCGGATTTCGCCTGTGAATAAGGTGCCTAAATCCAGACTGGAATTCAGCACCTGAACCACGGCCGGTTTGACTGATTGGAGGGTAATTGGGATTACATAGGGCGCCTTGTCTTGATCGTGGTGGAGAATAATGGCTTCCGAGCGCAAACCGGGCAGCATCCCTGTGTTCATTTTCGCATGGATCTGAATGGAATCTTTGGGTGTTACAGTCTCCCGGCTTAGCGAAACATGCAAACATCCGCAGGTGGACTTCACGTCCGTTATGGCAATCTCTTTCTCCGTGGTATTGATCAAATCGATGGAAACAGGGATTACCGTATGGATGCGGACTTGGCCTAAATTCACGGATATTGGATGATGAATTAACGGCGTTGTAGGATTTGCTGATTCCGGCCCAGTCAAGCGGGGCGATAAAATTACTCCATTCCATTCCTCGAGGAACCGCTTGGTAGATACGGTATGTAATCCATCCAGGTCATCATCCAGCAGCAGTTCCTCCTGGCCCGCGTCCACGATCACGGTGAAATGATTGTTTTTCATGTGCGCGATGCATGGGATCCAGTGTGGCAATTGGTTGATTCCCTCCAGGCGGGCGGCTTCGGCGGGAAGATCCAATTGCAACAAAACCCGCTTGATATCCAACAGGGAAACAGCCTGATCGAGAATTCCGAATGCAGTTCGAATTTTTGTTATATCATAAATTTTCGAATAATACATCAGTATTTTTTGCGTGACATAAGGACCACAAGCGATATTATCTCTGATATCCGCAGAAAAAGATTGGGCCGCAAGAAAAAAGTTTAGAATCAGGATCCAGATGATCAGAAGAATTCTGTTCATGTTGCCAATCCCCTCTACAATTGAGTAATCGGAGTTTAATCATTGAAAAATGCTCTTTGTACTATGTAAAGTGATAAAGAATATGATAGAAAAAGGGGACAGGCCGATTCCTTGTCCTATCCCCTTCGTTTGATCATCGTTCAATCGATACAAACTTCATATTCATTATTCGTACGATCATATTCATTATTCGTACGATCTCTCGGTCACATGATCAACCGCGTGATAGGTGGCCGGCAGTTCGAATTTCGCGGCGTCCACCGGCTGGTTCAGCACCGCGTCCACCAGTGTCAAAACTTCCCGGGTGTTGCCCTGTTGGGTGATGATCGTTCCCGGCAGCCAGATACCGTCCACTTGCCGAAAACCGCTGAACTCCACGCGTACACCGGGTTTGCCGGGAAGGGTGGGGTAATAATACTCATAGGATGTCAACACATATCCCTTGTCCGGATCGTAGGATCCGCGCAGGAACGCGAAATCCGTGGTGGTGTCGCGCACTTGGAATCGGTTGCCCTTTTCCACGATGAACTCTTTTTCGAACGTCAGGGAGCCGGGGGCGAAGCGGGCAGGCTTCAAACGCGGATAGACGGCGATCGGATCGTTGGGACTGTACCGGCCGGTGGTCAGGCGCCATTGATCGACACGGGTCTGGATGTTGTCAACACCCGGCAATATGTCATATGTCATATCCGCGTCCCAATCATACAGTTTGAGATAATTGAAGGGATGGCGGTCAGGCACACTGGGGTTTTTCAGCCACGGATTGGATTCCACCAAGATCCGGTTTCCGGAGATCCAGACAATCTTGGCATCCTGTTTCCATTCCAGGCTGCTTTGAATGTCTTCGGGAGCCAAGCCCTTCGTGTCCACGAGAGTACTTGTTGAAAGTTTTTCAGCGATTCGCTCCGCGCGGCCGCTGTCCATGGATTTGATCTGCGTATAGACCAATTTCGCCGTCTGAATGTCTGCGGCGGACGCTTGCATTCCGGCCAGCACGAATTCGGAATCCTGCGCCAACACCCCGGGCGTGAACAGCAACACGCCCACGATCATGAACCCGGTTAGATGCAATGCTTGTTTCATGGCATTAATCCTTTCTTCCATAAATATTTTTGTTTAATGATGATTTGTTTGGATATAAATCGTTTTATACCTCCTTTCATGGACAATACATAGGCGTAATTGGATCTGTATAATATAGAAATTCACTTGTTTCACACATCGGATAATTCCTGTAAAGCATATGTTGTTTACTTGAGTCTAATTCACTTTTGCAGCAAAGAATATAATCTGGATTCAAACATGTTGGTGCTGTATGAACTAAATCATAGACCGCACCAAATGCTGGGCTTCCTTCGATCCCAGTACAATTTACTGAACCAGGTACATCACAGCAAGTATCCTCCAGTAGGTTATAAGCAAGGTCGCATGGATCATTGGGATAGTTGTCACAATCTTCAATATAGACAGTCAATGTGGTGCAGGTATCGGGATCGCAGCCTGATCCAACATATTTGTATATTTCCAAGTCACTCAGTAATGTGATCCCTTCATCATCCCCCATGATGTTGTCGCTAATAAGTAACGGTAGGCCTAGAATGATCAAAGAAGATAAACATGTCATACAATGTGTAACTTTCCAAAATTCTCTCATGTCTCTTTCTCCTTTATTTCTCATTAGTTAGATATAACCCTCACTTAAAAAATCGGTGATGAGTTTCGGCAACTTATCGATCAAATCCCCTTTCTTCTATTTAAACGTCCCTTCCCCCTGCAATTCCTTAAAATATTCTTGAATTAAAGGATTTTTTTCCCATAGCCTTTGCGGAATATTCAGAACCTGAGCATTTTTAATAGTATCTCTCTTGCAACGCATAAAGACTTGTCAAGATTTATAAATGAGTCTCATTATCGTCTCCTTATCGGCTATACTCCTTCATCACGATTTCCTTTCCCTCGGGCGCTTGAAAGAAACCTTGGGGGAATTGAAGATCATGAAAATTGGCTTCCACCAGTTCCAATCGGAGAGAATCCTGCAGTTCCGCTCCACGGAGTTTTTGCCGAACGATCTCGCCCGGAACCAGGATGCCTTCCTTCTCCTGAAATTCACGGCAGAGCACGCGTTCCACGACCGCGCCGCCGGGCTGGATCACATCTACTTGTGTCCAATATTCCGGGCGGCCTTCCATCAGCGTGAATTCGTACACATTGTCCTGGTTACGGCCTGTAAGCGGTTTGACCTGGAGAATCCGCCGTCCGGCGTCATAACTCACGATTTGGAAATCGTCACCCAGAAATTGATTGAGATTGAATCCATAACCGGCTGCTTGTGTGGGATTGCTCCAGCGTTCCGTGAAGCTGGGAGACCGGGTGACTTGCTTTTTGTTGGAGAAATAAACACATCCTTCCTGGCCATCGAAGAGATACGCGTGATGTTCGGTCTGATCATTGGGCCGGAAGACATCGCAACGCTGGAGATCGCCCTGACGGCTGAACACATAAATCGACTCGATGGAAAAACCCTGCCTATGCCGTTCGTAATTCTGGAGCAAGGCTTCCAATTCCTCGAGGGTCTTGTGACCGATTCGCTTCTCCTCCTCCGGCGTCAACGTGCCGGCTTTGCGTTTCGCGATGGCGTCTTGCACAAACGCGATCTGCCCCTGCCAGAATTCCTCGCGCCCGGCGCCAGTTTCGGCGGGGACGTACATCCATCCGTGATATTGCACCTCAAAGGCTTCGATGGGATTCAAACGGCTCTGGACATACGCCGTCAAATCCGCGGGTGTGGAGACCTCCGCCAGGGAAACACCACCGGCGCAGACGAGCAGCCCGAATGTCAACCATGTGAGTTTGTTCATTTTGTTCACTCCTTTTATTGTATTGTTGGATTACGCTACGCATGGTGCCTAGACTGAATTTTACTCATCAATTCCCAAATAAATGTATGCTGGATTTCACTTCGGGTTTCCAAAATAACCTTGTACCATCCCGGCTGAGTAAGAGATGCCCGAAGGAATACACATCCGTATTGGTCAAACTGTGCTTCCTATATAGGTTGGGTTTGTTTTCGTCAAAAAAATATAGATTTATGTCAAAATAGAGTGGGGCATCGCTACCGAGCGGTGGCAAGGGTGGCCGGGCTTGTGCAGCCGCAATGACTAGTCCATCCGCAGATATAACGTATTGGTTGAATCCCGAGCTGTTTTCTGTAATCAATACTGGTTCTGACCATCCTTCACTTGTTCGTTTCAAAATATGAACCCCTTTTTGAAACGCTCTAAATAATAGCATATCACCATCTTTGGCCACACCAAGGGGTTTAAGGGTGGAAAATCCATCTACAAAAATTTTTGTTGGCCCTACCCATGTGTTATTATCATAAGTGAGTTCATACATACCGGTTTCATATACGTTTATTGGTTTTCCTTCTTTCATAACCGTTGTAGGAAAGGAAGCGGTATAGAATATATGGTTTCCTGAATCCGATACAACAATATTATCCAACGACTCATACAACGACTCTTCATCGCTGTTTTGTTTGATTTCAAAAACTTTCTTTATCATTCCGCCTTCATTGTTCAACACCACCAAACGGTTATACGAGGGGCCGTATGAATAAGTGTAGACAAGGCGTGTTAAATCGGCATTGGCTTCTAAATGAACAATTTTATCAACAACAATTTCTTTTTTCTCGCTATAGGTTACGATGGTGTCTTTAGTAAGTGGATTAATTATATAAACATAATTATATTTGGAATCTTCAGTAATATATGCTAGCTTATCGCCCATATAACTTAAGTTTAATTGTTCGATTACAGTAGTTGGTGTATTTCCATCTACGACCTTGTTTATCGCATTCCTCTCTGAGTTGAGGAGATAGGTTTTTTGTGATTCAACCAACATGGAACCATCAAAATTTGTATCGATAGACCGGCTGTCCCGCCAACGAAAAACAAAATCTATTTCTTCTTGAGTAAAGGGAAGTACTTCTTGTGCGACGGGTTGAATCGGTTGAATAACCAATTTACCTGGTTGGTATTGTTGTTGGGACCAAGACGCACGGCTGGTAAGAGCCATGATAAGTAAGAAAAATAAAAAGTGTTTATTCATGATTATATTCCTTTCAGCGGCTATCATTAGTCAGCTAGAATCTTGAATGTAAAAGAACGCCCACGGCAACTGGCAATTCCGACACCCAAGCGATTATTAACATAGTCAGGGGTGAATGACCATTGATAAGAAGGTATAATCCCGCTAACAGTTGAAAAATCAATAATTTGATTTTGAGGAAATTGAATCCAGAGATTAGTTTGAAATACAGAATTATTGCATATCATCATCATTACTTTTGATTTATGAGTAGAATTCGGAATGAAATTAGGATCTTTTCTTATGATGAACTGGGCGGTTGAATCATCATCATTAGTACTTGTTATAGTTGCATTTATATCAGCATCCGATTCTAACAAATAACTTTTGAGTAAATTAGCTTCAAAAGTAATTTTTCTAGCTCTAGTAAACATGATAGGATCGGATTTAGAAAGTTCCCAAAACATCGCTCCCTGGGCTCCGTTGATCCATGATGTGTAACAAAGATATCGCAATTGTTCCTCAGTTAATCGACCATTTTCATTATTATCATCAAGATTTACACATCCAGGGGCCTCATCATCATATGATTGTCCTTGGTACCATAGCATCCATGCATGTATATTGTTAGCAGGGGCACCACAAATAGGCTCAATAAGATTTTTTATTGCCATCCTGGTACGTATATTTGCCAAATATAACCAGGGTGTAACCCATGGATTGCCATATTGGTCTGTGAAATCGTATACATACAAGTCATCGTGAATATAATCTCCAATATTCAGATTATTTAATCTATAAAGATATTGCGGATTGATGCAGGGGTCAATATCGTAATTTCCATAACCCCTTACGATACAATGTATTGGATGAGAACTAATGTTTCCATCGTTGGTTTCAATTATGTTTTTAACATATAATAATTGATTATAAACATAATCTCTGACACCATTATCTTCAGCGATTTTACCACCATATGGTTCGTCATCAAGAATCCAGCCACCAAGTTGAGGATAGTTTTCAAAAAAATTTATACGAAACCTGAGTATTTCTTCATCAGATTGTGGGATATTATAGTATGATGGAGGATCATTTATTCCATCTTTCCAAGTACCAGAAGTGTGCAGCACATACAAAAAAGCGCTGCCTTGGGGGCCAAGATGTGATATCATTCGTGGGAAAGCTTTAAAGTCGAAAATCCCACTAGAATCAATTTTAATTTGCTCTAATGAAATCAAAGCTCGTTTATAAAGCTCTGTCGATGACCATTCAGGCTCGGTCCTCCATCGATCTAGCCCCCAAGCTTCTCGATTGTCATTAGGTATGAGATGTAAACAATTTACCCATGAATGTCCCTTAAATAATATACATAACCATTTTCCCATTCACCAATATTTTGAGGATCGGGATTAGTTGGATGTCCTTGTCCCCAGATATTGTCAACTCGGACAGACCAACCAATCGGAAACCATTTATTGTTAATATCATATGGCGTAATTTTAGAGAAAGGATGATAAATAATTTCTGGACCATGTGGTTCTGAAAATGCATGATTTTCACTCAAAAAAAATATTGAAAACAAAATAAAATAAAATGAATTTCTATATCTATTCATGATCATTTTCCAATTTTTCATCATAAATAACAAAAATTAAAATAATATCTGAAAAAAAACAAAATTATAAAAAATCACTCTGTTTCTTCATAATTTTCAGGCACATATGTAGTCAATGAAATTTTGTTCATTTTATTCTCTCCCATTTATTTTATTGGGACTTGCATTGTGGATACTTATCCCAGCGTATTCAACAAAAGTATCCTTTTTGAATGAAGTACCTCCTTTATTGATCAATAGGAAAACACTTTTGAAAACTCTCAACTATTAAAACGGCTAAAAACCCCGCTTTTCCTTAAAAAATTACTGTTTCACGAGATTTTCTTGCCCCAATAGTACAAAATGTTCCCCACGGTTTTTTCCGGAATATTCAGAATCTGGGCGATCTCCTTGTAGGGTCTATTTTCTAAGTAGAATAATTTGAATATTTTACATACATGGTGGGGGAGGCGCGCCAAGCGTTGTTCCACCTCGATTCGATCGATTGTTTTTTCGTGCGATACAACGGGAAGGAGGGAAGCCATTCCCACGTTTTGGACCAGGCGTTGCTCTTTCCGGAAACGGTCGATGCAGAGATTCCTGATAATCTGAAAGAGATATGTCTTGAACTCGGCCGAAGGCTGATACGGGTCCTGAGCGGTATAGATTCGTAAAAAGGCCTCTTGGGCGATATCTTCGGCCACATCCCGGTCCCGGGTGAACCGGTACGCCACATTCACCGCCCACCGGTAATAATTTTTATACCACATTTCCAAGTCTCGCTTGGTAGGGCATGGTTCTTGACAAGCCATGTTGCGTTTCCCAGACACGTTATGGGGCCGGGATGACGCAATACCGCGACATCCTCTCCAACCTCGATTCCCAATATATACGAGGAAATTTCGAATATATTTCACTTTATAATTGAATATATATCCCAAAACATTTATATCGTCAAAATTACGATATCCGATCCCACTTGACAACTCCTCCTTCCCGCCGCTATTCTGTTATCCATCATGGGAAGGTGATCCGTGTCCGCACGGAGCCAAAAGGGAAGCCGGTGCGAAGCCGGCGCGGTCCCGCCACTGTATCCGGGAACGAAACCCCGTGCGCCATTGTCCCGACGGGATGAGAAGGCGGGGGAATAGGACAGAAATCAGCCCGGGAGCCAGGAAACCTGCCTTCCCGTCATTCTGGAACCTGACAGCCGCCCGCGGAGAAGGCCCAGGGACGCCCACCGTGATTGATCTCCCCCTGCGGACCTGATGCTTCCCGTGGATCTCACCGGCCGGCGGTTCCAAGCGCGCGAGGAAACGCGTTGAAGAAACCGGCTCCCCATTCCACCTTGGTGAACCGTTGTGGTTTCACACTGATCGAACTGCTCATCGCCGTGGCCGTGCTCGGCATCCTGTCCGCCATCGTGGGCGCGAACTACCTCAGCGCCATGGAGCGGGCCGACGCCGCCGCCTGCCAGCAAAATCTCCGTACCCTGCATAACGCTTTGCTTTCGTACCGGCTCGATTACAACCGCTTCCCCCCGGCCGACGGCTTGGCTGATATCAAGCCCCAGCCGGGCTACACCGCTTACGGTTGCGGGCCGGCGGCCAACGGCTTTTGGAGCGGCGTGTCGCTCCTGCTGGCCGAGGGCGGCTACTGCCCCGAGGCGGCCTTGTATTGCCCCATGCTGCGCCGCGAGCACAACCGCCCCGTGGCTGCTTATCCGTCTTGTAACGGCTCGGATTTATCGGGCAAAGAGGTTCCCCAGTGGCGGTTTCTGCGCTACGCCTACAACAGTGCCGCCGCCGACGCGGGGGGATACGCGGGCGGCGAAAACAACATTGAGAAGGAATGGGATTCCGGCATCTGGCTGGTCCGCTGCCTGCATCTCAACGTGGAGGAGTTCAACCCGGACCGCGCCGTGGCCTTCCCATTGCGCATCGGGCCGGACGAAACCGATCCCCGGCGGACCTGGTACGGCGAGTTCGAGCTGACCATTCACGGGGCCATCCGCACGCGGGCGGTGCAGGCGCGCGGGCATTGACGGGAATCCCCGGAACGGATATGAAAATCTCCAACGACGCCGGAAACGGATGTCCTCCGGCTATCCAGGGGAACGCCTCGTGACCTATTCCCATCATCCCCATTCTCAGCACCATGCCCGCACACATGGGCATCATCACCATGGCCACGATCCGTCTCATTTCGAGCAGGCCGCCCGGGCGCGCTGGGAAGAATTGACCGGTGCTTCGGACCGGTTGGGATGGTTCGAAACCCTGGCCGTGAAGCTCAGCGCTGCCCAGGCTACACA